>ENA-OQNN01001183-OQNN01001183.1-human-gut-metagenome-genome-assembly--contig:-NODE-1183-length-19364-cov-3.212143_pt1 | contig 19364 bp, 13 predicted proteins | sample MGYA00242624_ERZ504870 | MGnify/ENA primary metagenome ERZ504870 (study PRJEB26092, sample SAMD00036379) | human gut metagenome | host: Homo sapiens | study: EMG produced TPA metagenomics assembly of... | reverse complement strand
CATCTTCATCATCTTCAATGTCCATCTTTACGGAATGCAGGTCCGATGACTGCTCAGTCTCAGAGGCAAACAGGGTTTCTTTCACCATCTGCTTCATTGTCGTGACCGGAATTTCTACACTCAGAGCATCTTCCGGAACTTCAGGAATAGCCGTGTACAAATTTTCATCAACAGCAGTGAGCACTGTTTTTGCTTTTCCACCTCTGTATTTTAATACAAGTACAGAGTCGCTTGATTCTGCTGTAACATCACCGGTACATTTCCTGATACTTATAATATTAATGCTGCTGAATGTCGAAACGAATACTCCATCTTCTTTTACCACAGCAGAAATTTCAATCTTTACTCCGATTCCGCTGTTGGAAGACAAAATAAGCTTATCTCCAGCTGCTTCAAATCTTACCGTTGGCGTAATGATTGTGTTCTTTTTAACTCCTTTTCCGATAGTGTTGATTGCGTTTTTAAGTTCCTCAAAATTTGTTTTAAATTTCATAATTATTTTTCCTTTCTTTATTACGGTCATGCCGCTATTTTTATTTTGCATATTCAATATGCCAAACAAAATTTTCCATAAAAAAATAACGGCGGATTTTTTTTGCCCCGCCGCTATCATTAATGATTATCCAGCCATTTTTTCTTCTCTCTCTCTCTTTAATCTCTTTAATTTTTCTTCCAATTCTGATAAATCTTTTGACCTGTATTTTTTTAATAACTGCTGTTCCACGTCCATAGTGTCTATACGTTCAATTCTCATATTTGTTTTTTTCTGCTCTTTTTTAGTTATTCCCCATCTATTACGTAATGTATCATAATAAATTATTGCCAATGAAGTATTACATACAATCCATTTTGTTGTTGTTTGAAACTCATTTTCCCAATAATATGCATAATTGACAGCGAATGTCATTTTATTTTGTTCCAAGTGTTTCATATTCTTATACTGATGAAGACACATTTTAAATGCCTCTACAGTATTATTAATGGAACTCATATCAGGATAGTCTTCATTGCATACTTTTATCATATATGACATATCATAGAATGAATTTGATATGCATTTAAATGAATACTTCTGTATAATTTTGTTCAAAGCATTAACAATTGCATGTGTTTTATATGATACAATAATCCCTGTATGCTCAATAAAATAGTCAGACAATATCTTTGCTGCATTATGTTCTTCTGTTCCGTTCTCAAAATCTTCTTTTTTTAGCTTTAGTTTTTCATATGTTTTTGGCTTTCTTTTTTTCTCATCTCTGCATATCAGATGTAAGCTATCTATTGGTTCGCACCTAAATTTATCCTGATATGCATCTGCATGATATGTTTCAGCTTTTATTTCAGCCACATTTTTATCACTAAAAAAAGAAACTGTCATGAATGTAATATCTTTACATTCATTAAGGGTCTGCTGTACGCTGTCTTTGTCGTACCACATATCTTTTTCGGCAATAAACTTCTTATATGATTCAGTCATGGTAATATCCTCCTGCTACCTTATCTGCATTTAATATGCCAAAAAATAACCAGCAGCAAACGCCACTGGCTATAAAAATTTTCAAATTAACATATTTTTAAGACAGAACCTAATGCAATATCATATTTATGCTTTCCTCTGTCATAATCCTGTGTTTTGTATGACCTTTCAGACTCAAACAGTTTTTGAGAAATATCATATGCCGTTTCAATGGACGCATTTTTAAACATTGCATCTTTGAATTTTTTCTGTGATTTTTTTGGAATATGTCTTATGCACGCATCTTCAATTTCATCAATTGAAACATCTTTGTTCAATGATGCATTTTCATATTCTTTAAGCTCAGATTCTATCATATTAGCAATTTCTTTTGCGGACTTTACCGTTCTATGCGTAATATCTAAACTTTTCAGGATATATTTTCTGTTATTTATTTCTGCCCTTATGTCAATGCGCAAAGCCTTTCTTCCAGTGATGTTATCAGACACAAAAACTGACAATGGAATTCCATTTTTTGTGGTTCTTTTTATATCACATTCAATTTCAAACGCCATATTGTTTAATCCAGCATCTTCAGGAAAAGATGTATAAAAATCAATATCGTTATTTCTATTGAGTTCTTTTACTACATCAATTGCATAAATTTGTTTGTCTGTTCCGGCTGATTTCATGCCAACAAGTTTTATGCACGAGCCTGACAGCCGTTGTCCAATAAAGATAATTGACTTAACTTTTCTGAACCGCTGTGCAACAGTGATTAAAGTCTCATCGCTTGCAAACGATTTTAGATTAATATTCTCATATTCATCAATGATGCCATTGCGTTTTTTTCTTTTTTCTGCAGTACTCCTGAAATAGTCATATGAAACACGTCTTCTTACGCTACTAGATGGTATGTAATATTTCCCGTTATACTTGTAAAAACTGCCAGCAGCTTTAATCATATTCAGCAATTCGGTATTCTTAACTTTAAGTGTACCGTTTCTTCCTATTTTCATTGTATCTACATTGATGGAATTATATGGAATGACTGACATACCATCTTCATTTTTGCTTTCCATTTTAGAAATAACGCAGATTTTTGTGTCAATAAGGTTTATCTTTTCAGTAACTATCATGGATTTATAGTTTTCCCAAAAATCAAGAATTGCTCCAAAAGGATATTTTTTCATTTTTTATTCCCCTTTCTTTTTTATTTCCTCTTTAATATGCATTTTAGCAAATATTGTAAAATCATTCATTGTTTTTGTCTAATTTATCACAAATATTTTTTTTGTTTTTACTTTTACTGTTGATTTTTTACAAAAAAATAAGACTTGCAGCAATTGTGCTACAAGTCTTGCGGGCAGTTATTCGTTATTCTTCTGTATTATCATCTTCCTCTTCTTCATCCTTGCCGATAGGATTAGGAAGTCTCAGATATTCAGTATCGTAAGACAGTACCTCAAGGGTTCGTCCTCTTACGTCATATTCCTGGCCACATGTGCCACAAACGTATTGTTCTTTAAATTTTCTTGCCTGTAATGCTCCGTCAATAAAGACAAGAGCTCCTTTTTCCAGATTCTGAAAATCCTCAATCGATTTATCACCATAAGAGTATACCCATGGATAATCTGTTCTTTCATATACTTCATTGCCGCCTTTTGGGCAATATTTTCTGTTGATTGCAAGCTGAAAGCGTGTGTATGGTTTTTTACCGTTCTGAAGAACACCGCTGATTGGTGGTCCGGTCAGGTTTCCAAGAAGAAATACCCTGTTAGCATCTTCTTTGTTGGCATGTAAATATTCAAACGCCTCCTGCTCTGTCTCGCATTTCTTTTTAAGTCTAAGAGTGATTGGATATATGAAGATTTCATTTCCACCAGACTTTACTTTGCCATGTGCTACACATGCGTCAATTCTTCGGTTTGAAGCTCCACAGTTTGGGCACTCGGCTTTTTTGTCCTTTTCTCTAGTTGCCAGAAATCCCGTAATTTCAACGATATCAAGAACTTCAAGCGTATCCATGATATCAAGAATTTCTTTTTCCTGCGAACGAGCACAAAAAGATACACTGTTTAATTGATATCCTGTTGTAGCTTTATTGTAGTCTCGTCCACTCATTATTGTTGTAAGTCCAATGATTCCTGAACGTCCATCAATAGTATCTTTGAATTTCGGCTCTTTTCTGACAAAAGCAATCACACTTACATAATTATGCCTTGCCATATCTTTTCCTCCTATCATTATGTATCCTGTACACTGCAGCAGCCAACTTTTAGTATCCAGGATGAAGAGGTCTCTCTTCTATAATTTAATATGACAAAAGAAAAAGAAATTTTATCACTTTTTTGCAAAAAAAATACAAAGAAGAAACATTTAGTTTCTTCTTTGTATTTATATCGTCAAACTATGATAATCTTACATTATGCATTTCATGCTCTGTGTCTGCATTTGAAAATGCGGAATTATATGTTTCTTTTGAATTTGAATCTGACAAGCAGGCATCAGAAGAGACTTGCTTTTCTACGCATTTTTTCTGTACCATTTGTTCTCTTTCTTTTCTTGATATCAGTTTATTGTCATCGTAATTTCTAAAAGCTTCTCCAAGTACTCCAGCTGGTCCGATTCCATCAACAAGTGTATTTGGGATAAAAATCTTTGTTGCCCGTCCATCTGCAACATCTTTCATTGCTTCTATGGATTTTAGACGCAGTATTGAGTTATTTAATCCAGATTCAGCAAGCTTATTAATTCCCTCTGCCTCTGCTTCATAAACCAGCCGAATTGCTTTTGCTTGTCCTTCCGCTAATGCAATCTGAGCATCCCTCTCTGCTTCTGCTGCAAGCATCTTAGCCTGCTTATCACCTTCTGCTCTTGACACGACAGATTCTTTATGAGCCTGAGCTTCCAGCACTGTCTGTCTTCTTTCTCGTTCTGCACGCATCTGCTTTGTCATTACTTCCTCAATCTCTACTGGAGGTTTAATATTTTTTACCTCTACACGCGTAACTTTAATTCCCCACTCATCAGTCGCTTCGTCAAGCACAGCCTGCATTCGGCTATTGATTGATGCTCTTGAAGAAAGTGTTGCATCCAACTCCATCTCTCCAATAATACTTCTTAATGTTGTTGCCGTAAGATTCTGAAGTCCTACAATCGGATTTTCAATTCCATATGTATAGCTATACGGGTCAAAAACTGTTGCATACACGACAGAGTCAATCTTGATTGAAACATTATCTTTTGTTATTACATCCTGCGGTGGAAAATCATATACTTTTTCTTTAAGCGAAATTTTCTTTACCATTTTATCAATAACAGGCGTCTTGACATGTAAACCTGCATCCCATGTGGCACTGTATTTTCCAAGTCTTTCAATAATGTAACATGTCTGTTGTGGAACAATACGAATCTGATTGGCTAAAACGACCACAACAATGACTAATAGTATAATTAAAAACATTTATATCCTCCTTCGGCCGTTATCTGACCGTGACGGTACATGTATAGACTTTTCCGCCTTTATCTTTCACTCTTATTTTTACTTTTCCTTTTTTTTCACCTTTCACAATAACGAATCTAGAACCTTTTGAATATCCGCCATTTCTAATTGACACCTTGTGATTGGATGTAGAAACTTTTGCTTCAGGGTTTACTGGATTTAAAAGCTGGAGTGAAAAATATTCACCTTTTCTGATTGTTTTTTTAGTGCAGCTCAGTTTTGTCTTCAACCCCTTTTTGACTGTTACCTTACAGGAGTATGTTTTTCCACCGGACTTTGCAGTAATCGTAATTTTTCCTGCCTTATGTGCTGTAATTTTTGCTTTAGATACTACTTCATTTGTTCTTGTGTCATAATACCCCTTAATAAATTTTACAGTTGCAACTGATGGCTTTGTTGATGACCATAATACCGGTCCATTTGGATTACGAAGGTTAACGATTATACTGCTTCCTGGTGCTATGGTTGCCCTTGAACAGTCAACACGTGTTGCACCAGCCGCATGCGCTGGCATTGCAGGTATCATTACAAATGTCATGCATAACATTAATATTAGTGAGATTATTTTTTTTGAAACGTTCTTCATATGTGTTATTTGGAATCAAGACAAATGACAATTGTATAAATTTATATTTGTGTGGTGACTTGTCTTTATTCCATTCTCCTTTTTATAGTATTTTGATATTGCCACACTTTAATATTTGACCTCCTTCCTGATTTCTGATTTTCTTCAGATACATTTAATATGCAAAATAATATTAAGAAGATAGTATTTTTTTGGTTAATATTTTCTTTGCTTCAGAAAGTATATAATGTGATAACGGGCTTACTAATGTGAATCTTGAATCTTATGTTATGCACTTGATTCACATTAGTGCGCCCGGAAGAAATCCTGCACGAGAATCACGATGCATCTTTGCCTTTAACGCAAAAACCGCGAATGCATGCAATTCTTTCAAATACTGCATGTTTCGCGGATAAGCATTCACAATTTTTGCTGTCTGTTGAATTCTCGTTTCCTCAGGATTTCTTCAGTCTTCAGCCATGGAAATTATGCTTCGATTCAGTTTAGTTTCAATTTGTCAACAAACCTTCGTAACGGCTTTGTGATGACGCCCAGAAAACGGAGGGGAGCTGAGCGAAATGAGCATAGTTCTCCTATCGAAACGATGAAGAACTATGCCAACAAGTCCCGTCCGGTGATGACAGCCCGTCAAACATCGGTCGCGTCGCTCATTGCGGTCTTAATAGCAGGCTGCCCGTAGAACAGCCGCAGATGAAATTTCAAAGACTCTCATCTTATCCCCGCGTGGCCGGTCCCAGCCCTCACGCGTTCACTTTCGCTCATATCATCCGCTCCGGCTACCTGTGTGGGAACACAGTCGCCCTGGGTCTCAATCACCACACAAATATAAGATAACTGAATGCAAGTAGATAAGATTAGCTTTGTTATCTTACATTTAAAAATCTCCGCGAATGGAAATTCTAACCATTTATGTAAATAATGCTGCTTATTTTATATCTGCAGCATCCCAGGAATGAATCATCATTCCTGACTCCCTCTGGTTATATGCAGCGATTGTACCGCCCCCGCATTCTACTTAACCTGGATATCGCTATCCATCTATGCCGTTACAACTCAGCACACAGGCTTATAGAGGTTCTTGAATGCGCTTTAACCCCTGTGGTATCTTCCAGACGTAAGACCATCACTGGAGACCCCTCCGACTTCTCCCGCTCGGACGTTCACTTAACAGTGTTTTAAGTCTCGTTCTCATTATACGTATCTCTGACATACATACTTTCTTGGTAGAAATGACTTCTCAATATTCAGTTTAGCTCACAGTATCCTGCTGTAGAGATACGTGCCTCCTTATTTTTCTACACGTTGTAATAGACCTGCTTTGCTCTTCGGCATGAATGTTGTAATCCATACCGGAAATCATCAGTTACAAATACCAGACATCTGGCATATAAAAAAATAGTCTTATTTTTATCCCTGCACGCATTGAAACGATACCTCATGGCACGTTTCTTGGTCAGGTATTTACAATATGCAGAAAAATTTTCAAATGGTACGCTTTTTTATATATTTTTTGTGTGGAAATTTGTGGTCAAAAAAAGTAAGAGATAAAAAACACCTCTTACTTTTTCGCTAATAGTGCAGCACTTGCAGGTTTGGTACATGCGGGCGCAGTTTGTGGTATCATGAACACATCTTTTCTTATTTCTTTCTCGTTTTTCTTTTTTGTGCAAGTTCTTCTCTACTTCCTATATATTTCCATCCGCTCTTTTCATCCATCGTGTCAAAGTCATTATACATATCATCGTCATCATCTCCATCATCATCAAGAACTGGCATATAATTATTTTCCAAAGCTTTTTCCTGTGCGATGATATATGGATAAAGCTGCCCAAAACGCTGATTATTCTTTAATTTTGTTGTAATTCGTGAAATTTTCCGCTTAATTTTTGGAATATTACTTCCAGGAATCTGTTCTGCTATCTCACGATAACTTGAATGTTTTTTATTTGAATTTTCCGGATTTAAAAGAAGCCGTAATAACTCCATTTCCTCATCTGTCAATACATCGTCAAGAAGCTCTTTTAAATTTCGTTCAGATTCAGACTCGATAACAGACTCTTCCGGGCCCTTAATAGTTGTCATATAATCAGCCCCGGCATCAATCAATGCTTCATATGAAACGCTATCTTTTTTTGACATTAAATCAAGTGTGTTCTTTACTGTTGCTTCGGACAATCCCGTAAGTCTCATGATTGTTTCAACATCATCCGGATTAAGGCCATATTGTTTACAATAATTCTGCGCACCATTAATCTGTTTCATAGCATTTGCATAATAAACGGACGTTTTTCTGAAATTTTTACTTGAATAATCAGCAACAACATGTTTAATCCATGGGGCAATGAATGTTGTTATTGCTCCTTTGTCAGGGTCATAATTTTTTAATTCACTTAAAATTTTTACCCACACATCCTGAATAATGTCTTCTCTGTGCGAACTGTTTTGCATTAATGTTTTGTAGTTATCCCATAAAGTTTTATAGACATATTTTTCAATATATTCACATATTTTTGAATATGCGTCCTTGACGGTTTCTTTATCTCCTACAGCATCAGCCATATGGTATATCTTTACAAGCTTGTTGATTTCTTCCTGGCTGTATCTTTCATTTTTGCTGTACTTGTTGTCGTTTACGTTTTTATCATCAATTACAGTTTGTGCCATATCTGTCATCAAGTAGTTCCTCCTTGTTAATTTCCGGTTTTAGCGTCTTTTTTATCACTTCTCTGTATCCTCTTTCAGGAACATTTTTAATTTCTTTTTTATCTATTTTACACAGCTGCTCACCAAGTTTTTTTAAATCTGGTATTGTTTCTTCAAGCGGTTTGTATCTTTCAGACCATTCCTTCCAGATAGTATTAAAATCTGTTGATGTACTGAGACATATATATTCAGATAAATTCTTCATAGATAAATACATTGTTTTTTTCACAAACACAATCCCCTTTTTTCTGTATACATGCAATATGCTTGATTTTTTCGAAAAGAGAAAAATTTTTACATTTTTTACACGAAAAACAGAACAGGCAATGATGCCTGTTCTTATTCCTGTTCTGAATCTGTATTATCGGTCTCTTCCAACGGGGTATTTGCCGGTTCCTCTGTTGCTGCTTCATTACTTATCTGCACCTTTTTATAGATGCATGTAACTACGTCTTCTTCAAACAGTAGATATTTCTTTCTTTCTATCTCGTATTCAGATAGACCCTCTGTTTCTGACGGGTCAAGCTTAGCATATCTCTTTTCCATATCAGTTTTTGTTGCCACATCGTAATTTTTGATTACAGAAGCAATAAAGAAAATTTTGTACAGACTATGCTTTGCCTCATCATATGTTGTATTCGGGTCATTTTTCTGAAGTGTTTCGAGTTCCTTCATGATAAGGCTTTCCGGTAATTTAATGAATGTTGTCTGACTCATCATTGTATCAATCAAACTATTGATTGTATGCGTTCTGGCTATTTCTTTCGCCTTTCCACTTGAATCATTCATTAATGCCTGACGCATGTTGAATACACTGTCGTATTCTGTATTCTGACTTACATAATCATCTGTCACAGGATATGGCATTTTAAAGATATTTGAAATCGTAATATCTACTGTTGCATTATCATATCCATTGAATGATACATTTTCAATATGTACTGGGACACCAATTGCTGCACCAGTCAAAGCATCAAAAACATTTTCATCATATATTTTAGATGTGCTTGAATATCCCATCATATAATTTGTTTTTACTTCCTGTACTGTATTATCCTGCGTGATTGTATAATCACAAATCATAGATTCTCCATCAGCATCAAGTGCACCAAGATGTGATGCTGTACTTTTTAATTGGTCATACATAACGTCATCAACATTATCTTCTGTAACCTCAATGTTATCCAGGTCCTCTGTTATATCAATATCGGAAAATGAAGCTGGTAATGATACATACTGTGTCATATTGATTTCTGATAATAATTCAGGACTTTTTACTTTTGTTACCGGTTCTTCTACATATTCGCCAAGACCGGCATTCTGTTTGTTTATGTACAGGCCGGCTGAAATGAAACAAGCCGCGCCAGCAAAGAAACATACAAAAACGATTGCTTTTTTCATTTTTATACCTCCTGTTCTCGTAACATTCTCTCATTCTGCTGTGACGCCGCTTCTGGGTCTGCAAGAATGATATTGCTGTTTTTTGCATCTTTTTGGATTGCAAGTAAATTTCCGCTATTTCCGGAAATTGCCAATTTGTCTCCATTTGTTGTTGCATCAACAAGGGCACTATCAAATGCTTCTGTATCAGAATTGATTTCGAGAGTTCCTGATAATGCTGAACATCCTTGATAACATCCTGAGAAATCAGTTACTCCTTCAGGGATTGAAGCTCCAATTTCAAGAGCCGAATCACCAGCATATGCACTTGAAATATCAAGTACTTTTTCCGGAAATCTGACCGCTTCCTTAATATTTAAACAATTCATAAATGTTTCTGACATATAAAGAACACTATTTGGAATCTCTGTTGCTTCTCTTAGATTCGAGCATCCGTTATGTAATCCAGAAATGTCCTGTAAATTGCTTGTTTTTGACAAGTCTGCTGGTTTTTGTAATGATATACAACCTTCAAATGCATATTGTGCAGATGAAACGTTTACCGGAAGTATATCAATTTCTTTAAGTGCTTCACAGCCCGAGAATGCATAGTCCATAATTTTCAGATTTGAACACTGAAAATAATCAGGTGCTTTTTCAAGTACTTTGCAATTTGCAAATGTTTTTTTCATTGTTTTTACACTTTTTGGAATGTTTGTGCAGTAAACAAGATTTTCATTTCCCTCAAACCATGAATCCATACTTTCAATCTGTAATGCTTCATCTATATAGACATGTGTATATTCACAATCTTTCCATGGAAGAGATGTACCAAAATTTGTAAGCTCTCCTTTTCCTTCAAATTCCAGGTCTCCATTTGAATAACATGTCACAGTTGCGTCTTCTTCATTTGGATATCCGATATTTTGTTCAAATACTGGTTTTCTTGTAATATTTACAATCGCAGTTGCTGATTGTCCTTGTGAAGTTATTTCAACTTCACAAGAATCACCATTTTGAGCTGCTGTTGTTGTTTTAGAAGAAAAGTCATTCAGTTTAACTAATTTTCCAGTCTCTGTAACTCCCTTAACATTAAACATGCTTTTCGTAAAATTTTCTCCAGGGCTGACTTCTCCAACAAACTCTGCCTGAATACTTGTTACGGCAGGGTCCTTATTTAAACTGTCTGACAATTTACTGTATCCAACCATACCAATCATGGCTACAGCGACCACTCCAATAATAATCTTAACTTTTCCATCCATTTCGCTTCTCTCCTCAGCCTATCTTGAATCCGTCAAGGTCATCGTCCTCTTCTTCATCATCTTCTTCATCAAGTATTACAGGCTTCTTTGCTGGTCTTTTTTTTGTTACCTTTTTGGGTTTTTCTTTTTCTTCTATTTTTTCTGGCTTCGTAATACTTACAGATTCTTTTTTTTGAGTCTCTGGAATGATTTCATCTTCTTCGTCATCTTCGTCATCTTCGTCAAACTCTTTAAAATCATCTGCAATTACTTCAGTCTCTGTTGGAATCATTCCAACTGCTTTATCATTTTGATGCTCAGAGCCAATTGCGTCATCTTTTTCACTTTCACAATCATCGTCTTCATCAAAGTTATCAGTAATATGTGGCTCTTCATTTTTATTTGCATTTTTTGTTTCTTTTGGCTTTCTTGCAATGGCGTTTTTTCCTTCAAGATTCAAAGCTTTTTTAATAGTTGCGTTATGCATGTTGGCTATTTCTGGGTCGTTATCAACGTTGATTTCATCAAGAGCAGTCTCGTAATCACCCTGCTCATCTCTGATAAAATCAAGTGCATTTACAATAAGATTATACATATACTGATTTCCAGTATAGATAGTTGCAAGCTGGTCAAGAGTATCTTCAATATCTCCTGTATCCTCAAAGCATTCTTTGAAATTTTCTGCGTATTCATTGTCAAGCAGTTTTTTGTTTCCGTTTGCATCTTCTGATTCATCCTGCTTTGTTGTCAGAAGCTTTACAAATAACGCAAGGCCAATAACAACACAGCATACACCAGCGCCAATCAGTACGATTACTGTTTTGTCCATTATTTTTCCTCCTTATGTTATTTTGTAAAGTAGCTAGCCAGCGTTTCTGTTAAATCATCTACTTCTTCCGCTGTTGCATTCTTTTTGAAATATGCACGTGCAACAATTTTAGTATCTTTGCTAAAGAACTTAATTGCTGCATGTTTTGAATTTAGCTTACAGAGCATCTGGTCTTTCAATGTAGCCGTTCTTGATACATCAATATAGTTTACATCACCAAATCTAATCCTAATTTCAAGCGCTTCATCCTCATATACAACAAATTCTGCTTTTGCAGCATGGCGTTTTGTGATTTCTGCATCGCTATACTCTTTTAGGTATTCAATCATTTCTTCTGGCGTTAAGAAATGTCCCATATTTGTTAGTTCATCTTCAAGGTCCTGGATTTTTTTATTTGTTTTCTTCGATTCTTCTGCTACCTGACTTTGCACCATGTCATGCATATTGTTTTCAAGTTTTTTGTATTCCATGTCCTTCTGGCTTATTGCATCTGATAACTCTTTTAATTTCGTATCTTTTACTGTTAATTTTTCTGTCAGCTTTTTCTCCAGTGCAATTTTTTGTGATGTAAGCTGCTGAACTTTTGACTTCATTCTGAAGATTTCTTCTTCAGCATTGTCATTACCCTGACCAAGGACGTTCTGCCGATTCTGTAAAGCTGCGACCTGTGCTGCAAGCTGTTGAATATTCAAAACATCTTTGGTATTTCTTTCTTCATAAGCTTTGATTTTTTCTTCCATCTCTGCTTCATGTGCTTTTAATCTTTCTCTTTCTTTTGCTGCTTCTTCCTGGAGCTGGATTTTTTCCTGTTCAAGTTCTGCTACATGCTGCTTTAACTCGTTTTCGCGTTTTTCCATTTCTTCTTCGCGAGCGCTCATTTCGTCTTCCCTGGCAGCTACTGCTTTCTCTCTTTCTGAAATACTTTCAGTCTGCTCTACGAGAATCTGTTGTACATCTGATGCAAAATCAACCGAATCCTTTTTCTCAATCGTCTGTTTGTATTCTTTTATGCATGCATCAAGGGCAGCTTTGCACATTTTCAGCAGGTTTTCTGTGCCATCTGGTTCATATTCATCTGGAGTGGAATACGTCCTGACTGAAAAAATTTCTTTTTCTGTATCGTAAGAACTCATCAATTCAGGGTAATTTGAGTTAATGTAAGAAGCATACATTGCACCAATATCCCTATCAGTCTTTACTGACACTGATACGAGAATCTCCGCATCAAGTGGAAAAATAACACATCTTATGGTTTCGTCGTTCTCTTCTGTAACAGAAAACTCATTTCCGTCTTTTGTTGCTCCCATGTCTTTTGCTAATTTATCAAATGTTTCCTGTGCATAGCTTTTATGTACATTATCGTATTCTTCATTGTCCTGTGCTGTTGCTGTCACTGCATGATAGCTATTGTCTACATTTACAAGATTAATATTTTCCTCTGGATTATACTCTTTATCCGTATCTTTTCCTGATGGTTCTTTTTCCATAAAATTAACGCAGTCATTTTCAAATGAAAGAACTGCTTCTTCCATTGCTGTGATAGCATTTTTTATAACTTCTAATGCATCATCTTCATTCTGATATGAAAAGAATTTTGAAAAAGATAACACCTGTCCACTCAGATAAATACTGTAATCCGGATATGTCTGCAACATTTCATCCTGAAATTCTTCTGCAGCAGCTTCAGAAATTGGATATTTATATTCTCTGGAACCTTTAATTTTAACTGTCCCTGTTTTACATTCAATGTTAATGTTTACACCTTTAATTCCAATCTCGTGTTCTGCTAAAAGAATAACATTGCCATCAGCTTCTTTTATTTCTGCCTCCGGGAGGAATTCTTTGATTTTTTTGGCCATTCCTATTAATCTTTCTTCTGCCATTTTTTTATGTATCTCCTTTCAAATATAATAAATATAGATTTGTTGTAATTGATTTGTGCTACATTACTATTTTTAATATGCAGAAAAAAATAAAAATGGGTTCATATTTTTTACAAAAAAAATAAAAACAGCACTATTTGTTATTAGTGCTGTTTTTGTATTATATTACTGATTTTTTTCTTTTTTCTTTTTATATATGATAACTCCGCCGGCAGCTCCAAGACAACCTACAATAACTGCAATAATTGCAATGATATTGTTCTCGTCACCTGTTTCTACTACATTATTCTGTACTTCAACATTTCCTACAGCTTCTCCGTCCTGCGTGTTCTGATTCTGCTCGCTGTCAGCTTCTGTATCTGCTGCTGGTGTCGCTTCTTCAGGTTCTTCTGATTTTGGTTCAGGTGTTGGAGATGGTGTCGGAGATGGAGACGGTGTTGGTGTTGGCGGTGCCACTTCATTTACTGTACATGTATATCCGTCAACCGTTTTCATTTCGCCATCAGCACCAAGGATTGTATAAGAAATATCATATGTCCCTGCTTCTTCCGTATCAACATCTTCTGTGTTGAGTGTCACGGAATCTACATAATCATCAAAAGTACATTCTGAATCTGTGGGGAGCTCATCTCCTTTATCAATAGTGATATTTTTCATACCAGTTACATGTGATGCAAGCTCCGGTTTTACTTCGCATTTTACAGTAGCGGTACGCTGTTCACCTTTGGTGTCGTTGAATGTATATTTAACTTCATATTCTCCTGGCTCTGTAGCATACACATTACTGATATCAGGCTGGACAGAATCAATATCAATCATTTTATCTGTCCCCTTGAATTCTTCTTCAACTGTTGGTAGGTCTTCTTTTTCATACATTGTGATTGTAGGAAGGCTAGATATTGTTGCAGCCATTTGGGATTCATACTCTTTCTGTTCTGCTTTTCTCTGATATGTAAGATACCCGCCTGCACCACCACCAACAAGTACAATTGCTGCAAGTGCAATGATTAATCCTTTTTTCATCTATTTTTTCCTCTTTTCTAAATTATTTGTATTAACAACGACAGGTTTTAACCTGCCGTTGTGTAAAAATCATTGTAGATTATTTCTTGATGAATTTGCGAAGGGATACATATGCTGCGCCAAGAGCAGTCATAATTGCAGCTCCTGCGATTGCGATTATTCCCATGTTATTATCACCAGTTTTTACTCCGCTTGTGGCAGTAGAATCACCTTTCTGGGATGCATCTCCTGAACCAGAGCCAGAACCGAGTGTTGTCTTGGTTTCACTGTTTGGAACAGCTTTATTGGCATCTGCACCATATTTGCTCAGTTCTGCTTTTCCAGCCTCAAGCAGTTTGCTTACTTCATCCGTTGTTGTTGCAGCATTAATTTTATCAATATATGTCTGCAGTACCTGCTGAGCAGCTGCTTTCTGCGTGTCAGAAAGTTCACTATTATTAACCATATTGGTCAGACTTTCAATAGCATTCTTTTTGGCATCTGCAAGTGCAGTATCAGTAGTTCCATTTGTACTTCCATTGGATGTTGCACCGGCATCTTTCATTGCCGCGTCAGCCTGTGTTACAAATTTATTTACATCATCCGCAGAAGTTGCATTGTTAATAGCATCAATATACTTATTCAAAACTTTTGTCTGCTGGTCTGTAAGATTTGTGTATTTGTTCTTAAGCTGATTGATTGCATCTGTTTTAATCTGAGTTAATGATGCTGCAGAAGACTGCGCTGTCAGGAGTTTGTCAATACTATCCTTTGCAAGGTTGTAGCATTTCTCCATTGTGTCTTCATTTGTTGCCTGTTCAAGGTTAGATTTCTGTTTTTCAATAACCTCTTTTGCTTTTGCCAGATAATTAGCATCGGTAAACTTATCTGTGGAAACCAGCCCATCCAGTTTTGCTGAATATACAGCACGCATGGATTTCAGATAAGCACCTTTGTATTCTTTCTTTGCATTTGTATAAATGTTAGCGCAATCGTCGGCGCTTGTTGCTGCTGCAATGTCAGTTCTTGCTTTTGAAGCAATCTCATCCATTTCAGTACTCTTATATTCGCTCTTTGCACTGTTCTCGAGTTCACTCAATTTCCTGAGAGCTTCAGCTTTGGCTGTTGCCAGCGCTGCATCCTGCTCATATGCTGCGATAGTTGTCTTAACATCTTTTGTAAAAGTATTGTGGATTTCTGTAATTTCATCAGCTGTTTCAGCTGTCTCAATTCTTTTAATTGCAGATTCTGCAAGTTTGGAAATTTCTGCTTTTAGTGTTTCATCTGTCTGACTGTCAACTGTTTCCTGAATTGCTGCTTTTGCAGTTTCTTTTGCTTTTGCCAGCTCTTCGGATTTAGAAATCTCATTTGACAGTTCACTTACCATATTTTTTGCTTTTTCAAGAGCACTGTCTACTTCATCTACAGATGCTGCATTATCAATTAGTTCATATGCTTTTGTTTTTACTTCCTCTTTTTTTGCAGAAATGGATTCATCGGAAGATTTGATTTCTGCCAGCAGTTTATCAATATCTGATTTTGCTGATTCTTTTGCTGCTGCAAGCTTTTCGTCTGGCTGTGCTGTTCCGCCTGTCAATTCAATGTAATTTGCATAAGCCTCAGCTTTTGTTTTTCCGGTTACATTTTTTCCAGCGCGTCCAGTCAGATATTTAACATACTGCTTTACGTCGCAAGTAAGTGCTTTCCATGTGTCAGATACGCGGCTTTCAGCTTCGTCAACTGTTTTAGGAGTTCCCAGAGCTACAATTTTTTCAATGGTTGCCGTTGTATCGCCATCACCAGAAATTCCTTTCAGGTCTTTCAGTACACTTGAAACTGCTGTGAGGTCTCCACCAACAACTTTCTGTGCATCACTAAATGCGAAACCTGCAGAATTCATCAATGATTCAATCTCTTTTGCGGATTTACATGCGTCAAGTCTTGCAACAAGTGAATTGTATACGTTACATACGATTGTTGTAGGGTCTTTGATAGAGTCCTTTGTTTTATTCAGCTCTTTTCTAGCTTTTTCTCTCAGCTCATCAACAAAATCGGAATCCTGTTCTCCAATTCTTCTGATGCTTTCTTTTCCTGCATCTAGGGCATTTGAAGCTTCATCAACTGTTGTTGCCTTGTTAATTTTCTCTATAGCTGCAGCCATAGCATCGTCTGCCATCTGTTTCTGTGCATTTGTCTCATAAGAGAATGATGCGTGATATTTCTTCAGAATATTTACATATCCCTGCTTTGCAACAAACAGCTGCTGTTCTCCAATGATACTGTTAGTTGTGTCCGTAAATTTATCAACAACTGCCTGCATTTCTTCTTCTGTTGTCAGAGATTTAATTTGTGTTTTTGCAGCTTCAGCTTCTCTGTCCCATTTTTCTTGAAAATCAGATTCCGTAAACTTGTCTACACCCAGTTCATCAATCTTCGCGCACATAGAAGTTCTAAGTTCTTCATGATTCGCATCTTCAACTACGCGGCATTCTTTTTCAACTTTTTCTTCCGTGCCATCTACACCTGTGATGATATATGTAATTGGGTATGTTCCTGCTTCATCTTTGTTTACTTTTGAAGTATCGATAGATACAGATGCTACATGTTCTCCATCAAAAGATACTGTAGGCAGCGGAATGTCTGCTCCAATCTGCATTTCAATATCATCAATATTTTCAACATATTCACTGAGTGACTTTTCTGGTGCTGGCTCTTCTCCATCTTCAATTACGGCACACTGTTTTTCAACTACTGCTGTTCTTCCATCTGTGCCTGTGATAGAAAAGATAATCTTGTAGGTGCCTGCTTTTGTATTGTCTACTGCAGAAGTATCAATATCTACAGATTTGATGTATGTTGTATCATAAGCCAGATTTGGCTGTGGAATGTCTTCGCCAACCTTAATCTGAAGGTCTTCCATACCCATTACATATTCATACAGCTCTTTTGTTGTGTCGCTTGGCTTCTCTACTGCTTTTACAGTGCACTGCTTTTCAACATTCATTGTGTTTCCATTAACACCTGTGATAATATACACAATTTTGTATACGCCAGCTGTGTCTTTATCGACTGCAGATGTGTCAATATCAACAGATTTGATATATGCTTCATCGAAGGAAACTTCTGGGGCCTGAATTTCATCGCCCTGATTCATTTCAAAATCCTGCATTCCCATTACATATTCATACAGTTCTTTTTCCGGCTCTGCAATCAGAAGGTCTTTTGGGTTTGTTGTGATTCCGCCGTTTTCTTTGTAGATTGCGTCTGCTGCTGCAACAGTTTCGCTTACTGCAAATTCGTAATCTTTATCGTTGCCCATATCTGACAGGATTGCCCTACGAATATCGCGGCCAGGCTGAAAAGCGTCTTCTCCATATGTGTTTTCAAAAATAAGTGCAATGGCGTATTTCATTGCTCTTACAGCTTCTGTACTTTCGTCAATTGCAATCTTCTGCACCTTTTCAATGACTGCCATCTCGGTGTTATAGAGAGAACTCTTGTCAATTTCTTCGCCGGTTACGAAAGATGTCAGCTGTTCTCCATATTTACCAAATGTATCTGCTGAGAATGTAATACTTGACAGTTTTGTTGTAAAGTCTGTTGGCGTATCAGCGACTTTTTGGGCTTCATCTGAGGCATAGCCGACCATTTCAGCTTCTGCTTCCTGCGCGGAAACTTCTTCACTTGCATCTTCGTCGACACTTTCTGTTGGTTCTGCAGTTTCTTCTACTGCTGGGGTCTCAGCTGCGACCTCTTCTACAGCGGACGATTCTGTTTCGTCTGCTGCAAATACGGCTGTGGCTGGCACGGCCATTGTAGCTGACATGCCTACAAGCATGGCTGAAATAATTTTATTTTTCATTTCTTTTTCTCTCCTATTTTCTCGCTTATTGCGAATTATTTTAGAGTGTTTATCACTCATCTGCTGGTTCTATCATTAATATGACAAATAAAAAAAATTTTGTAACACTTTTTGTTTTTTCTGTGAAATCTTTTCTTAACGGACAATTATTCAGGGTCTACTCTTACTCCTTGCACAACAAATCGCGTAGATGAATCACCAGTACACGTAGAAAGAGTCACCATCTTGTCTGTCTGTTTAAATTCATAATCTCCCATGTCAATATTTGATTTTGCTTTCATTGCATTTCCATAATCAACAGTCTCTGTTCCTGGACCTTTGATTAACGTGTATGTATCTCCGTCAACATTTGCAGTATATATAGAGAATATTTTATATTTATATGCATCGTCCGGAGTGATAATCCAGAAATATGGACTCTTATCTACTGTTTCCTGGAGTTTATACTGTTTCAGTGTTCCAAACATACTTCCGTTTTTCATGTTGTGCCCATACACGATGGTGTTCTGGTCGGAGAAATCTTTGGAATTTTTACAGTCAACAAAAATTGACCCGGCAAAGACTTTCTCTTTTTTATATGTGTGATGCAAGTAATACTCATTATCTTTTCCCTGTACAATCGGATAACTGATATCTGGAAGAGCTTCCATATAAAGCCATCCTGCAACATCTTTGTTGATTGACTTTAGCTCATTAAAATCAATTTCCAGTGGTGAGTTCCAGTGTTTTACTATTTTACCTTTTGCATCTTTGAGCTGCTTTACTTTTTCTGTATCAGCATCTCTTTCCTTGACTACCGTATCTGCAATCTGAGAATATTCATCAACACCTGCTTTATATTCGGCAAAGATGGAATACAACTTATATCCTGCAAATATTGCCACAGCTAATGCGATAATAAAAATCAGCATTAA
>ENA-OQNN01001181-OQNN01001181.1-human-gut-metagenome-genome-assembly--contig:-NODE-1181-length-19378-cov-4.462158_pt1 | contig 19378 bp, 14 predicted proteins | sample MGYA00242624_ERZ504870 | MGnify/ENA primary metagenome ERZ504870 (study PRJEB26092, sample SAMD00036379) | human gut metagenome | host: Homo sapiens | study: EMG produced TPA metagenomics assembly of... | reverse complement strand
TACTTCGGAAGGAAAAATATATTATACATTTACCTGGGATACGGGAGTAAACGGTACGGACAATGCATCTTATCAGGTAGCACTTACCGGTATCGATGCAAAAGGCCGGGAAGTGACCATTGATACAAAGGATGCTTATACGAGTGGAAAATCATTCCGTATCGATGCAACCGACTGGAATTACACCAGTGTCAAACTGAAAGTGACCAGAGTTGGTGATGAAGAGAAAAAACAGATCGGACTTTCCGCCACCAGAACATATCAGATCCGGCAGCGGCTGGAAAAACCGGGACAGCCGACGGTACAGAATATGGATGTCAATGAGCTGGATTATCAGATTTCCTGGACACCGTTATCTTCGGAGGATGGATGCGAAGGATATCAGGCCTATATTCAGATGTATGACGGGGATCAGCCGGGAAAGGCCAGAAAACTGGGAGAACTGGTGAAAGCCGGAACACAGACGGACGGAACCTATAAAGAACGACTCTTCCTGGATGAATCTTATGCAGGAAAAACGGTTGTGATCTATCTGGTTGCAAAAGCGGATCCCTCCGGTAATTATCTGGACAGTGAAAATGGTGTTACGTATCAGCTGACGATCCCGAAACGACTGGATACACCGGTCGTGACCTGGAAAGTGAACTGGGGAAACGGAAAAAGTAATGCCATAGAGGCAGCAGATTTCCGGGCAGGCGGACTTACGGTCAGTCTGTCAAAGACCACGGTGCTGCCAGGAGGAAGTACCTATCTGCTGAAAGGATATGTATACGATACAAAGGCTGCTGCAGAGGCTGCCGTCGCAGGTGGTGATCCGCAGACAAATGCTTCTGCCACCTATCCGGCACTGAATGATGAGGTATTGGATCCGGTGGGTATGGATATGGACAGCACCGGCGCTTATCACCATGATCTTGAGGACTTTTCCATTACAAATGCGGGAAAATATATAGTATTTTATGTGAGAAGTTCTTCCGGAGCCGGAAATTTGAGTTCCCTTTGGGTAAATTCTGAGGTATATCAGCTTCCGTATGTGAAACTGGAGGCCCCGGATATTACTTCCGACAGGACAGAGGGAAGAACCGTAACCGTACAGACAACGTCCAATAATCCGGATCTGCCAGCCGCAACAGAAACCTGGAACATGACAAGTACAGCGCTGGAATGGAACAGTGTGGAAGGTGCGGATATCTGTCAGATGACTATGAGCGGAACCGTACAGGTACAGAATGGAAATGATATCAGCAGCAGAAAACTGAACAGTCAGATCAGAATCCTTGAGAATTACAAAGGTAATCTTCTGACTGTACAGCAGAAAGATGCCAACGGAAACTGGTCCGCTGCTTCTGTAACCGATCAGCAGGAAATCATTCAGACGGCGGATCCACAGAAACCAAGAATCATTCATCATTTTATGCTGGACAGCTATCAGACTCAGATCAGTTCCAGTTATTCACTGAACGGTGTACAGAACTATTATCAGCTGACGCTGACTGCAGAACTTCTGGCAGAGCAGCAGGAAGATGGAACGTTCCATTATACACTGTTCCTTCCGGATGCAGAGCAGATGGATAATGGCGCAGGAATTACGATCACCAATGAAAACTTCTCACTGACTGATCAGGTGAGTGCAGAGGCAAATGTGGTATCCGATATCTGGCCGACCGGACTTGCCGGAGAGGATACTTCCCAGAAACCGAAAGAACAGCCGTATGTAAAATCTGACGAGACACAGATCTTGTTTCAGTAACAGATGGTGAGAGAAAGAACAGACGGAGGAACATTCGGTGGAAGAAGAAAAAGAAAGGAGGAAGCCCCAGTGGGAAAACGTGTGGAAAACCTGAAAGAGAACAGAAAGAAAGGCATATCCATGGCTATTGTTCTCTGCGTGTCAGCATTTTTCCTGGCTTTTGCGGCAGCGATTGTCTATACGGCGGGGCTTCTTACCGCTGAAGCCAATGAGCGGCTGGAACAGGAACGATGTTATCAGCTGGCGAAAAGTTATGCAAAAGTTCTGGATACGGAGCTAACTTCGTATACCCGGAAAACAGAAGAAAACAGTACTACCTTTTATGGATTTGCCAGTCGTTTTCTGGATGGCAGATATGCAGAATATGATCCCGGCAATCAGGACAATACGGTCTTTTACTACCAGCCGGTTGCCGCAAGTATGCCGGATCCGAAATATGGAACGATAAAGATTGCCCTGTATAAGGAAACCGGAGAAGAAGATAATACAGATCTTCTTTCCGGTACCTTGCCTGCAGGGAGCGGAAATTATCGGGAAAAAGTGCGGGAAGTGGAAAATTATACCATTATGCAGTATATTCTGACGGTAGAAGTGATTGCATCTTATGGCGATTCCAGTTATACTTACAGTACGGAATATTACAGAAAAGAGCGATATCCTGCATCATTCTCCCATAATGGAACGGTTCTTGTATGGAGTGATGAAAACTGGCACGAAGGAAATACCGGTGGTCCGACTTATGATATAGCACAGATCACAGAGGATACCCCGGTGAAGTATACACTGGATAAGACACAGGCAAAAGAGACCGTCTTTGAGCCGGTATATGAGGAGGCGGACCATGAGTAAGAAAAACAGATGGAACCGGGGGGAAACCCTTGTGGAAGTCATGGCAGCCATGGTGATCTTCCTTCTGCTGATGGGAATCTTGCAGGGATCTGTCAAGTACAGCAGAGCAGCACTGGAAAAGAGCAGGCTTTTACGGGAACAGAACGAAGAAATCTGTGAGAGGGTGCGAAATGCGAAACAGGAGAACAATGGAGCACAGACGACCATGACCTTCCAGGCAGTCAGTGCAGACGGAGAGGTAACAGGAAATCAGGTATTCAGCGTTCCTGTGATTCCGGAAAAAAAACAGGCAGAATATACCAATCAGGGGCATGATACCCGGACAATGGTTTTTTATGTCTATGGGGCAGTGGCAAAGTCGAAGGATGATCCCCTGCTCTCCGATACGAAGGAGGACACCGGAGGGGGTGAAGGCTCATGAAACAGCTTGAAAAGTGTCTGAAAAACAGGCAGGGCACCACGCTGGTTGAGATGCTGGTTACACTGACACTGATCACGATCATGGTCGGTATGGCAGCTACCACACTGAGTGCAGCCTTTAAAATTTTTCTGCGGGTGCAAAAAGAGCAGTATGCCCAGTCCGTACTGGACACAACGATGACGGAATTACGGTCACTGACCAGAGAGGCTGCGCAGTATGTGAAGATCTACGGCAACGATGCTTCTCCGGAAGGACAGGGGGGAGCGGACAGTGGTCCGGTCCTGGAATATGTCAATACCGACGGATATGCGGTTCTGGTCAGTACGGGAGGCTGCGAAGCTACCGATCTGTACCAGGGAGAGACGCTGATGGATCGGGCAGATGCGATTACCCCGGGAAGACTTCTGACCCGGTTTTATCTGCGGGATCAGGATACTTATGTATACAGCCGTGACGGTACACCGGCGGCTCGCGCGGTGGCGACGGTATTTGCAGACAAATATTATATGGGAAATTACCTTGGTGTGACGTTTTCCTATTGGAAAGGGAAAAAAAATGGTGACCAGGTACCTTCTGTGAAAGCAGAGGTAACGCTCTACAGCGATGCAGAGCGGACCAACGTTGTGGCGAAGGAAAGTGAGATCCTGGATCTTCGCTATAAAGCAGTAAGAAACGATGAGGCGACAGCCTCGTCCCGATCGGCGGGCGGCTGAGAGGGGCTAAAAAAGGTATAGACACGGGCACCGACGTGTTTATCGATAGACGGAGACCTGAAAAAGGGAATCCGAAAAGAGAAACAAAAGAATCCAAAAGGAGAAAGACGTATGATTAAGAAACTTAAAGAAAACAAAAAAGGTTTTACACTGGTAGAGCTGATCGTTGTACTGGTAATCATTGCAATCCTGGCAGCTATGCTGATTCCGGCACTGACTGGATATATTGATAAAGCGAAAGAAAAAGATATTATCGCTGAGACACGTTCTGCTGTTATGGCGACTCAGACACTGGTAGATGAAGCTTATGCTGGAGCAGATATAGGTGCGGATACTGTAAAAATAGATTCTGGTAATGTGACTGTTGAAAATATTAAAAAGCTTGCAGAAATTGAAGGAACAATTAATGAAACAGATGTTAAAATTACAAACGGAAAAGTTACAGGACTTGTGTATGAAAAAAATGGAAAAAAATGTACTTATTCAGTAACAGGTAATAAAGGAACATATACAGTAAGCAAATAATTTGTGCAAGCGTTTAATAATTATTAAGAAAGGTGTAAGGAAATGATTCAACAAAAGAGGGATAATACAAAAAAGCATATATACCGTTGGATCAGAAAATTCCTTATTATCCTCCCCATCCTTCTGCTGACCCTGTTCGCAGGAGTCCCCGGGGTTCTGCGGTTAGTCTATCGGGCAGATGCCCAGGTAGCTCTTGGACATGCCAAATCGGTGCGCATGGCGATCCAGATAACTGGAGCAGAACAGTACAGCAAAGGAAAAGGTTTCTGTGACGCCACCCGGGAGGGTGGCGTTTCGGAAGCTCTTTATCAGAAGATTCTTAACTTAAGTGATGCCCCGGGAGAGTTCTGGGTGCTTCAGGTCGGAAACGACGGATATAAAGTGAAACAATTTGTATACCGGGAAGGCAATTATACCGTCTGGTATCAGGCAAATCCCCGATCCTATCAGGTATACCGGGGAGATGAGATGATCTCCACAGAGAAAATACAGGACGAAACAGGAGAAAAGTAAGATGATAGTACTGACAGAAGGATTTTTATGGCTGATTCGATTCATGATCGGTGCCTGTATTTTCAGTTTTTTAAATGTGGTGGCAGACAGACTGCCGCGGGAAGAGAGCGTGGTACGTGGAAGAAGTCACTGTACCGTATGTGGGCGGACCCTGGCTCCGCTGGAACTGATTCCCTGTGTAAGCTTTCTGGCTTTGAGGGGAAAGTGTAAAGGCTGTAAAACAGCCATTCCGAAACGATGTTTTTTATCTGAATGTCTGGGTGGAGCGGCATTTGTATGCTGCGGAATGAAATTTGGCTGCGGTGCTCTGGGGATTCTCTCCCTGGGTGGTGCTGTGGTATTTTGTTACATAGGAATATTACTGGTTGTGGCCCTGATTGACTGGGACACACAGATGATCTACGATAGATTTCACATATTGATTTTATTACTTGGCATGGCATCACTGTGGCTGTTTCCACAGCATGGACCGGTCGATCGACTGATCGGTGCTTTGGTGATCGCAGTGCCCATGTTACTGCTTACGCTGCTGATACCGGGTGCCTTTGGAGGCGGGGACATCAAACTGATGGCGGTATCCGGCTGGTTTCTCGGATGTGCACCGGTGATATGTGCCATGTTTTTCGGGATTCTGACAGGTGGGACATATGCCGGCGTAATGCTGGCAACAAAGAAGCTGGGCGGAAAGGACCATTTTGCTTTTGGTCCTTTTCTTGCGGCAGGACTGATGATCGGAGCTGTCTGGGGGGATGCGATCGCCACCTGGTATCTTCGATTTTTATAGAAAGGAAAAGATATGGCACAATTTCGTTACACGGCAAAAAGTATGAATGGTAAGACAAGGCGCGGAACCATGGAAGTGCCGAATGAGACTGTCTTGCAGCAGAACCTGAAAGAACAGGGACTGTTTCTGATACAGGCCAAGAACCTGGCGGAAGCAAAAGACTATCGCAAACTGAAAACTCCCCAGCTGGCAAGCTTTTGCAGGGAGTTATCCACGCTCCTGGAATCCGGTATCACACTGGTGAGGGCACTGGATATTATTTCTCAGCAGGAAGGACTGACCGGTTATGAAAGAGAGATTTATCAGGCTGTCCTTCTGGATGTAAAAAAGGGTATCACACTGTCGGAAGCGATGGAGACGAAGAAGTGTTTTCCGGAACTGATGATCGGTATGATACGTTCCGGAGAAGGAACGGGTAATCTGGATCAGGTAACACGGCGTCTGGCGATGCAGTTTGAAAAAAACAACCGTTTAAACCATCAGGTCCGTTCAGCGATGACGTATCCGATGGTTCTTCTGGTGATGTGTGTGGCGGTTGTCATTCTGATCGTGACATTCATCCTGCCACAGTTCCAGTCACTTTTTGATCAGCTGGATGAACTTCCGGCGATGACACAGATGCTGGTGAATCTGTCTGACTTTCTTGTAACGAAATGGTATCTGGCAATCATTCTGGTGTGTCTGGCCGGGATGTGTCTGAGAATTCTTATCGGGATCCATCAGGTGCGAAGAATTCTGGATTATCTCAAAGTCCATATCTGGGGATTTGGGAAACTGTGTAAAATTATATATACGGCACGTTTCGCACGTACGCTGAGCAGTCTGTACTCCAGCGGTATGCCTCTTGCGACCGCATTGAACATCGCAGGAAAGACGATCGGCAACAGTTATGTGGAAGAACAGTTTGTTCAGGTAACCGTGCAGGTACGCAGTGGTGTCCCTCTTTCCCGTGCACTGGAACAGGTGGATGGTCTGGTGAAAAAACTGGTGAGTACGATCCGTGTCGGCGAAGAAAGCGGTCAGCTTGACAATATGCTGGATTCCATTGCAAATGCGCTGGAAGAAGAAGCTGAGAATGCAACCAAGAGAATCGTGACCTTGCTGGAGCCGATTCTGATCTGTATTATGGCATGTATCGTGGGATTTATTATGGTTGCTGTCCTGATGCCAATCTATCAGTCCTATGCGGCCATCGAGGCAGCGGCATAAAAAGTGCTGTAAAAGAGAAAACGTAACTATTCAGTAGATAACATTCCGCGAGGTGTTTTGGCATGGTTTTTGCCAAAATCCCGAGACATACAAGTCAAAATGCCATCACCGAAGGTGATTAGAAATGCATTTTGACTCGTAACTGTGAGGGTACTGAACAGTTACGAGAAAACAAAGAAAGCAGGGAGAGACCGAATGAGTGAGACAGTTATTGTTTTACAGGAATCAAGTGTTCTGATCGGAAAGGGAAAAAGCGGACAGACACCGAAACTTCAGGAGACCAGAAAAATTCCGATGGAAGGGTACGGCAATCTGATCGAACAGTGGGACAACGTCCTGATCAATTATCAGAAAAGTCATAAAGGAGAGCAGATACGGCTGGTACTTCCGGCAGGGTATTCCAGTGTGCGTGTCAGCAGAATCCCATATGCCACAGGAAAACAGCTGAATCAGATGGCGGAAAAAGTTCTGGAAGAAGGCTTCCGGGATGGGATAGCCGATTATGGGATCATCGATGTAGACAAAAAAGACGGCATCTGCCTTTGCTGCGGTGGGGCAGAGAAGGATGCGATGGAACACATCCGGAATATATGCAAAGAAAACGGCCTGCAGATCTCCGGGATTACGGTGCCGATGGAAGGATATCTGCGGCTGCTGAAACAGAAAAAGGAATATCAGGGAAAGACCGCCGTCTTTTTGTTTTTTGAAGAAAACAGTGTGACAAGCGTGTTGTATAAAAAAGGAATGTATCATTATTCCACCAGAAGCAGAATCTTCAGTGAACCAGGAACCATGGATTTTGGGACAGAGATTGTGCGAAATATTTCCGGTATCATGCAGTTTTACCGCGGATCAAGAGAAGAGGATCCCATCACGGATGTCTACTATGTCGGCTGTGATCAGGACGATTTCGAAGCGGCGGTAGAAGAACTTCGGAATATGAATCTTCAGGTAGCACCATTTCGGCTGGGAGATGACTTCGGTATGCCGGAAAAAGCGGTGGAACCGTGGCTTCTGTGTATCGGTGGTCTGTATGCAGATAAGAAAAAGAGCCGGAACCTGAATCTGTGGAAAGCGGCGGGGCAGGAAGGCGAACAGGGAGAAAAACAGAAAGAACTCTGGCAGCATCTTCTTGTGCCGGGTATCGTACTTGGCGTATGTGTGGTCAGTATCGCCGGTGTAAAAGTTCTGAATCAGGTAACAAGCTCGCAGATCCAGAAGATGGAAGACTGGATCTTCAGTGATTCTGTACAGGAACAGTATCAGCAGGCGACGGAACTGGAAAATAAAAGTGCGGATATTCTGATGGCAGAAAGGCAGGTCACTCAGGCGACGAAGAATCTGGACAGCTATCCGGATCTGACAAAAGAGATGATTGAGGAGATCGTGGATGCCGGAGGAAAAGATATCACAGTACGGATCCGGCAGATGGATGCAGATACCGGTATACTTGAATTCGATGCGGAGAGCCAGAAGGTTATCGATATTCCGGGCTATGTGGTACAGCTACAGAATACCGGATTATTTTCGGAAGTAAACTATACCGGATATGTGTATCAGGATGATAAATATTCATTAAGTCTTTCCTGTACGTTAGAAGGGGTAAGTACAGACGGAGAAGGGGGCGGAGAAGAATGAAGCTGGAATTTGAATTAAAACCGACAGATATTTTACTGTTGAAGGTACTCTCCTGTATTCTGATAGCGGTTCTTACCCTGAATCTTTTTATTTTCCCGGGGCTGAATAAACAGGCAGATCTTTCTGCTCAGAAGGAAGAGACCAGGCAGGAAAAACAGCAGGTGGAAGAAGCGATCGCTTCGATGCCGGCGACAAAGGCCAGAATTGAGCAGCAGCAAAGCGACCTGACAGAGCTTTCAGAGGATTATTATCCGCAGATGGAAAACAATAATGTGGATGAACTGGTGACCGGAATTGCTCTGGCACACGGACTTTTTCCGGCAGCACTGAACATCGAGGACAGCGTGCCGGGAGGACCGGCAGCCTATGGTGTTACGGGAGATACCAGGGATACAACATCTGCATCGGAAGTGGATCAGATGCAGGAAGAGGCAGAAGGAGCGAATGACGATACAGACGATACTACCGGTACAGCGAACCGGCTGACCGCAGAACCGTACGTATCTGACATTCAATATATGAACACCACGCTGGCAACGCTGACGCTGCAGGGAACGGAAGAAGAACTGCAGGCATTTCTGGATGATATTGCAAAACATTATCCGGCGATCCAGGTTCGTTCTATGCAGGCAACACAGCAGACCTATGTGGGACAGAATCTGAAAGCGGTGAATCAGCTGGATATTACATGTACTCTGGCAGTATATACCTGCGGCGACAAGAATCATGAAGAGGTGACAACAGGTGAGAACAAATCTTAGAATCGGAGAAATCCTGACAGAAAAAGGATATGTAACAGAAGAACAGATGAGTCAGGCACTGGTCTATCAGAAAGAACACCGGGACAAACGAGTAGGACAGATTCTGATGGAGCTTGGATTTGTCACGGAAAAACAGGTGCTGGAAGCTCTGGCGGACAGACTGCATCTGCAGATCGTCAATGTAGCGGAGCTGCAGGTGGATCTGAAAGCGGTAGGACTGATCGAAAAGGAACTGGCAGAGAAAAACAACCTGCTTCCTGTGAAAGTGGAACAGGAAGTGATGACGCTGGTAACCAACGATCCACTGAATTATTTTGCTCTGGAAGAAGTGCGCCAGCAGTCCGGCTACCAGCTTGAGATCCTGTTGAGTGAGGAACAGCCGCTTCATCAGGCAGTTGCTTATTATTTTGCCGAGGTCAATGCCAGGAAGGCAGCCAGTAAGGCCAATGTGGGATTCTCTACCACTGCCGTAGAGGAACTGGCCATTGCGGACCTTTCCGAGACAAGCGATGAAGCTCCGGTGATTCATCTGTTGAACAGTCTGATCGACCGCGGGATCAAGAGCGGTGCCAGCGATATTCACATCGAACCTTTTGAAAATGAAACGAAAGTCAGGATGCGTATCGACGGTGTGATCATGGAATATGTATCGATTCAGCGAAATGTACATCAGCCACTGATCGCCCGCATCAAGATTCTTGCAAACCTGGACATTGCAGAAAAACGTATCCCACAGGACGGACATTTCCGTGTATCTCAGGAAAATGGATTTATCAATATCCGTGTTTCTGTTTTACCGACGGTATTTGGAGAAAAAGCGGTACTTCGTATCCTGGCTTCGACAGGAAAAATGGATCATGCCGGTCAGTTTGGCATGGATGACTTCAGTTATCAGCAGTTTGCGCCAATGCTGAACGCACCAAATGGGATCATATATATCACCGGCCCCACAGGAAGTGGAAAGTCTACGACACTGTATATGGTTCTGGAATATCTGTCCAGGAGAACTGTGAATATTTCCACCATCGAAGACCCGGTAGAAAAGAATCTTCCGGGCATCAACCAGACCCAGGTGAATCCGGTGGCGGGACTGACCTTTGATATTGGGCTTAGAGCACTGATGCGCCAGGATCCGGATATTATCATGGTAGGCGAGACTAGGGACGGAGAGACAGCATCTACATCTGTCCGTGCGGCAATCACCGGTCATGTAGTACTGTCCACACTGCACACCAACGATGCCGTATCCAGTATCGTCCGTCTGGAAGATATGGGTGTTGAGACGTATCTGGTGGCCAACTCGGTGGTGGGACTGGTGGCCCAGAGACTGCTCCGCAAAGTCTGCCCGGACTGTGCAAAAGAAGTGGAGACCACTGAGCGGGAGCGTATCCTGATCGGGGCAGATATCCGCAGGGTAAAACGTGGTATGGGATGCCAGAAGTGCAATAATACAGGGTATCGTGGACGAATTGCTATCCATGAGATCCTAGTGGTGGATAACCATGTCCGCCGGATGATCATCGAGCATGCTCCGGTGGAAGATATTAAAAAGTACGCGCGGGAAGTGCGTAAGATGCGTACTCTGAGAGAGAGTGCACTTCAGTTGGTGGAACAGGGAGTGACCACGCCGGAAGAGATGATGAAGATCAGTTATGAAGTGTAGAAATAAAATGCATATTAGCAATACATAAAAAAGAAAAACCGGAGGAAGATAAAATGGATACAAAACTGGAACAGTTGATCCTTGATGCAAGAGGCATGAAGGCATCGGATATTCATGTCACAGAGGGGATGCCGGTCTGGTATCGTGTGCAGGGCAAGCTGGTGAAAAGTCAGCTGCAATTTTCCGGGGAAGAACTGCGGACACTTTTCATGGGAAGTATGGACGAGAGACAAAAAGAAATCTTCGCTTCCGGACGAGATGTGGACTTTGCACTGGAGATCAGTGACGGCAGCCGTCAGAGGGTCAATATTTTCCGGCAGCAGCATCAGGTGGCGGCGGCCATCCGCCTGTTGAATACGGAGATTCCCACGTTAGAACAGCTGAGGATGCCAACCCGGCTTTACCAGATGGCACAGCAGCCGAGAGGACTGATTCTCGTGACCGGACCGACCGGAAGCGGAAAGTCCACGACACTTGCGGCGATGATCGAGCATGTGAACCAGAACAGCGACCGGCATATTATTACGATCGAAGATCCGATCGAGTACAAATATCAATGTAAGGAAGCTTTGATTCACCAGAGAGAAGTGGGTGAAGATGTGGGAAGCTTTGCGGAGGCTCTGCGAAGTGCTCTGCGTGAAGATCCGGATGTGATCCTGGTGGGAGAGATGCGGGATTATGAGACCATCTCAGCCGCCCTTCTTGCGGCTGAGACCGGTCATCTGGTGCTGTCCACTCTGCATACCACAGGGGCGGCACAGACAGTGGAACGTATTATTGATGCCTGCCCGTCCGGCAGTCAGAATCAGATCAGAATCCAGCTGGCCACTGTTCTGAAAGGAATTGTCAGCCAGTGTCTGATCCCCTGCGGAGAAGTGAAAGGAGCAGCCCGGATAGCAGGAACAGAACTTCTTGTGGCTACCGATGCGATCCTGAACCTGATCCGGGAGGGAAAGACGCACCAGATTTCTGCAATGATGCAGGCGGGTGGAAACGCCGGTATGCATACCCTGAATATGGATCTGTCCCGACTGATGCGACAGGGCTATATCACGAAAGAACGTGCCAGAGAATATACGAACAATCCGGCAGAACTTGAGCAGTATATGATGTAAGCTGTCAGGAAGCATAAAAGTAAAGTTTTACAGTAACACCTCTCTGAACGCTTCCAAAAGCCGATCATTCTGCTCCGGCAGCATCATGCAAAATCTCACAAAATGATCATCCAAAAACGGAAACGTGGAACAATCCCGGATCATCAGTCCCTTCCGGATACAATGATCGAACAGATCCTGGGAAGTAATTCCGGGCTTCCGGATCTTCATCAGGATAAAATTCGCCGAAGCTTCATACACCGTCACACTGTCCCAGGTCGACAACTCGTTATACAAACGGTCTCTCTCCCTGCAGATCAGTTCTCTCGTATGACGAATATATTCCTCATCCGGAAACATCAGCCGTCCGGCAATCTCTGCCAGCGAATTGATCGTCCAGGGATTTTTTCTTGTATTGATTGCCTTGATCAGATCCTGATTTCCTGTCACCGCATAGCCAAGCCGCAGTCCCGGAGCTGCGAAAAACTTTGAAGTGCCACGCAGAATGATCAGATTTGTATAATAATTTGTCAGAGGAATACTGGTCACATCTTTTTCTTCCGGTGCAAATTCCACATATGTTTCATCCACCATCACGAAAATTCCATACTGCAGACAGGCATCCAGGATCCGGCGCATCTGACTGCAGGTGATTGCGGTAGAAGTAGGATTATTCGGATTACAGAGTACCAGAAGCTCCAGCTGATCGGAAAGATGGCTGCAGAAATCTTCCACATCCATATGAAACCCATGTTCTTCTTTCAAAGGATAATACAGTGTTGTACCGCCGCCCAGTGCGATTTCCCGTTCATACTCCGAATACGTAGGACCAAGTACCAGTGCTTTTTTCGGGTGCTTCGTCTGAATAAACAGAGAAATCAGTTCTGTGGAACCATTTCCGACAATCACATTTTCCGGCTGCGTTCCCGCATACGTGGCAATACAGGTGCGAAGAGCTGTATACTCCCGGTCAGGATACGTAGTGATCGCATCCAGATTATCGGCCAGTGTGGAACGTAGCTGATAAGAAATTCCCAGCGGATTGACATTTGCACTGAAACTGATGATATCCTCCTTCTTAATATGATAACATTTCTCAATAGCTTCCAGGTCACTGCCGTGGAAATGATCCTTGTGTTTAATCATAATGTCTCCTCTTTTCTTGCAACAAACTTTTGCGTAGTGTATAATAAAAATAATTATGAGTATTTTTGCAGATTGCTTTGCAAAATGATAAGAAAGTGGGCAAAATGCCTTTTGCCCCAACACCATATGAAATGAGCAATCATGTTAGTTTCATTATAATGATAAGAAAAAAATAGTCAAGGTCGATAAAAGAAGAAGCGCAGGTGGATACTTTGAAAAGAAGAATGGAACAGTTACTAAACGGAAGATTTGAATATGAAGTACCAAAGCTGACTCTTTCCGATACACAGATTAACCTTACGACCAATGAAGGGGAGAATGTTCGGGGAGAATTATATGTGGCGGCAGAAGATAACCGCAGGATCAAGGGAATGACCATGTCATCCAATCGCCGGGTACTGCTGGCAAAGGAAAAATTTTCGGGAACAACCGTATGCATTCCTTACGGGCTGGATGTGAAGGGACTGTCCGCAGGTGAGACGGTAGATGCAGTGATTACGATCAACAGTAACCTGGGAGAATACCAGGTGCCGGTACACGCAGAGATCACAGACGACGGGATTCAGACATCCCGCGGAGCAGTGGATAATCTGGAAGCATTTATCAAACTGGCGGAGAGTGATTATCGGGAGGCATTTCGTCTTTATACAAGCGAGAGCTTTCTGAAAGTGCTGCAGGGAGAAGATCCGGGATACGAAAGCCTGTACCGGGGGATGTCCAGAAACCCGGTGACCTATCAGCATATGGAAGAGTTTCTGATCGGAACCGGAAAAAAAGAGCCGGTGACTCTGCGTCTGGAAAAGACAGAACAGACCTGGGATCATCTGGATACTACAGTCAAAGACTGTCTGAATCTGTATAAGAGCACCTGGGGGTATACCCGGATGGAAGTGGAGGTTACCGGAGATTTCCTGGAAGTGGAAAAGAAAGTGATCACCAGTGAGGATTTCATCGGAAGTGTTTATGGGCTGGAATATCTGATCCGCAAAGAAAAACTGGGAAGCGGAAGAAAATACGGACAGATCCGGATCAAAACCGTATATGGAACGTATATCTATGAGGTGAAGGCTTCGGGCAATGCTTCCTATGAACTGAGCACAAGAACTTATGAGAAAAAAGGACAGGCGGCACTGGCAACACTGTATGAAAAATATCTGCTGGGCGAGATAAAACAGCAGGAATGGAAAGAAGCATCCTTGAAAGAACTGGAAAATCTCCGGAATCTCGGATGTTATTATCCGAAACAACAGCTGACAGAGGCATACATCTATGAACAGACCGGAGATGTGGCAAATGCCATGTCTGTGCTGTGGCCTCTCAGGGAACTGAAATTTACCAGGGAACAGATGGAGGAAGAAGCCTGGTATCTGGCGCTGGCAGTGAAGACATCTGTGGCTACTGAAGAACAGAAGATGACAGCACAGGCCAGGATCGAAAATCTCTATCGTATGAATCCGGGCAGTTATCCAATCCTGAAAGTGCTGATGGAAACTTCGGAAGAATATAAGCAGGCACCGGGCAGACAGATGTATATGTTGGAAGAACTGTTTGATCTGGGATGCAGAAGCCCATTTCTGTATCTGGCAGCCTATGAGAAAATGGAAACAGAAGCAGGCTATCTGAAAAAACTGTCACCGTTTATGGTACAGGTTCTTCACTATGCAGCACGTTATGGAAAACTGAATGAAGAACTGACCATGCGGATCGGGCATCTCTCAGAATATGTGAAGAATTTCCAGCCGGTGATCTACCGTCTGCTGGTAAAATGTTACGAGGCTTATCCTGGCAATGATCTGGTGGATCATATCTGCAAATACATTATGAAGGGACAGCCGGCGAAGAGCGAGTATTTCCGCTGGTATCAGCTGGCAGTGGAGGCAGATATCCGGATCACCCGCTTATATGAATATTATATTGAAACTATGCCTCAGGGCTTCCAGAGTGTACTGCCGCAGGTGATCCGTATGTATTTTGTATATAACAATACACTGAGCAGCAGAAAACGGGCATCTGTGTATGCCAATGTGATACGCAATAAAGAGGCAGATAAGACAACATATCAGAATTATCGTAAGGCGATGGAAGCATTCGCGCAGGAAGCATTGATGGAGGGAAGAATCAGTGAAGATTATGCTACCATCTATCAGGAATGCATCGAAGACATTGCAACGCCGGCTCTTGGAGAAGCGATGGCGAAAGTTATGTTTTCTTATCGGGTGTACTGTGATGATCCGAAGATTCGCAGCGTCATCGTGTGTCATGGAGAACTGAAAGAAGAACAAAGCTATCCGTGCACAGACGGTGCTGCCTATATTCAGCTGTATACACCGGATGCGAGAATCCTTTTTGAGGATGAGAAACGGCGGCGTTATGCGACAACGGTAGATTACAATATACAGAAACTGATGGATGAAAAACCATATCTGCAGTCGTGCATGAATCTGGATATCGCAACACCCGGATTGTTACTTGCCGTATGTGGCAATGACAGCCGCAGACAGATCGGGCTTTCCACCCTTGGCTGTTACCAGCATGTGGTGGAAATGTCAGAATTCCAGGAGCCATACCGCCATATGGTATGCAGAAAAATTCTGGAATATTATGCAGAACACGCAGGCGATGATACGCTGGATAGTTATCTGAAAAAAATGGATCTGGTGACATTTGCAAAAGTAGATAAGGTATTACTCTGTGAGATCCTGATTGAAAAAGGGATGTATGCCACGGCATTGGACATGATCAGCCGTTATGGCTATGAAGGCATAAAAACGGAAAGTCTGATGAAACTGACCAGCTATCTGATTCTGGATTATGATTTTGTGGAACAGGAAGAACTTGTGTATCTGGCGCATTATGTATTTGAACAGGGACTCTACAATGAAGTGATTCTGATTTACCTGAGCGATAATCTGCTTGGATCTGTGGAACAGATGGCACTTTTATGGGAACGGATGCGCGGATTCCAGCTGGATACGTATGCGCTGGAGGAAGAGATTCTTCTACTCTCCATGTTCGGACGTGTCTATCTGAGGCAGGGAGCTGCGATGCTGGAACAGTATGTGGCACAGAAGGGAAAAGAACCTGTGATCCTGGCATACATTTCTTTCTGGGCATACGGATATTTTCTGGGCAAAAAAGAAACAGATCCATATATTTTCCAGTGCCTGGAACAATGTTGCAGGAGAAAGCAGGAGGTAGACCGGATCTGTCACCTGGCACTCCTGAAATATTATGCAGAACTGGATACTTATACAGAAGAGCAGGAAAAACTGATCGATGAGATTCTCGAAGAATGTACGGAAAACAGTCTGCGGTTTGCATTTTACCGGAAGTTCCCGGCAAGATTCACAAAACCATACCAGATGGATGACAAACAGTTTATCCAGGTTCAGTACCCGGCCGGAGCGCGGGTGACAATTCATTATCGACTGATCCGTGACAAAGATACCGGTGAAAACTTTAAAAGTGAACCGATGAAAAATATGTACCAGGGCATTTTTGTAAAGGAATTCCTGCTGTTTTATGATGAGATACTGGAATATTACCTGACAGTGGAACTGCCGGATGATACCCGACAGACGGAAAAGAAACTTCTGACGATGGAAGAGTCTTTACAGGAAGGAAACACAAAATATCAGCTGATCAATCAGATGCTGGCAGGCCGGAAACTGGGACGGAGAGAGCAGACAGAAAAAGCCATGGAACAGTACCTACAGAGAGAACATTTTGCAAGAAAAATGTTTCCGGTACTCCATGCGTAATACACAGATGGAGGCAGAAAAATGAACGAAGTCAGAAATATATTGGTAGGATTTGATTTTGGGGAGAAGGTCTCGCAGCTGTGTTATTATGACCGGCGTGAGGGAGAACCCGTTTCTCTGCCGGTGAAGGTGGGAACCGGTCAGTATACCTTCCCCAATGTGCTCAGCAAGAAACCGGGAGAAGAAGAATGGCACTTCGGCCTGGAAGTAGAGTACTTTGTGGAACAGCAGGAGGAGATTCCTGTGGAAAACCTGTATACACTGTGTCTGAAACAGGAGACAGTGGAAGTGGACGGGGCTACATGGAAGGTTGGAGAACTTCTCGGAAAATTTATCGGTAATGCACTTCGTATCCTTGGTGTACCGGATCTGGTGAAGAGTATCAACGGACTGATGATCACTACGCCGGTACTGACACGCCCGATGGTGGAGAACATCCGGGTGGCATGCCGGGAGATGGGATTTCCGAGAAACCGTTGTTTTCTGCAGGATTATGAAGAAAGCTTTTATTATCATACGTTATATCAGAAACCGGAGATCTGGAGCAGAAGTGTAGGCTTGTTTGTATTTGACAAGGATGAAGTTTCTTATGCAAAACTGGAGATGAACCGCAGTACCCGTCCGGTACATGTCGGAGTCAGACGGGGTGGTCATATCACACTACACACGGAATATATGCAGCGTGATGTGGATTTTTGCCAGTTTGTGACAGAATCAGTGGGAAGTGAGGTTTATTCAAGTATTTACCTGGTGGGGGAAGGGTTCGAGCGAGACTGGGCAGAAAAATCTGTGGCTGAGCTTTGTAAACACCAGCGCCGGGTATTTTACGGAAATAATCTGTTTTCCAAGGGTGCCTGCTATGCTGCGAAAGAAAAGACAGAGGAACGGAATCTGAAGGGGTATCTGTATGTGGGCAATGATCTGGTACGGGAAAATGTGGGCATGGAGATGACTGTGTTCGGAACACCGGCCTATCATCCCCTGATCGTATCCGGTGTCAACTGGTACGAAGCAATGGGAGACTGTGAAATTATTCTGGATGATACCAGGGAACTGGAATTTGTTGTGTCTGATATGGAAAATACCGGTAAAGTGCGCTACAGTATGCCTTTGCCCGGTCTTCCGGACCGTCCGGCAAAAGCGACTAGACTGCATATACATCTGGAATTTACTGCGGCAGACGAGTGCAGGATTGATGTGACGGATATGGGATTTGGAGATCTTTATCCGTCGAGCAACCTTACATGGCATGAGACGATGAAGAGTCGGGGGGCAGAAGAATGAGCGGATATATTTTGTGTCAGGTAAAACGGGCAAAACTGCCTTATTATATTGAAAACATCAGTACCAATATCTATTCTATCGAAGAACTGTGCTTTTATTTTTATCATAATATATATCTGCTAGACAGTACGATCCTGAACGAGGAATTGTGTTTCTGGATCCGGGATCAGCTGGGATTGAAGAAATTGGCAGAAAATCTGTATAAACATCTGGATGACGATGAGATGAAGGTGGGAGATTTTATCCTTCCGGTGTTCAAGGAGATCAGTTATCTGTCTCTGGAAGAGTTCCGCAGATTGAATCAGCAGATCCGACAGCTGGCAAATGAACCGGAAGTGTTGCGTCAGAAGCGAAAAGGTGATTATCTGATGGAACACGGAAAATATGTGAACGCCATCAAGGTTTATCAAAGGGCGCTTCGCCGGGAAGCGGAAGATGACACCGAAGTGACGGATATCAGAAAACCGGAAGCGACCGAAGCAGCAGCGGACTATACTGTAGGAGTGCAGGAAACAACAGAAAACCCTGCAGGCGCAGAAGCAGAGTCTCCGGTTGCGATTACCATCGATATGATGGAAGATCCACAGGGTGGAGCAGAGGACGAGACCGACAGTACACCGGAGAATCCGGAAACAGATGCAGCGGAGGCGGATAGTTCTTCTTCCCGGGAGGAAAAACAGGAAGAAGTGACCCCAGACCAGGAACTTCCCCGCCAGGAGATCCTTCTCGGAAAACAGTTTATCGGAGAAATCTACCATAATATGGGCTGCGCCTATGCAAGGCTGTTTCAGATGGAAGAAGCGATTCGTTGCTTTGAGATCGCCTACGGCAAACTGCACACGATGGGAGCGGTAAAGAGCCTTCTGTATGCCGTGTATATGGAACATGGTGTGGACGCTTTTGTGGAAAAGGCGAAACAGCTGGAAGTCGATGAAGAACGCCAGGAAGAAATCTATGTAGAAGTGGAAGAAGCTGTGGAAGACCTCTATGACACACCGGAAGGCCAGGAATATAAAAAGTTACTGGAAGAAAAACAGCAGGGCAGAGAAGAGGATTATCAGCAGGGGATGGAGCATCTGTTGGAACAGCTGACTGCGGAGTACCATAAGAGTACGGGATACTGATAAAAATTATAAAAATTATCGTAACTGTTCAGTACCTTCACAGTTACGAGCCAAAATGCATTTAAAATCACCTTCGGTGATGGCATTTTGGCTTGTATGTCTCGGGATTTTGGCATATTCATGCCAAAACACCTCGCGGTACA
>ENA-OQNN01001173-OQNN01001173.1-human-gut-metagenome-genome-assembly--contig:-NODE-1173-length-19520-cov-2.705461_pt1 | contig 19520 bp, 15 predicted proteins | sample MGYA00242624_ERZ504870 | MGnify/ENA primary metagenome ERZ504870 (study PRJEB26092, sample SAMD00036379) | human gut metagenome | host: Homo sapiens | study: EMG produced TPA metagenomics assembly of... | reverse complement strand
CAGAGATAAGAAGACTGATTGATACTGGAATAGCTGCTGATGACATTGCTGTGTTATCAAGAACAAATGTAATTGGGAATATGTATATGTCAAGGCTTGAAAGTGATGGGATTCCATGCTGTGATTATTCGGTAGTACAGGATGTATATGAGCACTGGATAAGCAAGGACATTCTGACATATATAAGGATAGCACTTGGCAGCAGGGAAAGAATGGATTTTCTGCGGATTATTAATAAACCACTTCGATATATAACACGTTCATATATTACACAGCCGGCAGATATTAATGCATTGAAGAGAGGCTATGAGGGGAATGAACAGATGAGTAAACGGGTAGAAAAGCTGGTGTCTGATATTAGTATGATAAGAAGTATGTCTCCATTTGCAGCTGTTAATTATATAAGAAAGGGTGTTGGTTATGATGAGTATATAAGGAATTATATATATGAACACAAGGCTGATAAGGAAGAATTATATAATGTGCTTGATGAACTGGCACACAGGGCTTCACAGTATATGAGTCTGTCACAATGGCTTGATGGTATTGCAGAATACATAAGGCAGTGCGATAAAGACAGACAGAATAATACAGCAGACGGTGTGCATATGCTTACAATGCACGGCTCTAAAGGTCTTGAATATAAGATTGTACTGGTAATGGATGTCTGTGAGGGAATAATACCGTATAATAAGGCGGTTTTAGATGAGCAGATTGAAGAGGAGAGGAGACTTTTTTATGTTGCGATGACGAGGGCGAAAGAAAAGTTGTATCTTCTGTATCCCAAGCAGAGGTACAACAAAGATACAACCCGTTCACGCTTTATAGAAGAACTTCTTACTGCTCGTTATCCTCTTCTTCGTACAGATCTTCATACTCCATAGCATCTAATTCTTCGTCAAATGCTTCAGATACAAGCTCATATTCTTCATCAGATTCAATATTCTCAAGTACAGGTTCGTTGTCGCCTTCAACCTTGTATCTGTAAAGATATACCTCATCGTTGTCTGCAGCTTCACCCTCAAGTGGAAGAAGTGCGATATAGTCGTTATCTCCAGCAGGGAATATGCGTATTATTGCACATTCACATTCTGTGTTATCGTCAAGCATAAGAGTTACTGTGTTATATTCCTGATTATTATTCTCCATAATGTCTCCGTTCTGCCAGTAATGGCTTTAGTATTTTCTCTACTCTAACAAATATTATGTATAAAAGCAATGAAAATAAAGAAAAAACACTTGCTATTTTATTATGTAAGGTGTATATTATGTATAAGTTAATAATTTAAGTCAAAGGGGACGATTTTAGCAACAACGCTAGGATTGTCCCTTTTTTGGTTAAATTAATAGCATTTACAACGAATATTATAATCTGGAGGTTCACGCCATGGATAAAATCGATAAGAAGATAATTACATTATTACAGCAGAATGCAAGAATGCCATTAAAGGCACTCGCCGAGAATGTTTTCCTTTCATCACCGGCTGTTTCAGCAAGAATTGAGAGACTTGAGAAGGAAGAGATTATTGAAGGATATGAAGTTAAGATTAATCAGTTAAAGCTGGGATATCATATAACAGCATTTATTAATCTTGAAGTTGCTCCTGTGCAGAAACCGGATTTCTATCCATTTATCAAGTCATGCCCTAATGTTGTTGAATGTAACTGTGTAACAGGCAATTATTCAATGCTATTAAAAGTTATGTTCCCAAGTACCATGGAACTTGATACATTTATCGGCCAGCTTCAGAAGTTCGGAAGAACAAGTACACAGATTGTGTTCTCAACACCTGTTGCTCCAAGAGGTATTGATGTTAATCAGGAGATGCCTACAGATAATTAAATTCATCAAAAGTTCATAATTATTTAACCTATTAACACTGTCAGACACTTGCTGTTCTGGCAGTGTTTTTGTTATAATTATCTGAGTTTAAATTTCGTGTTACGAGGAGGTATTATGAGTAAGGCTTCAGATATATTAGATAATGTAAGTAAGGTGATTGTGGGTAAGAGAAATGTTTCAGAACTTGTTCTGACAAGTATTATTGCTGATGGACATGTTCTTCTTGAAGATGTTCCGGGTACAGGTAAGACTATGATGGCGAAAGCATTTGCAAAGAGCATTGATGGACAATTTTCAAGAATTCAGTTTACACCAGATCTGCTTCCTTCAGATATTACAGGTGTGCATGTGTTTAACCAGAAAGATGGTGAATTCGTATTCAGAAGAGGTCCGGTATTCGCTAATGTTATTCTTGCAGATGAGATTAACAGGGCAACACCTAGAACACAGTCAGCATTGCTTGAATGTATGGAGGAACATCAGGTTACTGTGGATGGTGAATATTCTAAGTTAGAAGAACCATTTGTTGTAATTGCAACACAGAATCCTATTGAGACAGCAGGAACTTATCAGCTTCCTGAGGCACAGCTTGACAGATTTCTTATGAAGATTAACATGGGTTATCCAGAGAAAGATGATGAGGTACTTATTCTTAACAGATTCTTAAAAGAAGATCCTTCTAAAGAACTTTCAACAGTTGCAACATGTGAAGATATTGTTGCAATGAAAGAAGATGTGAAAAATGTATATGTTCACCCAGTGCTTATTGATTATATTGTTGAACTGGCAAGGATGACAAGACAGCAGGATAATGTATCAATCGGTGTAAGCCCGAGAGGAACTCTTGGTATGCTCAATGCGGCGAGAGCATATGCGTATGTTGCAGGCAGAGATTATGTTGTACCAGAGGACATCAAGATACTTGCACCTGTAGTATGGGCACACAGAATTGTGTTACAGACAGGTTACATGAATATGGATAATAAAGAACAGATTATAGAACATGTTGTTAATAACACAGCAGTTCCTACTGAAGATTGGAAAAGATAATGAATGTATTATTGATGCTTATTGGTGTACTTATAGTATATCTGGCAATTAAGCTTGTATTTCGTTATAACTGGAATAAGGGGCTGGGTGTCGCTCTTGAATTTGAGAAAAAGCATGTTGTAAATGGCGAAACAGTTAATGTTGTTGAGGTTATATCCAACGAAAAACGTCTGCCGCTGCCATGTGTGAATCTTAAGTTTCAGGTGGACAGGGAACTTGAATTTCCTAGAACAGATACTAATTCAAGTGTGTCAGACCTTACATACCGCAATGATGTGTTCTCATTTCTGGCTAATCAGAGAATTACAAGAAGAATTCCTGTTAAATGCAATCACAGAGGTGTGTTCAGAATATCAGGAGTACAGCTTACATTTGCCGGACCATTTATGAATGAGATTAATGTTCTCAAAGTGGGTAGTACCTGTGAGATAACAGTTTATCCTAAGACTGTGGATAGTAAGAGATTCAGCTTTATAAGAAGCAGAATATCAGGAGAAGCAGAACGTAAGAAATATATGCTTGAAGATCCATTTGTGTTCAGAGGAATAAGAGATTATACAAGCAACGACAGCCTAAAGAATGTGAACTGGAAGGCAACAGCGAGAACAGGTAATCTGTGTGTTAATGAATATAATGAGTCAGTCAGCCGTAATGTATGTATTCTTCTTAATCTTGAGGATGATGGAATGCTTACATATGATTCGGTTAATGAAGAAGCAATAAGTCTTGCAGCTTCTGTGGCAGAAGAATTCATCAGACAGGGAATTAATGTCTCTCTAATTAGTAATGCATGTGATGTTGACACAAAGGAAGCAGTTGGTATAAGAGAAGGATCAGGAGTTGGACATCTTGGAAGTATTAATACTGTACTTGCAAGAATGGATTTAAAGCTTGAAAAAGAAGAGTTTGCAGCGTTTATTAACAGAACATTTATAGAAAATGTTTCTGTCCAGAGTAGTGACAACAGTGTATATGTTGTTATATCAGCGAGCAGAAGAAAGAAGCTGCAGCAGACTATGCAGAAGTTTGAGAAAAAGTATGGACAGGTTATATGGATTGTTCCATATATGACTGGTGGAGAATACAGCCTTGATTATTGTGGTATCAGACCAGAGGGCTGGGAAGTGAAATAAGTTTATCAGGAGATAACATATGAATGAGTCGGGACAAGTTTATAATTATAATAAACTGAGAACAATAAGAACATTGACAGATATAATAAGCCAGTGTATTGTAGCGTTCGCATTTTCTGCATTTGTTATATTGGGACTTACGAATAAATCTGACAGTTATATTATTGCAACACTTCTTATGGCAGTTCCGGTTATTATAACTTATGCGGCAAGAAAGAATATACATAAGAATTTTCTATTTATGCTGATTCATGCTGCTTTGCTTATAACAGCCATTATAATTGGTAATGGAGATGCAGAGTCTACAGCATATTTTGTAAGTGTACTTGCTGTGTGTATAAGGTCTGTAAGCATAAGAGTGGCTAATGCAAGAAAAACTGAATATATGAATGAACCGCTTTATGGGAATCAGTTTGCTGATGTAACTCAGGAAGACAAGAAAGCTGCCTTGCAGGCAGGAGAGAGAATGTCACCTCTGTATTGTCTGGTTATGGTCGCAGGAAGTCTTTATGGCGGTTCAGCAGGCAACAGACTGCTTGTTAACTATGAAACAGTATTATTTGTGCTGTTTGTTCTGCTTGCTTTTCTTGCTAACCAGTTAAAAGAGCTTAATTCTCTGTTTATAAGTAATGCTGGCAAATCAGAATTTCCTGCTGAGAGAATTACAGGAATTAACATGATAATGGTCATGGTTGTGTCAGGACTTATGATTCTTGGCATGATTCTGTTCTATAGTGGGGATTATGGCAATATATTTACACTGATTGGTTCAGGTTTTGTAGCAGTTGTAAGGATAGTGCTGAAGCTGTTCTTAAGACTTATAAGAGAGAAAGAAGAAGTCTCTACGATGCCCGAAGATTCCGTGAATCCAGTCACTGATGATGATGTGGTAAAGGGAGATAACGACCTTGCATTTACTGATAATCCTGTTATGAGTGCATTATTTACAGCATTTGCAATAGTTCTTGTAATTGCACTTGTTGTATTTATTGTCTATATGATTATCAGATATGCCAAGAATTTCAAAAAGTCACAGGATAATAATGGTGATGAGATTGAATTCATTGGCAATGACAGAAGAACAGAAGCAAGGATAAAGAGACGTCAGAGAGCAGAAGAAGCTAAGAATATGCCTGTTAATATGCAGTACAGGAAGGCATTCAGAAAAGCAGCAATAAAATCATCAAAGGCAGCCAGGGATTCGGATGGTAAATCACTTGAAAATATGCAGCCACAGGATATAACAATAAACAGAATAACTAACGATGCTGATGCTGCAGACAGAATTACAGCAAGTTATGAGAAAGCAAGATATTCTGATAAGAATATTTCCAAAGAAGAACTTGAATTTATGCTTGACTTTATAAAAAATGACAAGTATAATAAGCGTACATAATAAGTAAATGCTGTGAAGAGGACTATTAGATAGGAACCAGAGTCAGAGAACTGCCGGGTGGTGCGAGACAGTCGAAGGAACTTATTGAACTCGCCTTGGAGCTGCTACCTGAAATCATTATGAGAAGTAGGAGTAGCCGGAAGCCAACCGTTATAGTGGACAGAATATAATGCAGCACATTTGTTGTACGTATTCAGTGAGTGCATAGCATAGCTATGAAGAAGAGTGGTAACGCGTGAGATTTATCTTTCGTCTCTTTGGGTGGAATTGCCCATGGACGAAAGATTTTTTTATGCTTATCTTTAAGGAAGCCTTTACTTATTAACAATACATATTTATATTTTCAGGAGGTTTTAGGAATGTTTGATTACAGACAGTATGAAAGAGGCTATTTTATGCCACCAGTTAAGTGCAATGACTGGGTTAACAAGGAGTATGTTGATAAGGCACCAATCTGGTGTTCGGTTGATTTAAGAGATGGTAACCAGGCTCTTGTTGAACCTATGAGTCTTGATGAAAAGCTTGAATTCTTCCAGATGTTAGTTGAAGTAGGATTTAAAGAAATTGAGATTGGTTTTCCGGCAGCTTCTGAGACAGAATATGAGTTCTGCCGTACACTTATTGAGAAAAATATGATTCCTGATGATGTTACAATCCAGGTTCTTACCCAGGCAAGACCACATATTATTAAGAAGACATTTGAAGCTGTTAAGGGAGCTCCAAGAGCAATTGTTCATGTATATAATTCTACTTCATTAGCACAGAGAGAACAGGTATTCAAGAAGTCTAAGGAAGAAGTTAAGCAGATTGCTATTGAAGGTGCCAAGTTATTAAAGGAACTTGCTGAAGCTGATGGAGGAAACTTCCTTTTCGAATACAGTCCAGAGAGCTTTACAGGAACAGAACCAGAGTATGCACTTGAGGTATGCAACGCTGTTGTTGATATCTGGCAGCCAACACCTGATAAGAAATGTATTATCAATCTTCCTGCTACAGTTGAGATGTCACTTCCACATGTATTTGCAAGTCAGATTGAATATATGTCTAAGCACATGCACAACAGAGAGAATGTTATTATTTCTCTTCATCCACATAATGACCGTTCGACAGGTGTTGCTGATGCAGAGTTAGGACTTCTTGCAGGAGCGGACAGAATTGAGGGAACACTTTTTGGTAATGGTGAGAGAACAGGTAATGTTGATATAATTACACTTGCTATGAACATGTATATGCAGGGTGTTAATCCTGAGCTTGATCTTTCCGATATGCCACATCTTGCAGAAGTATTTGAAAGACTTACACAGATGAAGATTGATGACCGTCATCCATGGTGTGGTAAGCTTGTATTTGCAGCGTTCTCAGGTTCACATCAGGATGCTATATCTAAGGGAATGCATTACAGAATTGAAAATGATCCTAATAAATGGACAGTTCCATATCTTCCAATTAATCCAGAAGATGTAGGACGTACATATGATTCAGATGTTATAAGAATTAATAGCCAGTCTGGTAAGGGTGGTGTTGCTTATGTTCTTGAACATAACTATGGAATGGTTGTTCCTAAGGCTATGAGAGAAGATCTGGGTTATGCTGTTAAAGACGTATCAGATGTTAATCATAAGGAGCTTTCAGCAGATGAAGTGCTTGAGATATTTGAGAAGAGATATAAGAAATATACACCAGTATTCAAGATTTCTGAAGTGCATTTCAAGCAGATTAATGGAATCCAGACTGTTGTGACTATTGATGAGAATGGTAAGAAATGCAATGTTGAAGATGGCGGTAATGGTCGTCTTGATGCTGTAAGTAATGCTCTTGCCAGTCACTTTGGAAAGCCTTGTGATATCTTCTGTTATGAAGAACATTCATTAAAGAAGGGCTCTGATTCTAGTGCCATTGCATATGTTGGTATTACAGGAGAGGATGGAAAGAATTACTTTGGTATTGGTATTGACCATGATATCATCAGAGCTTCTATTGATGCGTTAGAGTCAGCTATGAACAGAAGCCTTGAAGCATAATATTTAAATTGAATAATGTGTAATATAACCCATGTCCGGAACGTATACTAGAATGATACTGATTCAGGATATGGGTTGTTTTATTTATGTAGAATTAAAAAATCCCCCTCAAAGGGGGGAAGCGGTACTATAGTACTAATGCTATTATACGCTCAGAGGGGAAAAGAAATATAGTTAAGGGGAAACTGTTGATTTAGACATTTTTGGAGGGATAGTAATGTTTTTTAGAAAACTATTAAGTAGTTTGAATGCAAAGGTTAAGAAAACTGCAGTTGGTGTTCTTTCAGTTGCAATGGTTGCAGGTTCTGTGTTTGCCGGTACATCTTTAAAAGCTGGTGCATACTCGAAAACACAGGATGTCCTTAATGAATTATTAGGAGCAGCAAAACCTTATGGTGTAGTTGCTGAAGAATTTAAGAATAGTAATCACAATCAGACATGTTTCGCGACTAACAAGCTTGTAATAACAGATCAGTGGATGAGTGCATGGCTTGATATGAGCGTTGGAACAACATATATCAAGAGTTTTGATAATTCTGGTTCATCAGAAGTTAATGTGGATAGAAATGCATTTAATAATCTTGTACTTGGAACTGATTATGATTATGAACCCAGAGAGAATAAATATTATATTAAAGATTCTGACGGAAAAAGAACAGGTGCTGTTATTAATGTTGCTAACTGCAAGGATACAATCAATGTTTATTATGCAGAGGATTATATGGATGTAACTGCAGCACTTGATAATGTATACGATAATTTCAAGGCGTATGCAGATACACCAGATTCGGAGGCTGATATAGTTATTGGTGCTTATGATGATAGAAAGATTGATCTTGCTTCATTTAAGAATAAGCAGATTGTAGTGGTAAATATGTATGCTAATAATTATATTGACTGGCAGGGAAAAGAAGTTTCATCTTATTATGGAGAAGGACAGCTCAACATAACAAATAAAGCACAGGGACAGTTTGTTATCATTAATTTGCTTGGCGGTGATGGTGATGCAGACATTAAAAGATTCAGCATTAATGGAAAGAATACAGGCGGATTAACAGATGTTGATGTATCAGACACGGTTATTTTCAATGCTGTTAATGTAACTGGTAATGTTAATATAGGTGAGGTATGTGGTATAGTTGTTGTACCAAAAGCAGATATTACCGTAACTTCTATATGTAATGGAAGATCAATTTCTAAGTCATTTGTTAACGTCAATGGACAAATGCATTTTATATCATATAATCAACAGCAGTAGACGACACAAAAGGAAACAACATCTGTAGCACAGTCTTCATCAGAAACAACAAAGTCAGAAGAGACAACAACTGTACAGGAGACAACAAAGTCAAACGAGACAACAACTGTGCAGGAGACAACAAAGTCAGAAGAGACAACAGTTGCACAGGAGACAACAAAGTCAAATGAGACAACAACTGCACAGGAGACAACAAAGTCAAACGAGACAACAGTTGCGCAGGAGACAACAAAGTCGAATGAGACAACAGTTGATGCTGGTAAGGAAACTAAGCCGACAAAACCAGAATCAAACGAAACAACAGCTGTTAATGAGACAACAAAGTCAAATGAAACAACAGTAGATTCTAATAAACAGACAAAAGAACATACAACTTCATCAACTCAGGTCACAAAGAAGACTGGTGAAGTTGCAGGAGATGAAGAATTGGTTACGGGAAAAGAGGATGAGACCGTTGATGGCTCGAGAATCAGAAAAACTGGTGAAGTTGCGGCTGATGAAGAAGTTGTAAAGACAGGAGACAATAATCATGTATGGGTATATATCGTGATTCTTGTAGCAGCTGCTGTTATTTCTGGAGCTGTTATTGTGATAAGCAAAAAGAGCAATAAAAGATAATAATTGTTAATGATATCAGAGAGGCACAGCAGTAATGTTGTGCCTTTTTTATTGGGGTGGTATTGAAGCACTCTGCTTTTTTATGCTATAATGCAATATGTATGAGTCGAAGTAGGCTCTGAACACAAAATACAGTGAAGAACAAGGAGATGGAAGTTTTATGAAACATTTGATACTTGCATCGGGTTCACCAAGACGAAGAGAATTAATGAGTCAGGTAGGACTTGATTTTACTGTTGTTACAAGTGATGCAGATGAGAATATTAAAGAGATGGAGCCTGAAGATTATGTAAGAGAATTATCTTCTATTAAGGCACAGTCTGTATTAGAGCAATATGCAGATAAAGATGATTCTGTAATCGTTATAGGTGCAGATACTATTGTTTATCATAAAGGAGAGATTCTTACCAAGCCTAAGGATGAAGAGGATGCATTCAGAATTCTTAAGTCTTTAGAAGGTCAGATACATCAGGTGTATACAGGTGTAACTATATGCAGTGCACATAAGAATGTAAGTTTTTATGAGAAGACTGATGTGTGGGTATATGATATGACTGATGAGGAAATCAGGGATTACATAAGCACAGGAGAACCTATGGATAAGGCTGGTGCATATGGTATTCAGGGAAAATTTGCAGCATACATTAAGGGTATTGAAGGCGACTATAATAATGTTGTCGGTCTGCCTGTTGCCAGACTTGTACATGAGCTTAAAGCATTTTAAGGAGAAAACATATGGTTAAATTCGTAGCGAGTGACCTTGATGGGACACTGCTTCTTAACGGAGCACAGAGCGTCGATGAATCTGCTATACAGTATATCAATAAACTTGTTGACAAAGGCGTTATATTTGCACCGGCTAGTGGCAGGCAGATAACGAGTCTTAAGAGACTTTTTGGGGCTGTCAGTGATAAGCTTGCATATATTGCAGAGAATGGTGCACTTGTGGAATATAAGGGTGAAACTATTGGAAAGACTGCGATGGCTAGGAAGCTTGCGTTAGAGATAATTGAGGATGTAATTGAACAGCCCAATTGTGAGGTGCTTGTATCAGGAGAACATACGGCATATATTAAGCCTAAGTCTCAAGAATATTATTACAGGATGACCAAGGTGGTCAATTATCATACTACATTAGTTGATAAGTTCACAGACATTGACGAGGATATATTAAAGATAGCTGTGTGTGATATGACAGGAATTAAGAACTCTAAAGAACATTTTATTAACAAATGGAGTGATAAGGCTTCAGTACTTGTATCGGGAGAACTTTACTTAGACCTTATGGACACTAATGTTAATAAAGGTAGAGGAATTGAACAGATACAGAAATATTTCAGCTTAAAACCCGAAGAATGTATGGCATTTGGTGACAACTATAATGATATTGCAATGCTTGACAGGGTGTATTACTCATATGTTATGGAGAAAGCTGTAGATGATGTTAAGAAACATGCGCGTTTCGTAACGGGATGGGTAGAAGGAACATTAAGAGAGCAATTTAAAGAGATAAGATAAGGAGATTTAAGTTATGGATAAACATATTGATGAGTGTGCGAAGGTGTTTTTAAGAGATCAGAAACAGCTTTTCGATGAGCCTGTTGCATATGATTTAGAGGAAGCTAAGGAATTCTTAGAGGACTGTATGGCGGTATACTGCAAGGATATTAAAGAATTAAGAGAAGTGATGGATGATGAGGGAATGGATGTATCTGACTTAAGCAATGATGAGCTTCTTGAGCAGTTAGAAGTATTCAGGCTTGATAATGGCGGATATTTCTTCGTGGAAGGATAGTACAGATGCGTATAAATGTTGTATGTGTAGGCAAGATTAAGGAAAAGTTTTATACTCATGCAGTTGAAGAGTATTCTAAGAGACTTTCAAGATACTGTAAGCTTGATATTGTTGAACTACCTGATGAGAAAACACCAGATAATGCAAGTGATATAGTCAATGAACAGATTAAGAATAAGGAAGGGGAGAGAATTCTTTCTGCCATTAAAGATGATGCTTATGTATGTGCACTTGCAATAGAAGGGAAAATGCTTGATTCTGTTGAACTATCAGAAAAGATTGAAAGACTTGGAATAGAAGGAACAAGTAACATAACATTTGTAATAGGAGGCTCTCTGGGACTTGCAGATGCAGTACTTAAGAGAGCTGATTATAAGCTGAGTTTTTCAAAGATGACATTTCCACACCAGCTTATGAGAGTTATTCTTTTGGAACAGATATACAGGGCTTACAGGATTATGAAGAATGAGCCATATCACAAATAATTAAAGAGGATAGAATATGAAAAGAAGAAAAAAAACATTTATTATATTAGCAGTTATTCTTGTTGTAGTTCTGTTAGTTGCAGGATATATTAAGTTCTTAAATGGACATCTGATATATTTCACAACAGGAATGAAGAGCGGTGAGCTTATTAAGACAGCAGGACAGAAGACAACTTATACATGCGAGGCAGATATTCTCATGTCTGATGTGAAGAAGGAATATGAGGAAATGTTTGGCAGTAATATATGGAGAGAGAAAATTGGTGATGCTGATTTTGAAAGTTATATTAAGGACCAGATTAAGAGTAAGTTAATGCGCGTCAAGGCTATGAATGTTAAGGCTAAGGAACGCGGTGTTGTGCTTGGAAGAGAAGAAAAAGATTCTGTGGGTAAGGCTGTTGATGCATTTTACAATGAATTAACAGAATCGCAGATAAGCAGTACAGGAATAACTAAGGATAAACTGAATACAATGTTTACTGAATTTGCAATAGCACAGAAACTCTACGATGACCTTACTTCCAGCATGGATATTGAAGTAAGTGCAGATGAGGCAAGAGTTATTGATATCCAGTATATTGTATCAGATTCAGAGGAAGATATTAATAAAGCATATAATCTTGTGAATTCAGGAAGTTCATTCTTTGCTGTTGCCAAGGAGTACAATGCGGATGGCGAATATGAGTACGAACTGAAACGTGGCGAGATGGATGCAGCATTTGAAAAAGCAGCATTCAATCTGTCTACTGGTGAGATGAGCAGTATAGTTGAGGCAACAGGCAGATATTACATTATAAGATGTACATCGGATAATGATAAGGCTAAGACCGAGGTTAATAAGTCTGCAATTCTTGAAAAGAGAAAGTTAGAGCAGTTTAATGCTGATTTTGAGAAATATGAATCTGGTATATATATGGAATTTAATAACAGTGAGTGGAAGAAAATAAGTATTCAGGATGCGTATACGTTGGGAAGCAGCTTTGAGGATACTTTCAATGCGTATTTTGGAAAGTAAAGAGGAGAGTAATTAATAATGGCAGCTAATAAATATGATGCTAACAGTATATCAATACTCGAGGGTCTTGAAGCGGTAAGAATGAGACCTGGCATGTATATTGGAAGTGTCGGAACAAAAGGTCTTAATCATCTTATATATGAGATTGCGGATAATTCAGTGGATGAACATCTTGCGGGTTTTTGTACACAGATAAATGTAACTCTTAATGATGATGGAACAGCAACTATCAAGGATAATGGACGAGGTATTCCTATCGGAATCCATCCTAAAGCCGGAATACCTGCGGTTGAGGTTGTATTTACAGTACTTCATGCAGGCGGCAAGTTCGGAGATGGCGGATATAAGATATCAGGAGGACTTCACGGCGTTGGTGCATCTGTAGTTAATGCACTTTCTGTATGGCTTGAGGTTGAGATAAGAGTTGATGGTGGTGTGTACAAGCAAAGATACGAGCGTGGAAAAGCAACAGCGCCGCTTGAAAAGATTGGTACATGCAGAAAAAATGATACGGGTACAACTGTTACATTTCTTCCTGATGGAGAAATATTTGAAAAGACAAGATTCAAAGCAGACTCGATAAAGAGCAGGCTTCATGAGACTGCATATCTGAATCCGGGGCTTACAATTGAGTTTGAAGATAAGAGAAAGGGCAGCGAGGATAAGGAAACTTTCCATGAGCCTGACGGACTTAAGGCATATATCAAAGACCTTAACAATGGCAAAGAGACAGTATGCGATATCGTCTACTTTAAGAAGAAGCAGGAAGATATTGAGGTTGAAGCAGCATTTCAGTTTGTTAATGAATTTGAGGAAAATATTCTTGGCTTCTGTAATAACATATACACTCAGGAGGGTGGAACGCATATTACAGGCTTTAAGACCAAGTTTACAATGATTATCAACCAGTATGCGAGAGAACTTGGCATCTTAAAGGATAAGGATGCGAATTTTACAGGTCTTGATGTAAGAAATGGTATGACTGCAGTTGTTGCAGTTAAGCACCCTGCACCAAGATTTGAGGGACAGACCAAGACCAAGCTTGATAATCCGGATGCTGGTACAGTTGTTGCAAATGTAACAGGAGACGAGGTACAGCTTTATTTCGACAGACATTTGGATGACCTTAACGCTGTAATTGCATGTGCTGAAAAATCTGCGAAGATACGAAAAGCAGAAGAAAAGGCTAAGACAAATATGCTTACAAAGCAGAAGTTCTCTATAGACAGCAACGGAAAGCTTGCCAACTGTGAGAGCAAGAATCCGGAGGAATGTGAGGTGTTCATTGTTGAGGGAGATTCAGCCGGAGGTTCAGCAAAGACTGCAAGAAACAGAAGAACTCAGGCAATTCTTCCAATCAGAGGTAAGATTCTTAATGTTGAAAAGGCAAGTATTGATAAGGTACTTGCCAATGCCGAAATTAAGACAATGATTAATTCATTCAACTGTGGATTCTTAGAGGGCTACGGTAATGACTTTGATATTAGCAGATTAAGATATAATAAGATTATTATCATGACTGATGCCGATGTGGATGGAGCACATATTGATACACTGCTTCTTACATTTTTCTACAGATTCATGCCTGAGCTTATTAATCAGGGACATGTATATATTGCTACACCACCTCTTTATAAGGTTGTTCCTAAGAAGGGCGAGGGTGAATATCTATATGATGATAAGGCACTTGAGGATTACAGAAAGAAGCATACGTCAGGAACATTTACACTTCAGAGATACAAAGGTCTTGGAGAGATGGATCCTGACCAGCTATGGGAGACAACTCTTAATCCTGAAACAAGAATTTTAAAGCAGGTTGAGATTGAGGACGCAAGGCTTGCAACTGAGGTTACAGCGATGCTTATGGGTACAGATGTACCACCTAGAAGAGAATTTATATATACGCATGCTAATGAAGCTGAGATTGATGCGTAAAAGCTAAAGGAGTAGAAAATGGCTGAGAAGATTATAAGGACTGAGTATTCTGAGGTTATGCAGAAGTCCTATATAGATTATTCCATGAGCGTTATTACAGCAAGAGCACTTCCTGATGTAAGGGACGGTTTAAAGCCGGTACAGAGAAGAGTGCTGTATGCCATGGACCAGTTGGGGCTTAATTACGACAAGCCTCACAGAAAGTCTGCACGTATCGTTGGTGATACAATGGGTAAATACCATCCACATGGTGACAGTTCAATATATGAGACACTCGTTGTACTTTCACAGGATTTTAAGAAGGGTATGGCTCTTGTTGACGGACACGGAAACTTCGGTTCTATCGAAGGTGACGGAGCTGCCGCTATGCGATATACAGAAGCTAAGTTAAAAAAGTTCACACAGGACGTATATCTTGCTGACCTTGATAAAAATGTTGTGGATTTCGTGCCTAACTTTGATGAGACAGAAAAAGAGCCTGAGGTTCTTCCTGTAAGAGTACCTAATCTGCTTGTAAATGGTGCAGATGGTATTGCGGTTGGTATGACAACTAATATCCCTCCACACAATCTTTCAGAGGTTGTTGATGCAGTATGTGCATATATGGATAATGAGGATATCACAACAGACGAGCTTATGCAGCTCTGCCCTGGACCGGATTTTCCTACAGGCGGAATTGTAATTAATAAAAGCGAGCTTGGTGCAATATATGAGACTGGAACAGGTAAGATTAAGTTAAGAGGCAAGGTCGTATTCGAGCCTGCCAAGAACCGTTCTGAGAAGGACAAGCTTGTTATTACAGAGATTCCATATACAATGATTGGTGCTAACATAGGTAAATTTATATCTGATGTAGTAAGCCTTATAGAAACTAAGAAAACTACCGATATTGTCGACATTTCCAATGAATCTTCTAAGGAAGGAATAAGAATTGTCCTTGAACTTAAGAAGAACGCTGATGTCAAGAATCTTGAAAATCTTCTTTACAAGAAGACCAAGTTGGAAGATACATTTGGCGTAAATATGCTGGCTATCGTTGATGGAAGACCTGAGACCTTAGGTATTAAGGATATAATAAAACACCACATTAATTTCCAGTATGAGCTTGCTACAAGAAAGTACACAACACTTCTTGAAAAGGAGAAGGCTAACAGGGAGATTAAGGAAGGTCTTATAAGAGCATGTGATATTATTGACCTTATTATCGAGATATTACGAGGCAGTGCTAATCTTAAGATGGCTAAGGACTGCCTTGTTAATGGTAATGTTGAGGGAATCAAGTTTAAGTCAGAGCAGTCAAAAAAGCAGGCTTCAGGTCTTGATTTCACAGAGAGACAGGCTGGTGCAATATTAGAAATGCGTCTGTATAAGCTGATTGGCCTTGAAATTCTTAATCTTCAGAAGGAATATGATGAATGTGTCAAGAAGATTGAGAAGTATGAAAAGATACTTGGCAGCAGAAAAGAGATGGCTAAGGTTATCAAGTCTGACCTTCTTAATATTAAGAAGGAATATGGTGTTGCAAGAAGAACTGTAATTGAAGACGGAGAAGCTGCTGTATTTGAGGAAAAGAAGATTCCAGAGATGGAAGTTATGTTTATTATGGACAGATTCGGATATGCAAGAACCATTGATATGGCTGCATTTGAGAGAAATAAAGATGCTGTATTTAATGAGAACAAATATGTCATTCCGGTAATGAACACAGATAAAATCTGCATATTTACTGATACGGGAGATCTGCACCAGTTAAAGATAAAGGATCTGCCATTCACTAAGTTCAGAGATAAAGGCACACCGATTGATAATCTGTGTAACTATGACAGCTCTAAGGAGATAATTGTGTACATTACTCCATTTGAACGACTTAAGAATCAGAAAATGCTTTTTGTCACAAGACAGGGAATGATGAAGCTTGTTGACAGCGAAGAATTCCAGGTTTCAAAGCGTACAGTTGCATGTACGAAATTAGCAGATGATGATAAGCTCATCGGAATGTATTCTACAGACGCAAGAGTAGAAATCTATTCCAAGTTCTCACTTGATGGAGAAATCAAGGAAGAAGAGGTTGTTGAGAGTAACCAGAATGTAATTGTACAGACAGAAAACGGAGTGTTCTTAAAGTTCCCATTAACAGACATTCCAATGAAGAAGAAGAGTGCTGTTGGCGTAAGAGGAATCAAGCTTTCAAAAGATGATTATATAGAAGATGTATTCCTGCTTACAGAAGGTGACGAGTTCACAATGGAATATAAGGGCAAGAGTATCAGCTTTGCAAAGATGAAGACGGCACACAGGGATACTAAGGGGACTAAGATAAGAGTGTGATTCTAACGGTTGGGGAGTCGAAGAAGTGCTTCACACTATCACAACTAAGGTAAGCGGTTCTAGTGGCTGTATATGGCGGCATAACACCCACACGGACAGCTTACAATTTAGTTGTAACAGTGTGAAGCACTTCTTCGACATGACCACCCTTAAAAAGTATATTTTTCTAAAATATAAATGGATAGTTAGTTAAATTGTTTTTGGGTTGGCGAGACTACATTTGAAAGAATAATTTGACCAGCGAGGTCACTTTGTTAGTCAGAATATGGTATGGGATTATCCATACCATTTTTTAAATACTGGAGACATATGGCATGAAACAAAATCGGTACTTCGCGGTGGTAGTGTCTGTGAGTTAAGCGTTAGCGACAACGGCATGTAAGCTTACCGTGTGGGTGTTAATGCCGCTATATACAAAAGTTCGGTGCAGGAAATCTCGTTCAAGCGAAGCGCGTTTGATTTCCTGCACCGTAATAAACTCTGTATATGGCGGCATTTACAGCCACTAGGTCAGCTTACCTAAAGTTGGCACTAATGCTTAACTCACAGACTGTACAGCCACGAAATACTCTTACTCTTTAATTCTCTTCCATATATTTATCATAAATAGCAATAACCTTATTCATAACCTCCGGTCCCGGAGCACCAAGAGTAAGTCTCTTATCTACACAAGTCTGAAGGCTGATAGCCTCGTAGATATCTTCATCAAATACAGGGCTCACAGCCTTATATTCATCAAGTGAAAGGTCATCAAGTGCGATATTCTTCTCAATACACATAAGAACAAGCTGGCCGACAATACCATGGGCTTCTCTGAAAGGAACTCCCTTTTTAACAAGGTAGTCAGCAGCATCAGTAGCATTAGTGAAGCCGTTCTTTGCTGAAGCTTCCATTCTCTTGTTGTTGAACTTCATAGTATCAATCATGCCCTTGAAAAGGCTGATGCAGCCTTTGGCTGTGTCAAATGCGTCAAATGATAATTCCTTATCTTCCTGCATATCTTTATTGTAAGCAAGAGGAATACCCTTCATTGTTGTAAGGAGGCTCATAAGAGCACCATATACTCTGCCTGTCTTACCTCTTACGAGCTCGGCTATATCCGGGTTCTTCTTCTGAGGCATAATAGAGCTTCCTGTACTGAAAGCGTCATCAAGTTCGATAAATCTGTATTCGTTAGAATTCCAGATGCATATTTCCTCAGAAAAACGGCTTAAATGCATCATAATAGTTGATAATGCAGATAAGAATTCAATAAGGTAATCTCTGTCAGAAACAGAATCCATGCTGTTGAGTGTTGGTCCGTAGAAACCAAGGAGAGAAGCAGTAAGTTCTCTGTCTAATGGATAAGTTGTTCCTGCAAGTGCACCTGCACCAAGAGGACAGTAATTCATTCTTTCATATATATCGTGAAGTCTGCTTCTGTCGCGCTTGAACATTTCGAAATATGCACCGAAATGATGAGCAACAGTAACAGGCTGTGCCTTCTGAAGGTGAGTAAATCCAGGCATGAATGTATGAGTGTTTTCTTTCATGATTCTTAAGATAACAGCCATAAGCTCTTTAAGCTCAGCATCAGTATTAAGAACTTCCTGTCTTGTGAAAAGTCTCATATCAAGAGCAACCTGGTCATTTCTGCTTCGTCCTGTGTGAAGTCTCTTTCCGGCATCACCGATTCTCTCAATAAGAGTAGCCTCCATAAATGTATGGATATCCTCGTATTCATCAGTGATTTCAAGCTTTCCTGATTCAATATCAGCAAGAATTCCCTTAAGACCTTCTACAATCTGCTCACTTTCGCTTTCAGGAATAATTCCCTGCTTGCCAAGCATAGTAGCATGTGCAATACTTCCTTCAATATCCTGCTTATAGAACTTCTGGTCAAATGAAATTGATGCATTGAAGTTGTTAACAAGCTCATTAGTTTCTTTGGTGAATCGTCCACCCCATAATTTCATTTATAAATCCTCCTTGAATTAAATATCTGTATTTTCTTCATTAAAATTATCTTCTTCATCTTCAATAGAAGAGAGAAGACTGTCAGTAAGTTCATCATCAATATCAGGTGATTCAAGATTCTCGAAATCATCCATATCATCAAGAATAGAACTTTCTATATTATCATCAGACAGTTTCTTAATGTATTTGTCAGTAAGAGACGGATCATCAAGATATTTTCTGACAACTGACGGGAAATGTGTCATATTTACTTTTCCTGCTTTAATAAAGCGGCTGGCAAGATAAATGCCAATCAATATAATAATGCAAAATGTAGTAATAACGCAACCCAATATTAAATTAACAGGACGATATTTTAATACAACGGTATGAGTTCCGGCACTTACGTCAACACATAACAATGCATTTTCCCAGGCATAAGTGTCAGCTTTCTTGCCATCAATATACACAGACCAGCCACCATCGTATGGAATAGAGAATAATATTGCTTTGTCTGAGGAAGCAGTAAGAGTTCCTGTAAACTTAGTATCAGAGAATTTCTCAACCTGATAGCTTTCTGAATTGAGTTTATTGTAAGCCCTGATGAATTTGTCTTCATCGAGTGTGTATACAGAAAGATTCATTCCGCCGGTATCAGAAGTTACTTCGACAGTATCTGTGTCGTGGACATACCCAATATCAAGAATC
>ENA-OQNN01001169-OQNN01001169.1-human-gut-metagenome-genome-assembly--contig:-NODE-1169-length-19571-cov-4.863145_pt1 | contig 19571 bp, 17 predicted proteins | sample MGYA00242624_ERZ504870 | MGnify/ENA primary metagenome ERZ504870 (study PRJEB26092, sample SAMD00036379) | human gut metagenome | host: Homo sapiens | study: EMG produced TPA metagenomics assembly of... | reverse complement strand
TCCTGAATATCTGGATGATTATCTGCCTTGGAATCCTCTTGTAAAAGAATTCTGTCGATAACCGTTGACCTTTTAGTATAAAAGGCTGACGGTTATTTTTCTATACACTGTTTTATTTGACGCTTACTCTACAACTACTAGATTAGATGCCTTGAAGAGTTCTGTAAATCAGTTTATAGATGATACAAAGGCAAAATCACCAAATAGCAAGATTGGAATTACTGCATTTAGTAGTGCGAATCGTGGTAATCACGGGAGCACAAAGGATTTAACAGAAGTGGGAGCTGGTAATAATGCTCAGAATTTAAAAAAATTTGTTAATGAATTGAATGCCAATGGTGGTACAGATCCAGGAGTAGGACTCAGTAAAGCAAAGGAGATGTTAGATGCTGTAGTTAGTGATGGTAAAACAAAATGTGTAGTGTTATTTACAGACGGTGAGCCAACAGGTGGAGGTAGTGATTGGAACACGAACGCACAGAAAAGTGCTGAGACAAATGCGAAAGCATTAAGAGATGCGGGATATACTGTTTATACAATAGGTTTTGCCCTTAATGACAGATCAAAGACATTTCTAGAGGGTGGAACATATAACTATAAGAAGTATCCTGGAATTGCCTCAACGGGTTGTGCGAAAGTGGCAGATGATGCTGCATCATTGGGTGAAATCTTCAAAGAAATCGAAAACACAATTACCAACGACATAGACATCGTAGGTGCAATAGTTACGGATGTGATTGATCCGAGGTTCGTAATTGTTAATGACAATGGAGAAACGATAAAAAACGAAGATTTGGAAAATGGAAAGACCATACGCTTAAATAATGGAGGTGTAGTGTCTCTAGATAAAAAAGGAAACCAGGTTATAACATGGACTGATCAGACCATCCCCAACAAGAAAAAGGGAGAATGGAGTAATACAATCACAGTGAAGGCAAAAGATGACTACATCGGAGGAAACAACGTACCTACAAACGTCACACCAGATTCTAAGATAACCACAGGATATGGTGAAGTCGTTCTTCCACAGCCTAAGGTAAATGTAAAAGCCAAACTGAAGGTTAGAGACAAAGAAGTTACAATCTATAAAGGAGATAAACTTCCGGATACCAACACTGTATTGAATGAAATGTTTGATCTTGCAGGAAATACTAAGAAATACAATATTTCGGCAGATAGTTTCACAATCAAATGGTACAGTGATCCAAAATGCACACCTGAAACTGAGGTTAAAGATTTAACTGCAAATACAGATGCTACATATTATCTAAAGGTAAGTTATGATGCAGGAGCACCGTCAGACGAAAGTACTAAAAATACCAACGGCAATATAGCAGGTGGTACAAATCATATTGTAGATGCAGTAAATGAAAAAGATTCAATAACACCATATGGTGTTTATACGATTAAAGTTATATCAGGTGAAATCCAGATTACGAAAAAACTGGAAAGCAAACTGGATACTGATTGTACATTCAACTTCAGTATTAAAAACGAGTCTGGAGCTGACATCAAGAAGGTTTCAATTACTGTTCCTAAAAATTCTGATAAAGCCACATATAATGGAGAAGAATTGAAGAATCTGCCTCGTGGAACATATACCATAAGTGAAGATGATTCTACTGGATATGTATTGACCGATTATCGGGTTGGTGACAGTACAAACTGTAGAAATACTTCTGATACTCAGAATGAGAGTGTCACATTCAAACTTGGGTATGAGAAAAAAGATGGCGGTGATGGTGAAGATGTAAACGTTATAAAAAATAACACCTACAACCCAACGGATGGAGGAACTCTTGGAAGCGTTACCTTTAAGAATGAAAAGGCAACGACAGACTGGGATATTGTAAAAGTCAGCACTAGCCGAAATGATGTTCACCTGCAGGGTGCAGAGTTTGCCTTAAAGAAAGACGGAAATAAGGTATATACCGGTACATCGGACAGTACTGGAAAAATTATCTGGAAAAAAGATGGAAATATCGTGACAAGTCTTGATAAGGGTAAATATACACTCAAAGAGACAAAAGCTCCTACAGGTTATGTATTAAGCGATGAGGAGTGGACTATTAAAATAACAAAAGGTGGAAGTCTTGTAAGCTATACCACAAATAAGTCTCAAAGTGAAATTGAGAAGAGTGAGATTACCGAATCAGACAGAACACTCCACCTGTACTTCAAAAACGAAGTAGTTTACGATCTTCCATCCACCGGACACTCCGGAATCTTCAACATCCTGATGAGTGGAATCCTGCTGATGTTCGCAGGCATTCTGATCATATACAAGATGAAAGGCAAGGAGGTGCTGAAAAAATAAGAAACCTTAATATTTCAGTGGCCTCCAAGCCACAACAATGATTTCCAGTGCAAATAAAAGGAGAAAAGGCACTGAAAATAAAAGAGAGGAAATAAAAAAGAAAAGGAGAAAATCATATGAGTAAAGTGAAAAGAATTTTATCAGTGATTATGGCGATGGTAATGGTACTGGCGATGAGCGTACCGACATTCGCAGCAACAAAAGATACTGCAACTATTACAGTAGATAATGCAGGTAGTGCAACATTAACTTACGCACAGGTAATTAAAGCGGATCAGTCGACAAAAACCGGATGGAACTTCGTAAATCCTGCCGTTGCTCAGGCGTATATGACAGCGTTTGGAGCAGCAGATGCGCAGGTAGCGATTGAAAAAATGATTCCGGCTGCGGGCGTTGATGCAAACAAATTAGGTGCAGCACAGGCAAGTGCAGCAAATAGTGTAACATTTGTACCTATGACAAATCCACAGTCTGTAGATGCAGCAGGTGTTTATCTTGTGAAAGCAGCAGAAGCGGGTTATACTTATAACCTGATGAGTGCGTATATTGGATTTGGTGAAGTTACTATCACTGGAGAAGCAGGTGACGTAAAATATGATTATCCATCTTTAGTAGATGCAAAACTTACAGCAAAGAAAACATCAATCAAAGTAGAAAAAGAAGCAGTTGATACAGATAATGTAGTAGCAACTGGCGATATCCTTACTTATAAAGTAACAACAAACGTTCCATTTATCGCACCAACAGATGCTGATAAAACTTTCTGGGCATATGATGAATTAACAGGTGCTGAATATACGAATAAGGAAGAAGCAACAATCACTCTTAACGGAAAAGATGTTACAGAAACATATCCGATTACTTGGGAAACAACAAAATTCAGTGTAAACTTAGATAGCATGATTAATGATGCTAATAGTAATGCCGGAAAAGAAGTAGTAATTACTTACAAAGTAAAAGTAACATCTGAAAATGACATTATCACGAACAAAGCTACAGCAGGACATAAAGGAACAGCAGATTTCGGAAGTACAGAAATCAATGTTTATCAGGGTAATATTACATTAACAAAGACTGGTGAAAATGATGTTAAACTTGCAAATGCTGGTTTTGAAGTAAGAAAAGATAGCAAAGAATCTGTTGCTTTAACATTCAAAAAACTCGCTGATGGCGTATACAAATACGATCCAAAAGGTGATTTAACAGAAGTTTTCACTACAACAGACGGTACAGTAAAAGTTCAGGGTCTTGATATTGGAACATACTACTTTAAAGAGAAAACAGCTCCAAAAGGATATTCTGTAAATCAGGATCAGTCTAAAGCAACATTAGCAGTAGAAGGCGGTAAAGCAGCTGCAGTCCTTACAGCTAAGACTTCCATGACAGATACCAAACTTAACGCTCTGCCATCCACCGGTGGTATCGGTACAACAATCTTCACAATCGGCGGTTGCGCTATCATGATCGTAGCAGCTGGTCTGTTCTTCGCAACAAGAAGAAAAACTCAGAAATAATTAATCATAAGGAACCCCGTACACTCTTAGGAGGAACGGAAGAACCCATGAAAACGGGGCGGCTCGCCCGCCCCGTTTTTGATAAAAAAGCATGACAAGACAGCATACAGATATAGCATTAGAGTTGAAACAAGATACAACAGTAAGGAGAGCCCGGATGAAGAAAAAATTATCAATTGTATTAGCAGGAATTTTGTTTTTAGCCGGTTTGTCCTTGTTGCTGTATCCGCTGGTGGCAAACCAGTGGAATAACTACAGACAGAGCCGACTGATCTCGGAATATGAATCTGTAGTAAAAGACGAATCAAGGAAAGGAACCATCAATTATGAAAAGGAATGGGAGCGGGCTGATGCGTATAACCAGTCGCTTCTTCCAAGCATCCTTCCCGATTCTTTCGCAATCGCAGCAGCATCCGATAAGCCCGGTGAGGAATATATGTCCTGTCTGAACATCCTGACAGATGAGATGATGGGATATGTGGAAGTGCCGAAGATCAATATCAAGATCCCGATCTTCCACACCACTTCGGAAGAAGTACTCAGCAAAGGAGCCGGTCATCTGGAAGGAAGTTCCCTTCCGGTAGGTGGCGAGAATACCCATTCGGTAATCTCTGCACACCGTGGTCTTCCAAGTGCCAGTCTTTTCACAGACCTGGATCAGCTGGAAGACGGAGATCATTTTCTGATCCGTGTACTGGATCAGACACTCTGCTACGAAGTGGATCAGATCCATATCGTGGAACCGGAGAATACCAGTGATCTGGCAGTGGAGCCGGGACAGGATCTGGTAACTCTTCTGACCTGTACTCCATATGCGGTCAATACGAAACGTCTTCTGGTAAGAGGGCATCGCGTACCGTATGAGGAAGAGACGATCGAGAAGGAAGAGAAAGAATCTCCGATGAGTCTCTATACCAACTATCTGTTATGGGTAGTGGTCGGGCTTGCAGTAACCGCAGTGCTGATCATATTCTTATGGCAGTACGACAAACGGTATAAGAGAAAAATGAAAGAAAAACAGGCAGCAGCAGGTGGGGCACCAAAAGATGCCTCTGACCGGAAAGAGGAAGAGAGATGAGAAGAAAATTATCGGGAGTTCTCTTTGGTCTGCTGTTTCTGGTAGGATTTGGGATCCTTGCCTACCCCACGGTATCCAATCAGTGGAATACGTACCGGCAGAGCAGACTGATCAGTAATTATGAACAGGCGGTCAGCGATATGCAGCCGGAGGATTACACGAAAGAGTGGGAAGCGGCGAGAGAGTTCGACAGTACTCTGGTACAGAATAATATATATGGTGATGTGTTCGGCAGTGATGATGTGGACATGAAGGACACAGACTACTGGAAGGTTCTGAATGTGGCAGGTGATGGCGTGATGGGGTATCTTTCCATCCCGAAGATCAATATCAAGCTTGCCATCTACCACGGAACCGCGGAGGATGTTTTACAGACGGGAATCGGTCATATGAATGGCACATCCCTTCCCATCGGCGGAGAGAGTATCCACAGTGTACTTGCCGCTCACAGAGGTCTTCCGGCAGCCAGATTATTTACGGATATTGACCAGTTGAAGCAGGGGGATATGTTTTATATCCATGTACTGGATGAGACGATGGCATATCAGGTAGACCAGATTCTGGATATGGTAGATAAAGATGATCACGAGACACTGGAGGAGGCACTGCAGATCCAGGAGGGAGAAGATCAGGTGACCTTATTCACCTGTACTCCATATGGTGTCAATTCCCACCGGCTTCTGGTCCGGGGAACGAGAGTTCCGTATAACGGCGAGGAGGAAGTGGAGAGTACACCGGTAGACAGCATGTTGCGTGCCATCCAGAATTATTATATGTTATACGTAATCTTAGGAGTAGCAGTGACACTGCTTGTGATACTGATCATGAAGTTCCGGTTTGACCGGAAGAATAAGAAACGTTCCGGTAAGACGGATGATATGTCGAAGGAGGGATAGAGGTGACTATGAAAAAGAGAATAAAAACCGCAGGGGCGCTGACCCTTGCAGCAATAACTGTTTTATCAGCAGCCGGTTTATCCAGTGTATATGGTGCTCTTGGAGTAGAGACAGATAAGAAGTGTTCTCTTACATTTACATTGGACGGCACGGAGTTCGATGAACTTCGTAGCCTGGAGATTCCGGTAGATGTGTACAAGGTAGCGGACATTACAGAAGAAGCAGTGTATGACACTGCAAAGTATACAGATTTTGCTGATCTGGGACTGGAAAAAGTAAGCAGTACTACCACCGCAGAGGAATGGGCACAGATGGCAGAGGATGCCATGAAGATCGTAGAGGATAAGAAAATTGCACCAACCGCAGATGTAAAAGTTACCAAACCGGCAGGTGCAGCGGAATCTACCGGTGTGATCAACAATCTGGAGACCGGTATGTATCTGGTACAGGCCGAAACCGTGCAGACCAGTGAGTACACCTATGATTTTACCCCATATCTGGTATCTCTTCCGAATAACTATTATTCCAAAGAGAACCCGGACGATACCTGGGTATATGATGTGACAACCGGTATGAAGCCGCAGCAGACACAGCGTTACGGTGATCTGGAGATTGTCAAGGATCTGACAGAGTACAATGCTTCCCTTAAGGATGCGCTCTTCGTTTTCCAGGTAGAAGGCACCAGACATAATAAACAGGTCTACAGTGATGTAGTTTCTATTAAGTTCAACCAGGCAGGTGAAAAATCAGTTCTTGTGAAACATCTTCCGGCAGGAACAAAAGTTACTGTAAAAGAAGTGTATGCAGGCGGAAGCTACAGCAACACTTCCGGTGACATACAGGAGACAGTGATCGCTGCCGAGGGAGTTACAGATCATCCGGCAAGCGTCAGCTTTACCAATACGTACAACGGAAAGCTGATCCCGGGAACCGGTATCGTGAACCATTTTGAGAATAAGGACGGCGAGTGGAGCTGGGAACAGCAGACAGATGAACCCGCCAGTGCCAATTAGGGAAAGGGGTGCAGGATATGAGAAAATTAAGTAAAAAAAGTCTTTGCCTTGCAGCCGCAGCCCTGACACTGACAGCGGGGATCAGCGCAGGAACAGCGATGGCGTATTTTACCACGTATGCGGAGGCTTCCGGTAATGTAACCCTGAATATGGGATTTACGGAGACAACGCCTACAGAGAAATTCAGTAACTGGACCAAACATGTAACCGTGAAGAATACCGGTGATTTTGCTTGCTTTGTCCGTGTAAAAGCACTGGCAGGAGAAAAATATCAGGATGGCCTGCAGTACAGTGATTCCGATGGAAAGTGGACACCGGGAGAGGAAGGCTATTATTATTACAGTGAGCCGGTCGCTCCGGGAGAGAGCAGTTCGGTTCTGGATATTAAGATCGACAGCAAGGATACAGAAGACAGTTTTAATGTAGTCGTCGTTCAGGAATCCACAAAGGTTTTATATAATGAAAAGAACGAACCGTACGCAGACTGGACACAGATCGCTGATACCAGCGAGACAGCCGGAGAATAGGAGGGTGAGAGATGAGTAAGAAAAAGAGAATGCCCCTTGGGGGACTGACCGTGGCTCTTCTTTCCGCTTCTGTGGTATTGCTGGCAGGAAGTACGGTGGGAAGTGCCAGAGCGGCATTGACTTATTACAGTGAGAACTATGGTGCACAGGTAGAGGTTTCCAATATCGGTGTCAGCCTGGTGGAAAATGACAAGGTGATCAGCAAGAGAGATTACGCATCCAACGGAAAATGGGATGAGGCAACAGGTGATCTGCTGACAGGTCTGAAAGAAGAAAAGATCGTACCGGGAAAACAGTACGAGGAAGCGATCAAGGTGACAAACAGTGGTTCCATCGACAGTTATGTCCGTGTAATCCTGAAGAAGAGCTGGACGAATAAAGAGGGTGTGAAAGATACCACGCTTTCCCCGGATCTGATCGATCTGAATCTGAAAGAGGGAAGTGGCTGGGTGATCGATAAGAATGCATCTACAAAAGAGAGAACCATTCTTTATTATACAGGTATCCTTCCGGCAGGAAAAAGTACACCGGCACTCAGCGATACGTTGACGATCGACGGCAGCATCGCTACCAAGGTAAAACAGGATGTCACAGAAAAAGACGGTTATAAAACCATCACCACAACCTATGCCTACGATGGTTATAATTTCCAGCTTGAAGCCGAAGCAGATGCAGTGCAGACGCACAACGCACAGGATGCCATCAAGAGTGCCTGGGGTGTAGATGTAGACGTAGACGGCAATGGCAATATCAGCTTACGATAGGAGGGTGCAGAATATGAAGAAAAGAATTTTGTGCCTTGCCATGGCAGCGATCATGGCCGTAGGCATACATACAACAGCATTTGCAGAGACGCTGCAGGGCGGTTCTGACTGGAAGGTAGAATTCAACGGTTCCAAGATGAGCAGTAATTTTACTTCCGCAGACATGAAGAAAGATATCTTCCAGTTACAGCCGGGAGATACCATGGAACTTCAGGTAGGACTGAAGAATACCAGTGAGAAAGATGCAGACTGGTATATGACCAACGAAGTATTAAAATCTCTGGAAGACAGCCAGAGCATCGCAGAAGGCGGCGCATATGGTTACAAGCTGACTTATGTGGGACCGGATAAGAAGGAAACCGTATTATACGACAGCGAAACCGTAGGCGGTGAGGATGCCACGAAGGGTGAAGGTCTTCACCAGGCTACCGATGCACTGGAGAAGTATCTGTATCTGGATCGCCTCTCCAAAGGTGATGTAGCTTCTGTGCATCTGACAGTAAAACTGGACGGTGAGACACAGGGTAATGATTATCAGGATACACTGGCAAGTCTCCAGATGAGCTTCGCAGCCGATCCGGTGACGGCAACAACCGTGACGAAGAAGGGCGAAGACAAAGTTGTCAATAAGACAGTGACCAGGACAGTGCAGACACCGACAAAGAATGTTGTAAGATCCCCGAAAACGGGTGATACTACTCAGATCCTTGCCATCAGTGCGGTAGCGCTGGCAAGCGGTGTGATCCTTCTGATCCTGGCAGTGGTACTGATTAAGAAGCGAAAAGAGGAGAAAGGAGAGGGTCAGAGATGAAAAAAATGTATAAGATAGCCACAGTTCTTCTGGCCTTTTGTTTTCTGCTTGGATCGGTTCCTATGAGTGTTAAGGCAGAGGATTATAAGTATCAGGTAACGATATTCAGCGGTAAGCAGGGATCCTTTTCCGGAACTGCAGGTCTGGTAGTAAAGGGAGCAGACTACAGTGTTTCCAATACCGCAGATGCTATCGTGATCAAAGATCTGAATCCCGGAGATACCGTAAGTTTTGAAGCAAGATCTGGTGCAGTGGCGCTGGATAAGGACAGCAAGTATTATGTGCAGGGTATCCGTATCAGTGGACGTGATAATAATGCTGCAGTAGAGAATTCTTCTTTTGAAGTAACCGGAGACCAGGAATACGTAGTAGCATACGGAATCAAAGGCGATCAGGTAGCCTACACCATCAATTATCAGGATGCCAACGGCAACAAGCTGGCAGACAGCCAGACCTTCTATGGTAATGTAGGTGACAAACCGGTAGTTGCATATACCTATATCGATGGTTACACACCGGAGTACAGAAACCTGACCAAGACCTTATCTGCCAATGCAGCAGAGAACGTATTTACCTTTAATTACCTGCCATATGAGACTGTAACCGTGACAACACCGGGACAGACCATCACCAACACCACCGAGCAGACAGTTACCGTACCGGGAGGTACAACGACTACAACCGGTGGAACTACCGGAACAACCGGTAGTACAGGAACCGGTGGAACTACAGGTACAACCGGTGGCACAGGAACCAATGCCAATGGCGGTAACGCAGCAGGCACAACCACCGGAAACGGTGATGCACAGGGCACAGATGCCACAGGTGGAACCGGCAATGGCGGACCTGGCAATGTGACAGATAATCAGGGTGCAGAGGGTACTGAGAATGACGGAACCACCCAGGATGCACAGGGTAACGAAGACACCACCACCATCGGTGATGAAGATACACCAAAAGCAGACCAGGATCTGAAAGATCTGGACGATGAGGATGTACCGAAAAGTAACAAAGACCTGGATGGTAATAAGAAAGTAAAGAAGAGCCTTCCTCTGGTAGCCGGCGTTGGTATCGGCGTAGCAGCACTTGCAGCACTGGCAGCAGGTATTGTGATCGTTAGAAAACGTGTACACAGATAATCAGACAGTGGAAAGAACAGTGAAACTGCTGTATGGAGTAAAAACAAAACTCCATACGGCAGTTTTTTATTACACGGAGTAAACAGTAACGCGAAGGGTATTTTGTATACAATAACATATAAAGAAGACTTGCTTTCTTTTACGTAATGTATTAGAATATGCATGTATATTTCGCGGAAGGAACGAAAATCATATTTTCCGTGAAAGCGTAATATAAGGCAGGAAAGCGGTTGTCTTAGGAGGAAGCAGACCCAAGTATGCAAACATGTGGAACGTGTATGAAGAACAAAAAATGGAAGACACAACAGATTTTGTATGTAAAAATGTTCGGTGATTTTTCCCTGGAATATCAGGGGGTATCTTTGATCGCAAAGAAGAAAAAAGAGACACAGTTTGCACAGGTGTTGCAGTTGATTTTCCATAGCGGAGAAAAGGGGATCAGCCGGGAACATCTGGAGAAGGTTTTGTTTGGTGAACGGACATTGGACGATGCGAATCATGCGATCCACAGTCTGATCTATAATATCAGAAAGAAACTGGAACAGACAGGTCTTCCGAAAGGAAAATATATTATTTCCAGAAGAGGAAGATTTTACTGGAACAAAGAGATTCCGTTTGAAGAGGATGCGCAGGTATTTGAAGAGTATTGCAGCAGAGCACGCAGGGCAGGGGACTGGGAGGAACAGCTTGAGCTGTGCTGGAAGGCTGTTTTGCTGTATAAAGGTGCCTTTCTTAAGGGTTCCGCGCAGGAAGGCTGGGTAAAAGCGGAACGGGAGCGTTATCAAACCATGTTCCGGGAGCTGGTGAAATATATGGCGGAACTTCTGCGGACAAAGAAGGCGTATATCCAGCTGGAGAAGCTGGGCCGGCATGTATCGAAAGCAGCGCCATATGAGGGAGGGGAACTGCTGGTGCTCGAGGCACTGACCGGTATGGGAAGAACGGAACAGGTAGAGATTCTGTATGGGGAAACCATGGAAAAGTATCGTCAGGTCTATATGGAAGAAGAACTGATCAAATTAAAGGATTTCCGGAGAAAAATTCAAGAACAGCTTGACCATCCGTATGATATACTGGATAATATACAGGAGAATATGACAGAACGGCTGGAAAAGGTGCAGGAGCCGTATCAGTGTAACTGGGTGGTGTTCCGGGAGATTTATCATATGGTTGCACGTATGATAGAGCGAAGCGGACAACAGGTGCAGCTGATGTTATGTACTTTAACGGATATGGAGGAACATCCCATCAGATCCGATGAATGTGCAGAGGTACTGTCACGGTATATATGGGAAAGTATCTGCAGAAGTATTCGTGCGGGGGACGTAGTTACCCGTTACGGGAGGGGACAGTATCTGGTGCTTCTGATCAATACAAAACCGGAGGATTGTCAGGAGATCCAGAAACGCATCGATGTACAGTTCCGGAAGAAAAATACCGTGTATGAGATCCGGTACAACGTGAAGTCTGTCAGAAGTCTGAATAATGCAAAGGATGATCAGAACCTGTCATAAGGTGATTTTCGGGCAGGTATCGGTTCTGGTACAGGATATGGGAAAAAAGAAGAAAGAAAAAAGAGGGGCACTGGCAGGATGTGCCCGAATCTGTAAGATATTTGGAACGGTCTGTCTGGTGGCGGTGATTCTTGTATGTCTGCCGTTAACTCTTCCGCGGGTCTTCGGGTATGAGATCTATACAGTCATCAGTGGAAGTATGGAGCCGGCGATACCGGTGGGAAGTCTGGTCTATGTACAGCCGGGAGCACCGGAGGATGCCGGGACAGATGATGTGATCGCATTCTACAGTTCTATGGATACGGGAGCGATCATCACACACCGGGTTATCAAAAATGATATTGTAACCGGTCAGATCCACACCAAGGGTGATGCAAATGAAAAAGAAGATCTGTATCCGGTGGGCTATGATTATTATATCGGAAAGGTAGTATATTCTGTTCCGGTGCTGGGACGGGTACTTGCATTTTTTGTGACTTTCCATGGTAAGATTGCAGCGGGAAGTCTGATCGGACTCGCGATTCTGTTACAGATCATCGGAGGAGTGCTGGACTCGGCGGATGAGAAGAAACAGGCAAAAATATCGCAGAAATAGCTTTGCGATGCCGGCAGAAAATAGTATAATAACAGTAGCTGTGAAAAATGAGGCAGTTACTGAAAAAAAGAAGGTAATCGGGGTAGCAGCTTGCGGTTACCTTCAGTGTTATAGAAAGAAGGACAGAAACGATGGGATTTAAAAAAGTGGATGTGAAAACACTGGAGATGAAACCTTTTGAGAAGATCGGTTCCGAATGGATGCTGATCTCCGCAGCAAAAGACGGCAAAGCCAATACAATGACCGCTTCCTGGGGCGGCATCGGCGTTCTGTGGGGCAAGAATGTGGCAACAGTATATATCCGCCCACAGCGTCACACCAAAGAGTTCGTAGATGCAGGTGATACATTTACCATCAGCTTCTTCGGTGGCGGGCACATGAAAGAGCTGGGCTACCTCGGCAAAGTCTCCGGCAAAGATGTCCCGGACAAGATCGAACAGTCCGGTCTGCATCTGACAGAAGTAGACGGTCAGCCGGGATTCGAAGAGGCCACACAGGTGCTGGTATGCAGAAAGCTTTACCATGACGAGATCAAACCGGAAAACTTCTATGAAACGGAAGAAGATGAAAGATGGTATCCGGAAAAAGATTATCATACCATGTACATCGCTGAGATCCGGGAGTGCTGGGTGAGAGAGTAAAGCAGAAAGTACAAAAGAAGAGTCGGAATCCGGGAAGGTAAGACCGGTTTCCGGCTTTTTTGCATGACAGGCGAGGCAGGATTGGCTGTTTCTGGTTGCAGAAGTAAGGAAAATAGACATATAATAGATGTTGCAGGAAAGGTTTATATGCAGAAAAAGATCATATCAATAACCCGTCTGGCACACCGGTGGAGCTGGTTTGTGATAAAACATGCTACGTGCTGGAGGGAAGCTTATGGAAAGCACAGTTATCGGAGATTTCAGATGTTTGTATCAAAAGAAAAATGCGAACCGGGAAACCTGTGCCGCAATTGTATGTAAAGAATGGATGGATGTGCGGGCATTTTGTCTTTCGCAGGAGAACTTTTTGGCAAATACCCAGAATTGAAAGATAAGTACAGTTATACAGATGATTTTTATGCCGAATTGGTATCTTTTTTAGATCATGGTTTTATGATGATGCAACCAAGAAGACAGCAGAAGACTAATATTAGAATACAAAGACAAAAAGGATGCTTATATGTGTGGAGTGAAATTTGAAACACCAATTGACAAAATGCGGACAAGTATGAATGCAGGACAAAATATATTTTGTCCGCACGATGTAGTAGCACCTAGAGAATTAGATGGAGGGTATTCTTTAGTTAAGATTATTATTCCAGCTAAATTTAAAAATGCAATAATGAATGAACTTAAAAGTAAGGGAATTACGAAAGAATATTTATTACCAAATTAGACATGAATGTTTATTAGGAAAGAAGGTGTAATATTAATGACTGAAGAAGAATTTAAAGAAATATTAGATGCTGAGGAAACTGATACTGTTGAATTTAAGTCTTGGATAAATGCAAGAAATATGAAAGAAATTATTTCTCTTGCAGTTGATGAGTTAATTGCATTTGCAAATACTAAGGGCGGAACAGTTTATTTTGGAGTAGAAGATAAGACAATTGAAGTTACTGGCTGTGATAGGAATTATGATGGTCAGCGTATTATTGAGGGAATTTATGATAGAACTGTGCCGCCATTATTTACAGAAATATCAGACTTCGAGTATCAAGGAAAACTCGTTATTGCAATATCAGTTAAAGCAGATGGGAAGACATATACCACTACAGATGGCAGATGCCTGAAGAGATTAGGTAGAAATTCAAAACCTGCATATCCGGATGAGTTGAGCAATGTTTATTCTTCTGTACAGAATCCGGATTTTTCAGGCAGAATTATAGGTGAGAGTACTCTGGATGACGTAAATAAGTTAGAAGTGTACAGTCTGAAGGAAAAGCTAAGAGTTAGAGATTCTAAATCCACATTACCAGATTTGGATGATATAGATTTTCTGAGAGACTTACAGCTTATAAAATATGATGGAGATGTAGAACGACTGACTATTGCAGGTCTGCTCTTTGTGGGAAAAGAAACCTCAATTCAAAGATTGCTACCGCAGGCGGAAGTTATATATTTGCATTATTCAGCTGATAATTTGGAAGAATACGATGCAAGACTTGATTTGAAGCTGCCGTTAATAAGCGTTATTGACAAGTTGACCGAGAGAGTACAAGCATACAGTAAGATAGAGAACATTCAAGTAGGATTATTCAGACTTGAGGTGGAAGATTTTCCGGAAAGAGTATTTCAGGAAGCACTTCTCAATGCGTTGTCTCATAGAGACTATCAGAGCAATGCAGCAGTTTATGTAAAACAATATCCGGATAAAATAGTTATTGAAAATCCAGGCGGATTCCTTGATGGAATTACAGAGGACAATATCATAACGCATCCATCTATACCAAGGAATAAACTGATAGCAGAGACACTGCAAAATTTGAAATATGTTCAGAGAACCGGTCAGGGAGTAGATATCATTTTTAAGGACATGGTTTCAATGGGCAAGCCTTATCCAAGATACAGATCGTTTAATGATGCAGTTTCTTTGACAATATTCAGTGCAATAGATAACACAGAATTTGTTAAGTTTATTACCGAAGTACAGGATAAGAATAGTAAAATTATGCCTTTGGCTGAAATGATGATATTAAGGGACTTAATGGACAACAGGAAAGAGCAGTTGTCAGAACTATCAAGAAAAGTCCAAAAATCGTTGGATGAAACAAAAAAGTCATGCAATGAGCTGGTTAACAGTGGTCTGATAGAGATTGTTGGCAAGGAATATATGCTCACAGCTAAGGCATATGAGGCATTAAAATCAGACGTGGAATATACAAGAGACAAAACAGTTCAGTATATTAAGGCTAAAAATATGATCTTAGAATATTTACAGACGAATGATCAGATAACATCTGTTAAGATACAGGAGATGTGTGGATTTACTAAGCAGCAGGCGAGAAGTGTCATTGATAAAATGAGGAGTGAAAAACTGATGGATATTTGCAGGAAAGGAAATAAATCATATTATGTAAGACTTTAGTATTTCGAGTTTTCTTTCGAGTGGCTTTTGAAAGAAACTCGGAAGAAAACTCGAAGGACAAGGAGAAAATGTGTTGGTAAATTAAGGAAATTATAATATTCTTATATTCGAGAAATTATTTATAAATAGATGTCTAGCTGGTTATATAAATTACTTGCAAATAATTTTGTCGAGAATTTTGTGTATTATAAGCCTATGAAATAATTGTATTGTCTCGAGTTTCTTTCGAGTTATTTTTAGAAAAAACTCGAAAGAAAACTCAAAGGATAACTTAAGACACAGAGAGATTAGGTAGGATTAATTAAATTCATTCATAGCATCTACATATCTTTGCAAGCCATATAGATGAGATGCTTTCAGAAAAGGAAAACGAATGAAAAAACTTTTGAATACATTATATGTGACATCCCGCAACCGATATTTGTCCCTGGATGGAGAAAATGTAGTGGTGTATTGATTTATCTTTTATGTCAGGAAATGGTCGTTTTCTGGCGAGGGTTACGGGAGAGGTCACATTGGATAATGTAAATGCGATGTTATCTTTTGTGTATTCTTTACTGGCAGGTATGTGCGGAACAGTGTTGGAAGCAGTCGGGTTGGATTTTTTCATACGGATCGACTGTGAATTGAAAAGAGGAATACGGTGTGATTGTTGTAGCTGCGAGAAAATTAACAAGCATTTTACTCGAAGAAGATTGTGAAATTAATCATTCTCATATATAATAAATTATATAATGTGTCGTGGAAAAAGATAATTTTCAGAAAATGTATATGGGGATGGAGGACGCTGTATGAAGAAGAGAAGAATATTCCGCAATCTGAATGACAAAGAGTTCGCCTGGGTGCTTTATGATGTGGGTAATTCGGCGTATACGATGCTGGCGTGTGCGCTGATACCTATCTGGTTTAAGGCGATGGCGATAGGGACAAAGCCGGGGCAGCTGACGTCGGATCGGGCAACGGCTTATTATTCGATGGCGATCGCGGTGATCACGATCGTGGTTGCGTTGCTGGGTCCGGTATGTGGAGCGATTTCTGATTATAAAGGCATGAAAAAGATATTTTTTACCAGTACCGTTGCAGTGGGTGTCTGTGGGTGCATCCTGAATGGATTTGCCTGTCAGTGGATCGTATTTTTGCTCCTGTTTGCAGTAACCAAGATCTTTTACAATATGTCCCTGATGTTTTATGACTCGATGTTAAACGATATCACCACAGAAGAACGGATGGACGAAGTTTCTTCTTATGGTTATGCATGGGGATATCTTGGATCGTGTATTCCGTTTCTGATCGCGCTGGTGGCTTATGTACTCGGACCGGATATGGTGGGTATCATTTCCGGTAAGTTATCCATGGCGATCGGGTTTGCGGTTACTGGGCTCTGGTGGCTTCTGGTGACGGTTCCGCTGATAAAGAATTATAAACAGATCAATTACGTGGAAAAGAAAGAACATGCAGTGAGAAGTGCGTTCCGCAGGATCTTTGAAACCATCCGGTTTATCGCAACAAAAGATAAAAAAGTATTTTTCTTTCTGATCGCATTCTTTCTCTACATCGATGGCGTGGGAACGATTATTGATAACTGTATCAATATCGGAACCGACCTGAACTTGAGTACTGTGGGACAGGTGATCTGTCTGCTGGCGACACAGGTTGTTGCATTTGGCGGTTCACTGGTATTTGCAAAATTGTCGAAGAAGTACGATACCGTGCAGCTGATCCTGGTATGCATTGCAGGGTATTTTATCGTCTGCCTGTATGCGCTGACCTTAAAGAATCTGATAGGTTTCAGTTTTCTGGCATTCGGTGTGGGATGCTTTCAGGGATCTATCCAGTCCCTGTCGCGATCGTATTTTTCCAAGATCATTCCACCGGATAACTCGGGAGAGTATTTTGGACTGTATGATATTTTTTCAAAAGGAGCATCTTTCCTTGGATCAGCTGTGATTGCAGGAGTAAAACTGGCTGGAGGAACCATTAATATTGCAGTGGCATCACAGGCAATCTTTTTCTTCCTCGGATTCATCTTCTTGAAGATCGCAGATGGAAAAGAGCGGAGGATTGTGGAAAGTAAATAAGGAATACATTACATAGTACAACTATAAACAGCAGGAGTCTGAGGATCAGTAGCAAGATTCTCAGGCTCCTGCTGTCTGTGCATAACAGAAAGATGATTTTCAGACAGTCAGGGAATATGATAAGATAAAAAAGAAATCAGAGAGGGATATTTTCCGGAGTTTTCCGTCTAATCTATGTAAACAAAAAAAGCCGGCCGGCAAACCAACCAGAAAAGGTGGTGTAAAAGTGACAAAAGAACAATTAGGAACCCTGATCCTGGATTCCGAGAGGCAGATGTATTCCACTGCAAAATCCATGCTATACAGCGATCAGGATTGTGCGGATGCCATACAGGAGACGATTGTAAAGGCATTTTCCGGAGTGCATACACTGCGAAATGACAAATATGCAAAAACATGGTTGATGCGGATCCTGATCAACGAGTGCTATACCATCCTGAGAAAGACAAGTAAGGTGATTTCTCTGGATGAGATGTGTGAGACGACAGAGCTTGCAGCGGATGAAAAGAGTGACTACAGCGATCTGTACAAAGCAGTAGGCTCTCTGAAAGAAGATCTGCGGATGCCGGTGATTCTGTATTATATTGAGAATTTTAACATCAGAGAGATTGCGCAGATTATGGATATCAGCGAAGGAGCCGTACAGAAGAGACTGGCCAGAGCAAGAGGAAAATTACGACAGGATCTGCAGGAAAGTGAGGCGTGGACATGAGATTAGAAGAGATGAAAAACAATATCCCGGAAACTCCCGATTTTATTCATAAGATGGTACAGGAAGAAGTCAGCAGACAACTGCAGGACACCAAAGTGGTACCCATGAAGAAAAGAAAATGGAACAAAGTGCAGGCAGCCGCCGCTGCAGCCCTGTGTCTGCTTGCTACTTCCACCGTGGCGTATGCCGGCAACAGACTGTACCATATGTATGTGGAAAAACAGGGAAATTACCGTGTGGAGACAGGGATTCAGGCAGATGCCGGAACATCCGTGCAGCTCCCGGAACAGATTCATGATGTGGCAATCTCAACGAACTATATTCCGGATGGCATGACATGGACAGATGAAGATCATCTGCAATATACAGCACAAAACGGTGGCTTTACATTCAGTTCTGTACTGCTTGACAGTGATGATTTTGAGAAAGCAAAAGAAGATAAAAATATCGTAGAGAGTGAGGAACATACTTTCGGCAAGTACGAAGGTGTTTATCTGAGATATCATGAAGTGATACAGGACGGTTTCTTTAACCAGCGTATCTACCTGTTTTGTCCGGAAGAATACCGTGTGATCACCATCTATGTGGGCGATGATGTATCCAAAGAGGATGCCCTGAAGGTAGCAGATAATCTTCAGATCACAGAAAAAGATACCATGATAGAAACTGCCGGTATGTATACCTGGAGTGATATCGTCTCACCGGAAGAAGTACAGGGAGACGAAGCTGTAACCAGTGTATCTGCTGACCGGCTTCCGGTTGCCAAAGTCGGAGAGAAAGTTGATCTGACCGCCAGCGGTGAAGATAAAGATGGAAATTATGTAGACAATGTTCCGATACAGGCAACGGTAGATTCTGTTCAGATCGCAGATGACCTTCAGCTTCTGAACGGTCAGATTCCGGAGGGATGGGAAGATGCCGTCGGAGAAGATGGAAAATTAAAAGAAAACACAATCTCCTACATCCGGGAAGGAGACGGAGTCGATTCGCTGGATGAAGTCGTAAAAACAAAGACCGAACAGCAAAAACTGGTATATGCTACCGTCACATACACCAATACATCAGATCAGGAAGCAGATCATATACTCTACCTTGGTTCCCTGATGATGTGCCACAACGATGGCAGTACGTACAAAGTGTATACACCGGGCGAAGAAGCCGGAGACGGCTATGATCGCTGCACCTGGGACGGAGCAGCCCGAACCGGTGAAATGAAATACTGCAGTGTAACCGAGAACTATGGTAATGGCGGAAACTATATCCCGTCCCTCAAACCGGGCGAAAGCATCCAGATATCCATGGCATGGATCGTCAACGAAAGCGACCTGAAAGAAATGTACCTGAACCTCAACGGCACAGGCGCCTCCTACCAGTTCGATGACGAAATCCTTGCAAACGGCATTATCGACATCCGTCAGAACTAGTACATCGTTTTCGAAATAACTGTATCATTCACTTGTCTACGAATCCGATTGCACAGTTCAAAAAGCCTCAGCGTAGCCCGCTACGCCTACGTTTTTTGAACTGCACACTCGAATCCGTAT
>ENA-OQNN01001164-OQNN01001164.1-human-gut-metagenome-genome-assembly--contig:-NODE-1164-length-19613-cov-3.930925_pt1 | contig 19613 bp, 18 predicted proteins | sample MGYA00242624_ERZ504870 | MGnify/ENA primary metagenome ERZ504870 (study PRJEB26092, sample SAMD00036379) | human gut metagenome | host: Homo sapiens | study: EMG produced TPA metagenomics assembly of... | reverse complement strand
GAATTCAGGTGGAGCATCCGGTTACGGAGTGGGTGACAGGTGTGGATCTTGTCAAAGAGCAGATCCGCATTGCATCCGGGCTTCCACTATCCTGTAAGCAGGAAGATATTCATCTGACAGGTCATGCGATCGAATGCAGGATCAATGCAGAAAATCCGGCAAAAGGGTTTCGTCCGTCACCGGGAACGATCACGGACATGTATTTTCCGGGAGGAAAAGGAATCCGTATTGATTCCGCTGTGTACAGTGGATATACGATCCCACCGTATTATGATTCCATGATCGCCAAGGTGATCGTGTGGGCGAAAAATCGTACAGAGGCGATCCGCAAGATGCAGAGTGCCCTTGGTGAGGTGATCATCGAGGGAATCGATACAAATGTGGATTATCAGTACGAAATCCTGGAGCATCCTGATTTCCAGTCAGGAAATACAGATGTAGAATTCATCGAAAGAATGGAAGCAGATAAATAAAGTGTTACTGTAAACGGAGTGAACAGTAACGTATAGTTTTGGTATTAACAGGAGTGAACGATCATGAAGTTGGATAACATGTTCAAAAAGACAAGAATTGTTTCCAGAATACAGAGCCATAGTGCGGTCCGTGCTTCCAGGCCGGAGGTACCGGAAGGACTTCTTCGTAAATGTAACAAGTGCGGAGCTGCCATCATTGCAGAAGATGTAAAACAGGAATATTATATCTGTCCGAAATGCGGAGGATATTTCCGTGTACATGCATATCGCAGAATCCAGATGGTGATCGATGAGGGAACTTTTGAGGAATGGAATCAGGATCTGATCGGTGGAAATCCTGTAAATTACAAAGGGTATCCGGAAAAAGTACAGGCACTTCAGGAGAAGACCGGGCTCAAAGAGGCTGTTGTCACAGGCAAAGGCAAAATAAATGGCAGAGATACTGTGATCGCAGTCTGCGATGGAAGATTCCTGATGGCAAGCATGGGCTGGGCAGTTGGCGAAAAAATCACCAGAGCAGTAGAACGTGCAACGGAGGAAAAACTTCCCGTTATCATTTTTGCCTGTTCCGGTGGTGCCAGAATGCAGGAAGGGATCACATCTCTGATGCAGATGGCAAAAACTTCCGCGGCGCTGGAACGTCACAGCAAGGCCGGACTGCTTTATGTAAGTGTTTTGACAGAACCTACGACAGGTGGTGTGACGGCAAGTTTTGCGATGCTGGGGGATATCATTCTGGCGGAACCAGGTGCACTGATCGGTTTCGCAGGTCCGCGTGTCATTGAGCAGACTCTTCGTCAGAAACTGCCGAAAGGATTTCAGAGAGCAGAATTTCTGGTTGAGCATGGTTTTGTAGATGATATTGTAAGGCGTGAGAATCTGAGGGAAACACTTGGTAAGATCTTGGAGATACATGCGGTATCCTGGAAAACAGAAAACAGGATCAGAACGGATGCAGCTGAATTACATCACTCGAGTGATTCTGAAGCAGGTTTTGAAAACCTGGTAAATGACAAGTGTGATTCTGACAAGGGTAACTCCGACAAAGGAGATTCCAGTCTGATTAACGCTGGCATCAACCCTTACCTCACAGCCTGGGATCGTGTACAGATCTCACGCAAGATTGACCGTCCATCCGGCAGTGATTATATAGAAGCACTTTTTACGGATTTTATGGAATTTCATGGAGACCGAAATTACGGAGATGATAAGGCAATCATTGGTGGAATCGCAAAATTTCATGGAAAACCGGTCACTGTTATCGTGCAGGAAAAAGGAACCAACACCAAAGAAAACATTGCACACAATTTCGGCATGCCGATGCCGGAAGGATATCGCAAGGCGCTGCGCCTGATGAAGCAGGCAGAAAAGTTTCAGCGTCCGGTAATCTGTTTTGTGGATACGCCGGGAGCTTTCTGTGGTATCGAGGCAGAGGAACGAGGACAGGGCGAGGCTATTGCCCGTAATCTCTGGGAGCTTGCCGGACTGAAAACACCGGTTCTGTCTATTGTGACAGGAGAAGGTGGAAGCGGTGGGGCACTTGCCCTGGCAGCAGGTGATCAGGTATGGATGTTGGAGAATTCCATATATTCTATTCTTTCACCGGAAGGATTTGCAAGTATTCTCTGGAAGGACAGTACTAAGGCAAAAGAAGCTGCCGCGGTCATGAAACTGACAGCATCGGATCTGTATGAGAAAGGAATCATTGAGCAGGTGATTCCTGAACCGGAGAATCTGACACCGGAAAGTATGTGGCAGGTGGCTGAACGCCTGAACGATAAAATCTGTACTTTCCTTCAAAAATATACATCTCTTTCCGAGGAAGAGCTTCTCGAAACAAGATACGCCCGTTTTCGTAAGTTCTGAATTGAAATATCACGCGACTCACTTCTTTCACTTTTCCTACATTATATAGAAAAAGGCGCGCAGGAAAAGAAAAATATCTGGGACAGAAAAGGAAAAGTGTGGAAAAACCGAACACTTTTCTTTTTTTGTCTATACAAAAGGACAGAAACTGGAATTATAATATATAAAAAGAAGAAAAATCGGAGGAGACACGAATGAAAGAAGTAAAATCGCCAAAGAAGCCGTTACTTTATTATTATGGAATCGTGCTTCTGATCATAATTGTTTTTAATGTGCTTGTAACCCCGATGCTCACAAAAACAATGGTCAAAGAAGTCGATTATGGAACTTTTATGTCGAAGATCGAAGATAAAAAGATTGATGATGTCCAGATTGAGGATAATCAGATCCTTTTTACAGATAAAGATGATAAAAATACCATCTATAAAACAGGCGTGATGGAAGACCCGACTTTGACAGAACGTCTTTACAAGGCTGGTGCAAAATTCTCAAAAGAGATCGATCAGCAACTGTCACCGGTGGCAAGCTTTCTGCTGACAGGAGTACTTCCTCTGATCATCTTTATCGCCCTGGGACAGTACCTGAGCCGCAAAATGATGAATCAGATGGGCGGTAAGAATTCCATGGCATTTGGAATGGGAAAAAGCAATGCCAAAGTTTATGTACCGTCAACCGAAGGTATCCGCTTCAGTGATGTAGCCGGTGAAGAAGAAGCAAAAGAAAATCTGCAGGAAATCGTTGATTATCTGCATAATCCGGAGAAATACACCATGGTTGGAGCTTCCATGCCGAAAGGCGTTCTGCTTGTCGGCCCTCCAGGTACCGGTAAAACCATGCTGGCAAAAGCAGTAGCCGGTGAATCCAATGTACCGTTCTTCTCGATGTCCGGTTCTGAATTTGTGGAAATGTTTGTTGGTATGGGCGCATCCAAAGTTCGTGATCTCTTTAAACAGGCAAAGGAAAAAGCACCTTGTATCGTATTCATTGATGAGATCGATGCCATCGGTAAGAAACGTGACGGACAGATGGCAGGTGGAAACGATGAACGTGAGCAGACCCTGAACCAGCTGCTTACGGAGATGGATGGTTTTGAGGGAAATAACGGTGTTATTATTCTGGCAGCAACCAACCGTCCGGAATCTCTTGACCCGGCACTGACCCGTCCGGGCCGTTTTGACCGCCGTGTACCTGTAGAACTTCCGGATCTTGAAGGTCGTGAAGCAATCCTTAAAGTACATGCAAAAAAAGTTCAGCTTTCTGACGATGTGGATTTCCATACGATCGCAAGAATGGCCTCAGGAGCTTCCGGTGCAGAGCTTGCCAATATTGTAAATGAGGCGGCTCTTCGTGCTGTTCGTGATAATCGTGAAGTAGTCACAGAAGCAGATCTGGAAGAAAGCATTGAAGTTGTTATTGCAGGATATCAGAAGAAAAATGCGGTACTTTCAGATCAGGAGAAAAAGGTAGTTGCATATCATGAGATTGGACACGCTCTTGTAGCAGCAATGCAGACACATTCTGCACCGGTTCAGAAGATTACGATCATTCCAAGAACTTCCGGCGCGCTTGGTTATACCATGCAGGTAGAGCAGGGGGACAAATATCTTCTGACAAAGCAGGAACTGGAGAATAAGATTGCAACATTTACCGGTGGCCGTGCTGCGGAGGAAGTGGTATTTGGTGAGATAACGACCGGTGCATCCAATGACATTGAACAGGCAACCAAGATTGCCCGGGCCATGATCACCCGCTATGGTATGAGTGATGACTTTGATATGGTGGCTATGGAAACCGTGACAAATCAGTATCTTGGCGGTGACGCATCCCTGGCATGCTCTGCGGATACGCAGAATGAGATTGACCGTAAGGTTGTGGAACTGGTTAAGAGAGAGCATGAGAAAGCGAAAAAAATTCTTCTTGATAACCGTCAGAAACTGGATGAGTTATCCAATTATCTCTATGAAAAAGAGACGATCACAGGAGATGAATTTATGGCAATCCTGAATGGTGAGGCAAAAAATGAGACAAATACAGAAACGAAAATAGAATCAGGAGCTGAGAAGAAGGAGGCGGATGCAGATGAACAGACGATCTGATATTAGATGGTTTGAATTAATCGTGGGTATCATTCTGATCATATTTGGTGTTGTGATCATGCGTCAGCCGGTAGGGGTACTTACCTGGATCGTGATTCTGTGTGGTGTGCTTGCAATCTTAAGCGGAATTGGGGATATTGTTCTGTATGTCAAAATGGAACACTTTACCGGGTTTGGACCGATAGTTTCACTTGTCACAGGAATCCTGAGTGTGATGGCCGGATTTATGCTCGCGGCACATCCGGAAGCAGGAAACTGGGCGATTGCAATGATTCTTCCAATCTGGATTATTGCGCATTGTATTTCCAGACTTTCTCATCTGCAGTATATGAAGATGCATTACGGAATGACTTATTATACGATTTCACTGATTCTGAATATCCTTGGTCTGCTCGTTGGAATCCTTCTGATCTTCCGGCCGATGATCACGATCCTTTCCATGGGTGTGCTTGTAGGAGGCTTTATGATCATTGAGGGAGTGGAGCTCATTCTTGTTGGACTGGACGGCAGACAATATTACAGATAAAAAAGAAATTCAGGTACAGGTGGATCTGGTATTGGCCTGTCAGTTGCAAAAGCAATCGTACAGGCGCATAAAGGTAAAATTACCGCAGAAAATAAAAACGGAAAAGGATTGACGATCACGATTCTTCTATAAAAAGAAGAATATGTGAACAAAGCCGCCGCACTCTTGTGCGGTGGCTTTTTATATTGTAAAATATATAAAATAAAACTTCTTAGGGTTCAATGACAAAGGGAGGAGAAGTTTTGAAAAATAATTATACCGTAAGCAGCAGAAAAAGATTTCTGTTCTATATTCTGATGATATTAAGTCTGCTCTGTATCATAGCATTGCAGTTTTTTGGACAGAATGAAAGGGATGGAAATACAACAGAAAAAAATCTTATTTACCAGGGAACTTTTACCTGGTAAATAAGATGGAAGCAGTGAAAAGATCAGCGTTCCGGGACAGTATGATGTAAAAGCAAAGGATACGATGACTATCCTGACCAGACTGCCGGAAGATTATCATGAGAATACACTGGCAATCCGTTCATCACTTCAGTCGGTCCGATTTTATGTGGATGGAGAACTGAGAATGGAATATGATACATCAGGGACTAGACTTGTCGGAAAAAACTCAGCAAGCTGTTATGTGTTCTGTCCGACATCAGAAGATGATGAAGGAAAAGAAGTGCGTATTGAACTTACCACAAATACAGCAAAATATTCTGGAGTGGTAAATACTGTTTATTGTGGAGATGAGGCAGCAATCTGGGGGTATCTGTTTCAGACGTATGGACTGGAGACTGTCATTGCTCTTTTTTTGTTGTTTGCCGGAATCATTACGATCATTTTTGGGTTTTCTCTCGGGATTGCCTATCAGACGAAATTTGATATGGAATATCTGGGCTGGTGCGTTTTTATGGCAGCAATCTGGATGCTTGGTGAGTCCAAGATGCGGCAGCTGTTTTTTCCGAATCCGTCAGCACTTGCAACGCTGTGTTTTGTAATGATCATGTTAAGTCCGATCGCAATCGGATATTATATGGATACGCTGCAGAAAGGAAGATACCGGAAAGTATTTGGAGTGGTAGAAAGCATAGCATTTCTGAATGCTCTGATCTGTTCAGCACTTCATATTCTTGGGATTGCGGATTATATCGAGACACTTCCTGTTGCCCATGTGATCCTTGCAGGCAGCGTTCTGATTGGGTTCATTACGATGGTCTGTGACCTGAAAAGAGGATATGTGTCAGAAAAATATACTTTTTTCAGTATTATATTGGCAATGATCGCTATTATAGCAGAGTCGAGCCTGGTTTATTTCAGAGTTTCCGCATCAGGAATCTTTATAGGAATCGGAATGATCATACTGCTGTGCACAAACCTGCTGAAAACGATCAAAAATATCCAGAAAGTGGAAAGCCGCCGTCAGAGAGCAGAGTTAAATAAGCGCAGGAAACAGATGGAAACCATGTCACTGCAGATGATGCGGACACTTTCCACAACGATTGAGGCGAAAGATGAGTATACAAGAGGACATTCTTATCGGGTGGCAGAATACGCAGCTCTGATTGCAGAAGAACTTGGGTGGGATAAAAAAGAAATCAGAAATCTTAAAAATGCAGCACATCTGCATGATATCGGTAAGATCGGTATTCCGGATAACATTCTGAACAGGCCAACCAGACTGACGGAAGAAGAGTTTCAGGTAATTAAAGAGCATACCGTCATTGGAGCAGAGATACTAAAAAATATTACGTTGATCGATCATGTGAAAGAGGTGGCTCGAAGCCATCATGAAAGATACGATGGTATGGGGTATCCGGATGGATTGAAGGGCGAAGAAATTCCGCTGTATGCAAGAGTTATAGCCATAGCAGACTGTTATGATGCTATGAAGTCAAGGCGGATTTACAGAAATCCGCTTGGAGATGAAGTTATATATAATGAAATATCCAGAAACTGTGGATCACAGTTTGACCCCAAGATCGCAGGAGTCTTTCTGAAAATGTTGAATGAAGGTCGCGTAGTGATCAGAGAAGACGGCAAGCGTGCAGATAAAGAAGATAAGCTTCTGAATATGGAAGCAGAAATTGAAAAGTTCATCTCCACTGTAATGATAACAATGAAAACACAGGAAGACAGTGAAGGATTTGATTTTCTGACAGGATTGCCAATGAGAAATCGTGGTGAAAAGCTTGCGGCACAGTTTATGCAGCAGGACAGCGGTTATCTGGTATTTCTTGACATGGATAACCTCAAGAAGATGAATGACCTTTATGGACACAAAGCAGGAGACAGAGCATTGAAATTACTTGGATCTTTCTTGATGGAATATGCACATCATTCCGTTGTCTGCCGCCTGGGTGGGGATGAATTCCTGATGTTTGTGCCGAACGTTTCAAAAGAAAAGATAACAGAGATCGTCACAGAAATCCAGGAAAAATTTGAACAGAGCAAGGAAAAGGATGTAGCGATCCGTTGTGCTTCTGTTTCTGCCGGAATCTGTGAAGTAAATAAAGGAGATCCTTTTGAAGAATGCTATTCAAAGGCAGATAAGGCCCTGTATTATGTGAAACAGAATGGAAAAGGAAGCTTTTTCTTCTATCAACAGATGGAAGGGGAAAAGATTGTTGGCTATGGAACAGGAAAAGATCTGACACTGGTTTCCAAAGCACTGAGCGCCAGCGGCGATTATTCCGGGGCACTTGAGCTGGATTATCGTGAATTCGCCAAGATATATGAATATATGAATAGTATGGAAAAAAGATACAAATGTCATTGTTATCTGGTGATGGTAACGCTGGAAACGGAAGCGGATTCTGTATTAAATATCGAAGACATAGAATATGCACTGGAATGTATGGAGCAGGCAATACGACAAAAAATACGAAAGGTTGATGTGTGCACGCGTTACAGTTCCATGCAGTATCTGATCATTCTGTTTGAACCAGATGAAAAAACAGTTCCAAATATCATGGAACGTATTTTCGGTCAATATCGTGAGCAGTGCGGAAAGAAAAAACTGCTTCTTAATTATGAATATATGTCAATGACGGAAAAATAATACAGAGGCTGAATTGTTGGAACATTACGGAGTAATTTCCTATAAAGTAAAGTAAAAAGCGCGGTCGTAATAAATGCGACTGCGCTTTTTGAGGTTAAAGAATGATTTTAATTAATGGCATATTCTGATTAAAGAACATCTTCTCTGCGGATATATCCAGGATGTCCTTCTTCTGCGATGATCTCATTGCCGTGGATGACCTTGGCCCATTTATCCATTACCTGATTTTCAAGATGAGCATTCTCGCCGACAACAGTATGAGACAATACAATGCTGTTTTTAATGACAGCACCGGCTTTGATCTGGCATCCACGTCCGATAACGGAATTTTCGACTGTTCCTTCGATCAGACAGCCATTGGAGATAACAGAATTCTTGACAGATGCACCTTCCAGATACTGGGTCGGGCAGGAATCGTTGGTTTTGGTATAAATTGGCCATTCCGGATTGAACAGTCCTTCTGCAGTTTTGATGTCGATCAGAGAGATATTTGCGTTGTAATAACTGTTAAAGTCAGTAATGGATGCAAAATATCCTCTGTGTGAAACACCGCGGATATCGAGATCCGCAGAAGATTCATTGACAATCTGAGGCAGAGTGTACATCGAAGAAATTTTCCGGGCTTTTTTGATCAGTTCAATGAAAAGCTCTTTACTCATAACATATGTATCCATGAAGATGTTGCGTTTCTGGGCACTTCCACGGTTTTTTTCGATGGATTCAACACCTTTCTGTTTGTTCAGATTCAGAATATCACAGTTCAGGAATTTTTCTCTTGCATTGTCCACAGAATGATACAGGAGTGTGATATCAGCACCGGAATCAATATGTGTCTGAAGAAGTTCCCTGTAATCTTCTGCATATACCATGTAAGATGGCGCGATGATCACATATGGCTCATGCATTCTTTCAATGAATTCAATATTTTCATAAAATGATGCGATATCTGTATTGTATACATCATTTTCGGAACTGTTCTGAGCGAACATAAGCTGCAGCTTGCCACGTTTGGAGTTGATGTTGTAATGACGTCCGGTTCCGAGATGTTCTGCCAGAGAACGTGGCTTGGTTCTTACATATACCTGGATGCGGTCGATACCGCTGTTGCTCATATTTGAAATAGGAAAGTCAATGACACGATATCTTCCGAGGAAGGAAAAAGCACCGATTGGACGATACTGCTGAAGTCCTTCTACTTTGATATGGGTTCCGGAAGATGTGACAATTCCAAATGCTCTTGCCATATTATTCTACCCCCTTTACACGTTTGGACACGAGTTCGATATTTTCACTGTCTGCACTGCCTACAACAGCATCCTGGCCAATCTTGACATTATCAGCAACAAGTGCACGCTGAACAACTGCGCCGGCGGCAACTTCTACGCCTGGCATCAGTACACTGTCAATGATCTTGGCACCCTCGCCGACTTTGCATCCGGTGAACAGTACAGAATGCTTAACTTCACCTTCGACAACACAGCCCTGTGTGATAAATGCTTTGTCGATTTTGGCATTTGGTCCTATGTACTGAGGAAGAGCAGGTGTGTCTTCTGTGTAGATCTTCCATGTTGGATCGTTCAGATTCAGCTCATTTCTGGAATCAATGAGGTCCATATTTGCTTCCCAGAGAGAATCAATTGTTCCGACATCTTTCCAGTAACCTTTGAATTTATATGCGGCAAGTGTTTTATTGTCGTTAAGGAGACACGGGATAACATCCTTACCAAAGTCATGGTGGGAATCAGGATTCTTCATATCTGCAAGAAGGATCTTGCGGAGAAGCTTCCAGTTGAAAATATAAATACCCATAGAAGCAAGGTTGCTCTTCGGATGCTCTGGTTTTTCTTCGAATTCAACGATGCGGCCGTTGTCATCTGTGTTCATGATACCGAAACGGCTTGCTTCTTTCATCGGTACTTCAATGACTGCGATCGTTGCATCGGCATTCATTTCCTTATGGTAATCCAGCATTTTGTCGTAATTCATTTTATAAATATGGTCGCCGGAAAGAACTAAAAGATATTCCGGAGAATATTTATCGATAAAATCGATATTCTGAGAAATCGCGTCAGCAGTACCTCTGTAAACGTCAAGATCTGCGTCTGCTTTTTCACGTGGTGGAAGAACAAAGACTCCACTTTCTCTGGCATCAAGTCCCCAGCGTCCGCCAGCTGCTACATAACTATTCAGAAGAACGGATTCGTACTGAGTCAGTACTCCGACAATGTCCACTCCGCTGTTAGCGCAGTTGCTGAGCGGGAAATCAACAATGCGGTATTTTCCGCCATATGAAACTGCCGGCTTGGCTACTTTGTTGGTGAGTTCATGAAGACGGCTTCCACGTCCGCCAGCCAGGATCCTCGCTAACATGTTGTTTTGTTTCATAGTGAACCCTCACTTTCCTTTTAGATTGCTTATATGAATCTATTATACATTTTTTACAAAAACATTTCTACATTTTTGAGCAAAAAAGTGTGGCTTGATTGATATTTTTTTTTGATGATTGTTAAGTGTGTATTAAATTGATGGAAAAATTTCGACAAAAACATAAAAAAGTAACAAAAACAGAGGAGCGGACGAGAAATGCTGTATACAAGGCTGGAAAGGAGCCGACAATCACTGGACGAAAAGCATGTTTTACGTTATAATAACAAGGTTAAAGGGAAAAATAAAAGTGCTATTTGACGGATGAGAGGGATATAGTGAACAGACGAGAAGATTTTAAACGTTTTATAGTATTTTGTCTGGCAAGTCTTGTTGTGATCGCACAGACAGCTGTTTTTGCATATATCTGGTATGACTATTACAGAGGACTTATTTTTGAACCTTTCTGGAGAAAAGGTAACTGGGTTCTGATCGCGATCTACGGATTGATCAATGTTTTGTTTTCCAGACTTTATGGAGGACTGAAGGTAGGATATCTGAAGCGCATAGATGTGTTTTATTCTCTGACACTGGCTACGATCTGTACAAATATCGTGACATATTTTCAGATCACGCTGATCAACCGATGGTTCCTGAAACCATGGCCAATGGTAGAGATGACACTGATTCAGTTTGTGATCATCCTTGTATGGATATGGGGTTCCAGATATATTTATTCAAAATTATATCAGGCAAGGAAACTTCTAGTGATTTATGGAGACCGTGACCCTGGTGATCTGATCAGTAAAATGAATTCCAGACGTGATAAATATGATATCAGCGGAAAAGTTCATATCAGTGTGGGTGAGAAAGAAATTTATCGGATGATGAAGGAATATGATGGAGTGATCATATGGGATCTTCCGGCGAATATCCGTAACCGTTATCTGAAACATTGTTTTGCACATTCTATCCGGTGCTATCTCAGTCCGAAGATTTCTGATGTGATCCTGATGGGAAGCGAACGCATTCATTTGTTTGATACACCACTTCTTGTTGCGAAGAACATGGGACTTTCTATTGAGCAGCGTGCAGCGAAACGACTGTTGGATATTATTATTTCCGGCATCGGAATCATAGTTGCATCTCCGCTGATGCTGATCATTGCATTGTGTGTGAAGCTTTATGACAGAGGCCCGGTCTTATATCGACAGGAAAGACTTACGGAGGGCGGAAGACCATTTAAGATCTGTAAGTTCCGTAGTATGTGCGTAGATTCCGAGAAGAACGGTGCAAGACTTGCATCCAAACATGACAGCAGGATCACCCCGGTAGGAAGAGTACTCCGCAATCTGCATCTGGATGAACTGCCTCAGTTATTTAATGTATTTATGGGGGATATGTCTCTGGTTGGACCGAGACCGGAAAGACAGACGCTTGTCCGCGAATACTGCAAGGAAATTCCAGAGTTTTATTATCGCCTGAAGGTTAAGGCAGGACTTACCGGTTATGCGCAGGTATATGGTAAATACAACACCACACCTTATGATAAACTGAAGCTGGACCTGTTCTATATTGAGAATTACTCTTTTGTACTTGACCTGAAACTGCTTATGATGACAGTGAAGATATTCTTCCAGAAAGAAGTTTCTGAAGGAGTAAATGATAATCAGACAAATGCACTGAAGGATTCAGTGGATCCGGTAAAAGAACTTTCTGAGAAAGAACCGGTGGATCCGGAAGAAAAAGAATAAGCCACGGGGGTTTACCCCGTGACTTTTTTTCAGCCTTTTTCCATAAAAGCTACATATTCATCAAGGACTTCGTTCGGATCACCGATTCGCTTAATCTGTCCTTCGTGCATCCACATAACAGTATCGCAAAGCTGTTTCAGAGTTTCGATACTATGGGAGACGATAACTACGGTACGATCTTTGTTGGAGATCAGGCTCTTCATCTTTTCATAGCTCTTCTTTTTGAATTTCTGGTCGCCGACACTCAATACTTCGTCGATCAGCATAATGTCTGTTTCAAGAATAGCTGTGATGGAAAAAGCCAGTTTGGAATACATACCGCTGGAATAAGTTCTGACCGGCATATCAATGAACTCGCCGATTTCAGCAAAATCAATGATTTCCTGTTCTTTGGCTTTGACCTGTTCTTCGGTAAAACCAAGAAGCATACCGGAAAGAGTGATATTTTCACGGCCGGTCATCTCACGGATGAAACCGACACCGATGGACAGGAGTGAAATACTGTGTCCGTTCAGGTCAATAGAACCACTGTCCGGAGAAAAGATACCAGCCAGTGCGTTCAGTGTGGTGGATTTTCCACTTCCGTTCTTACCGATGATACCAAGGATCTCGCCTTCGCGAACGTAGAAGGAAATTCCTTTTACTGCAACAAAACGGTCAGGTTTCTGACGTTTCAGATGAAGCAGAGTTTTCTTAATAGAAGTTTTTTTCAGATTCTGGTAGCTGATAACCAGATCTTTGACTTCGATTGCATGCTTTTCTTCCATATTAAATCACCTTTACATAGCTGTTTTCGCTCTTATAGATTTTGCGGATACCAAGGGCACAGAGTACCAGCCCGATCAGGAACCACAGAAGCAGAAGCTTACGATGAGGTGCCTGTCCGTAGATTACGCACTGACGCATGGATGTGATCAGAAATGCGATCGGGTTTCCCTTGCCGATGTAGTTGTTGTATGGTGCCGGCAGACGACTCATGATGTTCCAGAATACACCGGTCAGGTAGAATACAAGGCGAAGTGCGATACGCAGAACATTGCCAAGGTCTTCTACAAATACACCATAATGAAGCAGAAAACAACTGATACCAAAAACTACAGTAACCAGTGTGATTAGAATTGGAATCACATACAGGATATTCAGAGTCAGCGGAACGCGCCATATAGCAAGCATAGCAACGATGATCAGCAGAGAAATGCACATCTTGAAGCCGTTGACACATATTCTGATAACCAGAAGGATGAATTTTGGTATATATACTTTGGATACGATTGGTTTGTTGTTCTTGATGATCTTGACACTCTGCAACAGACACTTGTTAAAAAAGTCCCAGAGAGTGATGCCGACAAAAACGAAGATCGCAAAGTACTGTTCTTTAGACTTAAATACATATCCGAACATGAATACATAGATCAACATGAAGCACAGAGGATCCAGTACCCACCAGAGCCAGTTCAGATAGGAATTGGCTACTTCAGCTTTCAACTGGGCTTTAGAAGAGTAAATGGCATACTTCCAGTACTTCTTCATGTCATCCCTAAATCGTTTAAACATAAAATCCGCTCCTATATTTTCTTTATTAAATTATAGAACCCCCAGTAATCTGAGGGCTGTGACCTTACTTATCATACACTACCAAAGGTTTGTTGACAAGAGAAATCTATTGTTCTTTCTTTATTATTTTGCAAGAAAGCTTGTATTTTGCAGGAAAAAGCTTGACTTATATAGTATGGTTGTGCTAAACTAGACGAGCGACATGGAAGTTAGGTCTTTTTTTTATGCCCGAAAAAGGCAAAAAGGCCCACGCAAATGAAAACACTGGAGGTGGAAGTTGTGCGCGTTAAGATTACATTGGCATGTACGGAGTGCAAGCAGCGTAACTACAATATGACCAAGGAGAAAAAGAATCATCCTGAGCGTCTTGAAACAAAGAAATATTGTAAGTTCTGCCGTACCCATACTCTGCACAAGGAAACAAAATAATCACAAACGATTGTGAGGTTAGACTATGCAAGAGAAAGAAAAATCTGCTGGCAAAGGTCAGAAGAGAAATTGGTTTCAGGGACTTCAATCGGAATTCAAAAAGATTGTCTGGGTTGACAAGGCTACACTTGTAAAACAGACTATAGCAGTTACAATTATTACAGTTGTACTTGCTGTGATCATCAGTGTATTTGACTCAGCTATTCTGGAAGGAATAAATCTTTTAGTGAAATAAGGATAACGGTGATTGTATGTCAGAAGCGAAATGGTATGTTGTTCATACTTATTCAGGGTATGAAAACAAAGTAAAAGCCAACATTGAAAAAACAATCGAAAACAGACACCTGGAAGACCAGATTCTGGAGGTTCGCGTTCCGCTGCAGGAAGTTGTGGAAATGCGTAACGGTGCTGCCAAGCAGGTCCAGAAAAAGATGTTTCCTGGTTATGTGCTTCTCAACATGGTCATGAATGATGATACCTGGTATGTTGTCCGCAACACCAGAGGTGTTACAGGATTCGTAGGACCGGGATCCAAACCGGTTCCGCTTACGGAAGAAGAAATGCTCCCGTTAGGAATCAAGAATGATGACATTCAGGTAGACTTTGCAGAGGGTGATATGGTTGTTGTAACAGCTGGAGCATGGAAAGATACTGCAGGTGTTATTACTGCAATCAGCACTCAGAAGCAGACGGTTACTATCAATGTTGAATTGTTTGGCCGCGAAACGCCGGTAGAAATAAGTTTCGCAGATATTAAGAAGGCGTAACACATTCAAGTGGGAGGGAAGAACCCCCGCCAATACCACATAGGAGGTGCCGAAAAATGGCAAAAAAAGTAACAGGTTATATTAAATTACAGATTCCTGCTGGTAAAGCAACTCCAGCACCACCGGTTGGTCCGGCTCTTGGACAGCACGGTGTAAACATTGTACAGTTCACAAAAGAGTTTAATGCAAGAACAGCAGATCAGGGAGATCTTATCATTCCTGTAGTTATCACTGTTTATGCAGACAGAAGTTTCAGCTTCATAACCAAAACTCCGCCGGCAGCTGTTCTTCTTAAGAAAGCAGCTAACATCAAATCAGGTTCCGGCGTACCGAACAAAACAAAGGTTGCAAAAGTAACAAAAGCTCAGATTCAGGAAATCGCTGAACTGAAAATGAAAGACCTGAATGCAGCATCCCTTGAAGCAGCTATGAGCATGATCTCTGGTACTGCTAGAAGTATGGGAATCGAAGTCGTAGACTGAGAAAAAATTAATTGAAGTGAGTGGGAGGGAAATTCCCGCAATTACCACAGGAGGTTATAGAAATGAAACGAGGAAAGAAATACGTGGAAGCTGCTAAAGCAGTAGACCGCGCAACATTATATGATACCGCTGAGGCTATCAGCCTTGTAAAGAAATCCGCAGTTGCTAAATTTGACGAAACTATCGAAGTTCACATCCGTACAGGCTGCGATGGACGTCATGCAGATCAGCAGATCCGTGGTGCAGTAGTTCTGCCTCATGGAACTGGTAAAAAAGTTCGTGTTCTTGTATTCGCAAAAGACGCTAAAGCTGAAGAAGCTAAAGCAGCTGGAGCTGATTACGTAGGAGCAGAAGATCTCATCCCGAGAATTCAGAACGAAGGATGGCTGGATTTCGACGTTGTTGTTGCTACACCAGACATGATGGGTGTTGTTGGACGTCTTGGTCGTGTACTTGGACCAAAAGGTCTTATGCCAAACCCGAAAGCTGGAACAGTAACTATGGACGTTACAAAAGCGATCAATGATATCAAAGCAGGTAAGATTGAATACCGTCTTGACAAAACCAATATCGTCCATGTTCCGATCGGTAAAGCTTCCTTTACTGAGGAACAGTTAAGCGACAACTTCCAGACGCTGATTGAGGCGATCGTTAAAGCTAGACCAAGCACACTGAAAGGACAGTACATGAAGAGTATCGTTCTTACACCTACTATGGGACCTGGTGTGAAAGTTAACCCGGCTAAATTCGCCTAAATAAATGACAAAAAAGATACCCTTTTGAAGGGTGTCTTTTTTTTATGTTTCCGAAATTTTTTCTTTAATATACTTTTTTATATTTGGCAAATGGGAAAAAATCCGAGGGGGAACTCGCTCACAGTTGCGAAGGCCGCTGTTCCCCCTCGGACTCCCCCTTGTCGGCCACGCTGAAAAGATCTGACAAAGAGAAGCATGTGTGAAAACTATGAAGGTGCTTGTGAAGTGGTGCAGCTAACGAACACTCATTTCCAGGGTTGGTGAGTGAGTTTGTGGAGTATGTTGGAGGCGGGGAGGGTGTATCCGGGAGGGGGAAGCCTGAAGAGGTTCGTGAAAGTACTTAGGCTCTGGGATTTTGTGTTGAGCATAAAAATGGCACTGTTTGAGCGAAGCGAGTTTGACATTTTTATGCTCGCTTTTAGCAAAATATCAGAGTCTTAGTACTTTAGAACCGATGAATTTTCCCACTCCGAATACACCCACCCCCGCCCTACGTTCTTACACATATCTCCTCACAGGGTTCCCTTTTTTTCTTAATAAAACATTAAAGTTTTTTACAGGATTCTGTGGTAATATGATACAATAATAAGAAACTTCAATAGAAAAGAAGGGGCGGTATGGCTGATAAGAAACGTAGAAATACTCCAAATACAGGAAATAAAAGAAATAACGGTCGAAGAAAAAAGAAGGGCAGGCTCAAGGGTCTGATCGCTGCAGAACTGATCGTAGTTGTCGTTCTTGTAATGATCGTGGGGCATAATCTGGGACTGGGAACAGGAATCACCAACTTCGTAAACAGTATCCGTAAACCTGCAGTCGAGGAACTGGATATCACAGGGATCAACAGCCCTTATGCGGTGCTCATGAATGCAAAGAGTGGTAAAGTCATCGGTGATATCAATGGTGAAGAACAGATGTATCCGGCTTCTATGACAAAGATCATGACTACAATCCTTGCGATTGAAAATCTCAAGGATTTGAATCAGGAGATTACGATTACAAACGATATGGTAGCGGATCTTTATGTGCAGGATGCAATGCAGGCTGGATTTCAGCCGAATGAGACAGTGAAGGCAATTGATCTTCTCTACGGAGTCATGCTTCCGTCCGGTGCAGAGTGCTGCGTAGCATTGGCAGACACCGTTGCGGGTTCGGTGAGTGATTTTGTAACTCTTATGAATGAAAAAGCAGAGAAGCTTGGAATGACAGGTACTCATTTCAGTTCCATTTCAGGACTGCACAGGGAAGATCATTACAGCACAGCAAAAGACATTGCGCTGTTGCTTCGTTATGCGATAAAAAATGACACTTTCCGTGAGATCATTGAAAGTCCATATCATTCTACATCAGGAACAAATATTCATCCGGATGGAATCACATTTTACAGTACGATGTTTAAGAATTTGTCGGATACTTCTGTGATCGATGGAGAGATCAAAGGAGGCAAGACCGGATACACGAGTCAGGCAGGTCATTGCCTCGCAAGTTTTGCAGAAATTGATGGAGTAGAATACATTCTTGTAACAGCTGGTGCACCGGGCACAGGTAATCCGCATATTGATGATGCAGTAAAATTGTATAACCGGCTGGGTGAGTCATCCTCTGTATTGTATGGAAGATAATGTGCGGCAGGAGATACGAAGTTTTGGACGAAATTAAGAAAGTTTCTGAAACAGTTCAAGTGCAAGTTCTTTGAATTCTTTTTCTACAGAACTGAAAGTGCGCTCAGACAGGTCGGGAGTAGAAGACAGGGGGATGATCTCCCTGTCTTTTTCACCTTTCATAAGAGTTTTTAATTCCAGTTCCAGGATTTCATTATCAATCTGTTTCCATTTTTGATTCTCTTCATCAGTTAGGTCATCAAGATGAAATTTTTCCCAGATCGCATCCATGATCATAGATTCGATTTCCAGGTAGTTCTGCAGATGGACTTTAACCGGGCGGATGACATCGGAAATGTAACATTCACTTGCATCGTGCAGAAGACAGGCAAGAGCCATTCGGTCAGACCATCCACGTGCCAGAGCTTCATGAGCACAGTTAATGGAATGCTGGCCTACAGAATAAAACCACCGGATCTGCCCGCCACCGCGGCAGACAAGACTTAAAGCATGTGCAATATCTTCTAGATAAACATCTTCTGAGGCGATCTTCATTGGATCAAATTTTCGTCCACTGTATGTATTCATTACGCTCATAAATGACACTTCCTTTTTATTGTTTGAGAGACTGTTTCAGATATATATAATTTTAGTATACGTATTTTTTCTATAATATGAAAGAGTATTTGGGAAAATGTTTGGTATTGCAACAGACTTTCAATCATTTGTTAGTGACAGACAGAAAAATCCCCTTGAAACATTGATATCTCCAGGGTACGGACAGCATATCATGTTTCAAAGGGGATTTTTGATGTTCATTTGTTATTTGCCAAATGATAAATGAAAAGATGCAGTTTCAGAATAAAGTTTCTTCGTTTTCATCAAACAGTTTGTCGTTGATCTCAAAAAGATCAAGTTTATGCAGAAGTCCGTAATATATAATTGAATCACGTTTCAGCTTGGGATATAATTGGGCTTTTCCACAACGTCTCAATAATTCCTGGGTTTCTTCTACGCTTGCATCCAGACCGTAACACAGACACAGCAGACGGTTTCGGGAAGGATTCCGGCGACCGGCAAAAATCTGGTGCAGATAGATTTCGCTCATGCCTGCCTGTTTGGCGAGAGCTGCTTTTGAGATATTTTTCTTTTCAAACAGATGGTTTAATAATTCTGCTACATTTTTATTTACAAACTGTTCCTGGTTTTGTGACAGAAACTGAGTCAGATCTGGTGAATCCATAAGTTCCTGCAGTAGACCATCTGTATTTTTCTTTTTCATAATCCGCGCCTTTACTCATCGTTATTTTTGAACAATATATTGCTATTCGTGCTGCTTTACGAATAGTATTAATAGTAATACAAATATTCTATTTATCATATTACTTGCTGAATAATTACTAATAAGTTATAATATTTTAAATAGTATACATAAATTAAAATATACTATAAACAGTTCTGAAAAACAATATGCAGACCGCATAGTAAAAAGGAATATCAGTTACAACAGTAACGAGTAAGGATGAGAAATATGAATATTTACGACAGTCTTTTGGGTGCAGTTCATAGCGAATATGATGTGCTCATGCTGATCAAAAAAAGTGAACGGGGCGAGGTCTCACTTGTACGTCACAGAGACAGCGGCACCCGTTATATTTTCCGGCATTTTTATGGAAACAGTGAAGTTTATCAGAAACTTCTGAATGTTTCCTGTCCAAATCTGCCGCAAATAATGGAAGTCGGAGAAAAAGATGGAAAGACAGCTCTGCTGGAAGAATATGTGCAGGGCGATACGCTTAGCGAGATCCTAGAAGGCGGTCTTCTGACAACTGCGGAGTCGAAACAGATTGTAAGACAGCTTTGTTCTGCATTGTGGGTATTTCATTCTATGGGTGTGG
>ENA-OQNN01001139-OQNN01001139.1-human-gut-metagenome-genome-assembly--contig:-NODE-1139-length-20069-cov-3.570354_pt1 | contig 20069 bp, 14 predicted proteins | sample MGYA00242624_ERZ504870 | MGnify/ENA primary metagenome ERZ504870 (study PRJEB26092, sample SAMD00036379) | human gut metagenome | host: Homo sapiens | study: EMG produced TPA metagenomics assembly of... | reverse complement strand
AAGTGTTTGAGAGCCCTAGTCTGATATATGGCTGACACCTGCGTGCCGAGGTGGCGTGAGCCGGTGTGGATAACGAGATATACGTTGCCCACACCATCCTTGTCCAATTCAATGAAGTGGTTGCCACCACCAAAAGAGCCGATGGCCTTATTGATACGGTCGGAATATTTCAATTCACGATAGCAACGTAGTTCAGTCACCAACTTCTTCGCCTCACGGTAAATATCCATTTCTTCATGCACAAGAGGCTTGAATCCAAACCTATCTTCACGGACAATCATACCTGACGGTACATTCGCCCGGATATGTTCGTTGAAGGCATGAAAATCAATATTCTCAATCTTGCCAAGGTTCAGGATGCGCATACCACAGCCAATATCAACACCTACAATATTGGGGATAACCTTATCACCAAGGTTGCCGGTGAACCCAATGACGCAGCCAGCCCCGGCATGAACATCGGGCATTATGCGTATCTTCTTGTCGGAGAACACATCTATCGAGAGCAAAGTCTTTATCTGCTCCAATGCGTTCTCCTCAATGTTGTCCGTGAATATCTTCACGTCATATCCGTCTATTGTCTTCATATCATTGTTATTATATTGAGATGCAAAGTTAATTAGTGACTACGCAACCATTTTACGCAGCAAAATTAAATCGTACATGACGCACTTTGCGGTACAACTTAATTTCTTTCGTGAAAAATTAAACCGTTTAATACTTGTATTGAATATTGATACACCTACAGATTAATTTTGCGACAGATGTAATGAAGACACTAAGGATTGAATGCAATTCATCCTTACTCAAAGAATTACAGCACGCAAATTTGATATTATCAGAATAAAATCTTAAATTTGTAATATGATAGAGGACGCAACATTGAGACAACTATGTGTGGCACCTATAGACCCCACAAAAAGTGTTTCTTCAGATAACGATGAAACAGCATACGCCTTACAGGAGGTTTTTTTAGGTAGTTATCCAACTACCAAGAAGAAAAAGGAAGCTCTTAAAAGTGCTCCCATTTCCGATACCACACTTGGATTTGTGTTAGATACGGAAGTAGATTTCGCACCCTACGTTTATACGACTTATACTGCGGACAAAAAAGAAAATGCCGAATATATATGGGGAGAACATGCTCCCGGGAACGACAAATATCAAGAAGGTTGCCGATTCAAACCGGGGGAGAAAGTATTATGCTTGGAGTATAGTGGATTGGACGTGGTTTTCCCGGCTGTCATTGTAGGGCATCTTGACGAGGACTATATCCGCGATTTATACGAGCGGGACAAGATGTTTAATATCATATATGATTCTGCTGAAGATGGGACATTGCCAAACTTCCGTGGAAAAGCTAAACGGATGAGTAATAAAACGGAGATGATTACAGTTATATGAATACCTATCATATAATCCATCCCATACCCTATGGCATCACAAGAACTATCACTGGCATATATGGTACTGCCGCCCTCGATACTCGATTGGTTCGGTATTGTAAAGGTAGACGAACAGATAACGGACACTACTGGAAAGGAAGTGTTTGTAGGCATCCTCCACATATATCTCGATGAGTCCGACAACAGGACCTCGGAGACGGCCCATCTGCGTCCGAACGGCTTCACGGAAGAGACCAAGGTGTCTGATTTCCCTATCCGGGACAGAAAGGTACTTCTCCACATACGTCGGCGGAGGTGGCTGGATTCAGAGGGAAAGAACGTTATAATCAGCACTTATCCCCTTGTCGAGCAAGGCACCCGCTATTCTCCGGAGTTTGCGGCTTTTTTAAAAGAGGCAGCTGGATACGACCCCGATAACGGCGAGTCAATTGTCAAGGCACTGGGGGGTTGACGGCAGGAATCTCGAAAGGGCGTACAAGGATTGGCTCAGTGATTTCCACGAGTGGGAACAGCTTGACCATGCTGAGGAATGGATGCTTCTGCCGGACAACATCGGCATAAGCATGAGCATAGACGAGACCTCGCTGAACGGAGAGCTGTACACCATTCTCACCAACAAGGCAGGGCACGGGAAGGCGGGCACGATAGTGGCCATGATAAAGGGCACGAGGGTCAGCGATCTTGTACGCGTCCTTAACAAACTGCCGGAGGAAAAACGGATGATGGTATGCGAGATAAGCATGGATTTCTCCGACAGCATGAGGGCTGCGGTAAAAGATGCCTTCCCCTGCGCCGAGATTGTGGTGGATTGCTTCCATGTGGTCAAGCGATGCGGGGACGCCGTTGAGGAACTCAGGCTCAAGTGCAAGAGGGAGGCGGTCAAGGAGAGGAAGAAGGAGGAAGCCGAGCATAAGAAGAAACTGGCCCGGCGAGTGGCTATGCGTAAGGCTTACAGGAAGAGACATCCAAAAAAATACAAGGGCCGTAAACGCGGTCGCAAGCCTCTGCGGCTGAATGCCCGGTATACGCCGGAGGTCTTGTCAAACGGCGACACCAAAGTGGAATTGCTGACACGAAGCCGGGGACTGCTGCTGATCAGTCCGGATAAGTGGTCCGAGTCCCAGAAGGAACGTGCCCGTCTGGTTTTTGAACATTATCCCAGAATAAAGGAAGGATACGGAATCGTCAGTGCCCTCAGAGCTTTGTTCCGTGACCATGACCTTGACAAGGACGCGGCAAAAGGTAAGATCAAGGATTGGTACTCGAAAGTCTCAGAATGTACTTTAAGAGAAATAAAGGGCGCCAGGGACACAATCCGGGAAAGGGAGGACGAGGTGTTGAATTACTTCAACAAGTTCGTCACAAATGCCTCCGCGGAATCATTCAACTCGAAGATAAAGGCGTTCCGTTCCCAACTACGGGGAGTGGCGGACATGCCGTTCTTCATGTACCGTCTATCCCGCATTTTCGGCTGAATCTTAAAAATTCATCCACGGAAGTTTGGCGGTGTCCCGAAATTTCTCGAAGCACCGGTCTCGAGAAGGCCGCCGTACTCACTACTGTAGAAAGCTTCATGAAGATTATCAAGGACACCATGGCAGAAGGTGAAAATGTATATCTTCGCGGCTTCGGAAGTTTCATTATCAAAACCCGTAAGGAGAAAACCGCACGCAACATTTCAAAAGGAACGACTCTCATTATCCCGGAGCACAAAATACCCGCTTTCAAGCCCTCGAAAGTCTTCCTCGAAGAGGTGAAATAATCGTGCCGGACTATTTCTCCCGGCCGGACTCCGCAGACAAACCGTCCTCGCCGTCCACCTGAAGGCCGGAAGAGCAGTTTTCCGAACCCTACCCCTCTTTCCCGAAAATATACTGAACAAAAAAGCCGCGGGCCACGCCTCGCGCCGGCTCTCGGTAAACACTCATAACATTTTAAACTTTAATTAATTATGCCCAGCGGAAAGAAAAGAAAAGGCCACAAGATGGCAACCCACAAGCGTAAAAAAAGACTGAGAAAGAATCGTCATAAGAAGAAGTAAGACGGACGGCGCCGGATAATCGCGGCCTGACAGCCCGTCTTTGATGACGCGCTTTTACCGCGGTTTTTCGGGCTTACGGACCGAAAATGCGCTGTCATCGGGCTTCATTTTTGAAAAGCCGAAACGGTTTGTCAAATAACCCGGGACTTTGCAAAGTCACAATCCACCCCGTATTCTCAAAAAACTGACGCTGTGATACCGATGAGCAGGGAACAAGACGCGCAGTCTTGCTTCCCGACTCATGGGTGCGCTCCCCAAAAAATTGCCGGCAACAACAGCGATGCCTCACTGCCGCCGCCCTATGCTCACTACCCAAGCAAGCAACTGTTTCCATGCCACCTTGGAGCCGCGGCAGCAGCCCGGGCAAACGCGAATCCCGGCTCCGGAGCCATCCCTACGCCCCCGGTTATTTCACTGCTTTCTCTAACCAAGACAAACGTTTATGCCGTCCATCCTTTTATTAACGGAAACGAACATAAGGGTTTGTCTTCGTCTTTTTTTCAAATTGGCCGCAAACGATGAGTCGGCTGAATGAAACAGGGTATTGTCTTTGAGTCCATCCGGCTGCAAGAAGCCAGGTGCCGCTCCCGGAAACAAACCCTATAACGCCCGCTTATTTTCAGAAGGCCATAAAGCTTTCCGGCTGTCACCGACTTCCCCCCTTCATGTCAGACGGCAGCCGTTCACACTCCACTTCACACACAGTAATGAAAAGCGAATTAGTAGTAGACGTCCAGCAAAAGGAAACTTCGATAGCACTGCTCGAAGATTCCCGACTCGTCTCGCTCCAGAAAGAAAACCGCAACGTGGCGTATGACGTGGGCGACATCTATCTGGCGAAGGAGAGAAAGCTGATGCCCGGCCTTAACGCCGCGTTCGTCGACGTGGGCTATGACAAAGACGCTTTCATTCATTATCTCGACTTGGGCGCACAGTTCTCCACCTACTCCAAATTCATGGCGGAGGCTCTCGAAGACAAAGACAAGACGCCCAACATCTCAAAATTCCCCGCGGAACCCGACATCCCCAAACAGGGTTCCATCACCGACGTCCTCCAGCAGGGACAGAAACTCCTGGTGCAGATAGCCAAAGAGCCTATCTCCTCCAAAGGTCCGCGACTGACCACCGACCTCTCGCTCACCGGCCGTTACATGGTGCTCATCCCCTTCGGCTCGAAAATCTCCATCTCGCAGAAGATAAAATCCACCGAAGAAAAGGTGCGCCTGCGTCAGCTCATCAGCAGCATCAAGCCCAAAGGATTCGGAGTGATAGTACGCACATCGGCCGAAAACAAACGTGTGGCCGAACTCAACAACGAGATGCGTACACTCGTGAAATGCTGGGAAGATGCCATCGCCAAGATGCAGCGCAGCGACCCCCCAACGCTCATCTACGAGGAAGAGGCACGCGCCGTAGGAGTAATCCGCGACATCTTCTCCACCAACTTCGAAAACATCTACGTCAATGACAAAGAGACATTCGAACAGATTCAGAACTATATCTCCATCATCGCGCCCGACCGCAAGGATATAGTCAAGTATTACACCAAAGACGTCCCCATCTTTGACAACTTTAACATCACACGCCAGATTAAAAGCAGCTTCGGCAAGACCGTCTCTTTCAAATCAGGCGCGTACATCATCATCGAGCACACCGAGGCGTTGCACGTCATCGACGTCAACAGCGGAAACCGCTCAAAAGCCGGAAACGACCAGGAAACAAACGCCCTGGAAGTAAACCTCCGCGCCGCCGACGAGATAGCACGCCAGCTGCGACTCCGCGACATGGGCGGCATCATAGTGGTCGACTTCATAGACATGAACAAAGCCGAACACCGCCAGACGCTCCTCGAACACATGCGCGAAGTTATGGCCAACGACCGTGCTCGCCACAATATCCTGCCCCTCAGTAAGTTCGGCCTCATGCAGATAACCCGCCAGAGGGTGCGCCCCGCGCTCGACATCGTTACCGAGGAAACCTGCCCCTCTTGCTACGGCAAGGGACAGATACAACCCTCGCTGCTTTTCACCGACAAACTCAAGGAAAAGCTCGAATACCTTGTCAATGACCTGGACGTCAAGAAGTTCACAATGTACGTACACCCCTTCGTGGAGGCATACATCAAGAAAGGGGTATTCTCCCTCTACGGCAAATGGCGCCGCGAATACGGCCGCGGCTGCAAGATAGTGCCCGACGAATCGCTCGCATACCTCCAATACCGGGTCGTAGATGACTCCGGCAAGGAAATAGACCTGCAAGAAGAAAGCGACCTTGACAGCAGTCACTCAAAGTCGCACACCCGCACCAAACGAGATAACGAGGAAAGCTAATCCCCCGACTTCCGGCCCGAAAAACCGGCCGGAGAAAACCCATAAAAGCGGATGCCCCCTCCCGGAGCATCCGCTAATTTTTATCAGCAAATCGCTTGCGTCCGCAATTTAGGCATGGAACATCCCAACTCAGGAGACAGTTACAAGATTCAAAAGATATAAGTAACGCAGTAAGTAAATGTGCATTTTACTGTAGCGCGAATTGCGTCAGCGCCTCCGTCAAGAGGCAGATTTTTCCGTAAGAGGGTGTATCAAAATTCTGATGCACCCTCATTTCACGCCCTGTCATAACCTGCTGAAAAACATAAAACAAAGCCCTGACTTTCCCAAGCCGGGGCTTTGTCATATCACAAAAAATCATTATCTTTGTGGTATAAAAACAATTAAATGTCTGCAAAGATACACTTTCGGGATTACAATCCCAAACAAATGATACTTTTCCCGCAGCGTCTTGACAAAGATATTGCGGAAAACGATCCTGTCAGGGTCGTGGATGCGGTAATCGATAATCTGCGTCTGGACAATTTCAAGAAGCTTTACAAGGAGAGGGGACGCAGCCCATACCACCCGAAGATGATGCTCAAGGCCGTCATCTATGGCTACATGAACAACCTCTACTCATGCCGGAAGATAGAGACAGCGCTGAAACGGGACATCCACTTCATCTGGCTTGCCGGCTACGAACAGCCCGACTTCAACACCATCAACCGTTTCCGCAACCGGGTAAAGGAAGAGATCAACGAGGTTTTCACGCAGCTGGTGGTCGTTCTTGCCGAGAAAGGCTTCATCACCCTGGATGTGGAGTACATCGACGGCACCAAGATCGAGTCCAAAGCCAACAAATACACTTTCGTATGGCGGAAATCCACGGAAAGGAACCGGGCAAAACTTATGGGCAAGATAAAGGCGCTTCTCGAACAGATAGACGAGTCCATAGCGCAGGAGAACACGGAAGAGGAGAACCGTCAGAGCTTCACGGCGGCGGAGCTGATGGACATGGCCGAGGAACTGAACCACAAACTTGATGACAGACCCACTCCCGAAACCAAGGAACAGAAGAAGGAACACAAGGAACGCAAAAAGCAAATAAAGCAATTGAAGGCGCATGCCGACAAGCTCGGTGAGTATGACGAGAAGCTGCGTATCCTCGGCGACCGCAACTCCTATTCCAAGACCGACCCCGACGCCACGTTCATGCGGATGAAAGAGGATGCCATGAACAACGGCCAGACAAAGCCGGGATACAACCTGCAGATCGGGACTGAAAATCAGTTCATACTTGACTTCGGGCTGTTCCAGACTCCCGGCGACACGTTCACCATGATACCTTTTTATAAGTCTTTCCACAACCGTTACGACCGACTGCCGCATACCGGAGTGGCGGACTCGGGATACGGTTCGGAAGAGAACTACCGGTTCATGGAAGAGGCCGGCATAGAGGCTTATGTGAAATACAACTGGTTCCACCGCGAGCAGCGCATGCACTATGAACCGGATCCGTTCTCGGTGCAAGCCCTTCATTACAATGCTGACGGTGATTATTACGTCTGTCCGCTGGGACAGCATATGGAGCGCATCGGGACAACCCATACGAAAACCGGAAGCGGATATGTTTCCGAAAGTGCCCGCTATCAGGCGCGCAGATGTCAGGGATGCCCTCTGCGGGGGAGTTGCTTCAAGGCAAAAGGTGACAGAATTATCGAAGTCAACCATAGGCTCAACGAATACCGCCGCAAAGCCCGCGAACGGCTCACTTCAGAAGAAGGAGTCAGACACAGGGGACAGAGATGCATCGAACCCGAGGCCGTTTTCGGACAGATGAAATACGACATGGCATACAAACGGTTCCGCCACTTTGGAATGGACAAGGTCAATATGGACTTTGCCTTCTTTGCCATTGCATTCAATCTAAAGAAAATGTGTTCAAAAATAGCGAAACAGGCCAAAAAAGGAGGAAATACGCCTCCTCCCGGCCTGTTTTTACTATTTTTTCAGATTATACGCCCTGAGAATCGAATATTCCGGAAATCCATCCAAAAATCGGATCCCTCCAGTTCATCCGGTTCTCAGGCAGCTTAAAAATAGAGGGTGTACCTAAACCTTCATTTTGATACACCCTCCTCCTTTTTCGGTTACAATCCGAGGGCGAGGAGGAGGTCGGCTACTATGAAGGTGCTGCCGCCTATGTAGAGGAGCTCGTGGGGCGCGGCGTCGGCGAGGGCGGCTTCATAGGCCTCTTTTACTGTGTGGTAGGCGCGGCCTATCAGGAAGTTTTGCGTGGCTTTCTCCAACAGTTTATCCACCGGGAGGGCGCGCGGTATCTGCGCTTGCGTGAAGTAGTATTCGGCGTTCTTGGGGAAGAGACGCAGAATGTGATCCACGTCTTTGTCAGCCACGAATCCGCAGACTATCCGCAGGCGCGCGTCTTTAGGCCGCTCGGCCATCAGCAGTTTCAGTTGGGCCATGTTATATTTCAGTCCGGCTTCGTTGTGGCCGGTGTCGGCGATGGTCAGCGGCGACTGCGACAGTTCCATCCATCGGCCGCGCAGTCCGGGCAGTTTGTCACACTGTTCCATGCCGCGCACCACAGCCTCATTGGGAATCCCGATTCCGGCTTTCTGCAACATTTCAATAGCTGTGAGGACTGTGCGTATATTGGCTTTCTGATATTCCCCGGCCAGCGGGTAGAGGAATGACCGGCCGCGCCACTGTATGCGCCATTTCCCGGTTTCCTCGTCGCGCGTGATTTCCGCCAGATTACAATCCTGAGCAAAGGTTATCGGTGCGCCCACTTCCGCCGCTTTCCGTTCGAAAACCTCGCGCACTTCACCTTCGGCTTCACCTACCGTTACCGGTATTCCAGCCTTTATGATACCGGCTTTCTCGCCGGCGATTTTCGGCAGCGTGTCGCCGAGAAACTGCGTGTGGTCGAGCGAGATATTGGTGATTACGCAACCTTCGGGGGTGATGATATTGGTGGAATCGAGGCGACCGCCCATCCCTACTTCAACGACGGCGAAATCCACCTTGCGGCGCGCAAAGAAGTCGAAGGCCATCATCATGGTCAGCTCGAAGAAAGATGGTGAACCGTCATAGCCGGAGTTGCGGTATCTCTCCCCGAAATCCACCACCTCCTGCCGCTCAATCATCTCGCCGTCCACGCGCATACGTTCGCGGAAATCGGCAAGATGAGGCGAGGTGTAAAGCCCGGTGCGGTAGCCGGCCTCTTGCAGAATGGCGGCGAGGGTGTGCGAGCAGCTCCCCTTGCCGTTGGTTCCGGCCACGTGGATGCTACGGAAACGGCGATGCGGATGTCCGAAAAAGGCATCGAGACGTTCCGAGGTTTCGAGCCCGGGTTTGTAGGCCGCGGCACCGACACGCGAGAACATCGGCAGGCGGCTGAACAGGTATTGTATAGATTCGTTATAGTCCATATATGAGATAACCGGCCAATCCGGCGATTACGATTACTATTATCGGATGAAGTTTCTTATGGTTCCACGGCATGGGGAAGTAGACGAGGCAAAACGCTGCCACACAGATAATTATATTGGTGACGAGTTGCCACGTAATGCCATTGGGGTTGAAGTTCGGCGCATTCATGAGCAGGATTGCGGCCGAGGCGATAAGCCCCACCACCACGGGGCGCAGTCCGGAGAAAATGCCTTTAATGACGCCGCTTTCGTGGTGCCGGCGTATGAAGTGGGAACTGTAAAGCACCAGGAAGAACGACGGAAGCACCACCGCCAGCGTGGCGAGGCACGAACCGAGCAGTCCCCACCAGATTGTAGCGTATGCCGGGTCTACGCTGCCGGGCGCCACGAAGCCGATGTACGTGGCCGAGTTGATGCCGATAGGCCCGGGAGTCATCTGCGAGACGGCCACGATGTCGGTAAACATCTGTTCGGAAATCCAGCCTGGGCCGACCACCTCGTTCTCCACGAGCGAGAGCATGGCGTAGCCGCCGCCGAAACCGAACAGTCCTATCTTGATGTATGCGCGTATAAGTTGCCAAAAAATGTTCATTACCGTTTAAAACACTTACTTACAGAGTTTTCTGCGTGAATAAAGGAAATGCAGGTAGCCGCCGACGGCGCCAAGCACTATGTAAAGCACGGGATTGGAGAGGAATCCGAGTTTCAGCGAGATGAGCGTAGCTACACCGACGGGAATCCAGCATGTCTTCCACCCTATCTTGGCTGAGCGTGCCGAGGTGATGACCGGCGCCACGATGAGCGCCACCACCGCCGGGCGTATCCCCATGAAGATGGATGAGATAACATGGTTATGCTTGATGGTATCGGGAGTCAGGAAGATGGCGATAAGCAGGATGATGACGAACGACGGGATAATGGTTCCCAGCGCCGCCGATACGCACCCCTTGAAGCCGCGTATGCGGTCGCCAACGCTCGTAGCGATATTCACCGCCAGGATGCCGGGGAGCGACTGCGCTATGGCCAGCAGGTCAAGGAAATCCTCGCGCTCTATCCAATGGTGCTTGTCCACAATCTCGCGCTCGATAATTGAAATCATGGCCCAGCCGCCGCCGAAGGTGAACGCCCCGATTTTCAGGAACGACAGGAAAAGGCGCAGGCAGGGATGCTTCTCCGGCGGCCGCACGGCGCTGATGTTTTCGGTAGAATCCATCTGCTTGGCTGTTTATTTCTTTGCGGCCATAACCTGACGCAGGGCACGCGCCAGCTGGTCGGGACACGAGGTGGTCTTCATGCCGCAACGGATACCTTCGATTTTCGGGAGGACGTCCTCCACTTTCATGCCGCGGACGAGGCTGCAAATCCCCTGGAGGTTGCCGTCGCAGCCGCCGTAAAACTGTATGTCTTTAATGACGCCGTCCTCTACGTCGAGGTCTATCTGATAAGAGCATGTGCCCTGTGTGGAATATTGGTATTTCATAATGTATTGTTCCTATCTTTGCCCGGAGGCGTGCAAAGATACAACGTTTTTCGCTTATGTCCAAATAAATCTTTCCGGCATAAGTTCCTCGGCAACAAAAAAGGAGTCCACACCGGGACTCCTTTTTTATAATGGACGCTTGTCCAGCGTTTATTTCACGCGAATCTTAAGGGTCTTGCGACCGTTTTCAGAAGTTGCGGTCACGACATAGATACCGGAAGCAAGATTTGCGGTGGAGACATTGTCACGGCCGCTGAGCACCTTGGTGCCGGCAGTGTTGAAGACATCGATGGCGCAACCCTCGGCACGCAGCACGTTGCCGTCGAAGGCAAGCTTGGCATCGGCGGTAACACCGTTGATTGCGGTGAACTTGGTTACCGAAACGCGGGCTTTGACCGTCTGTCCGTTAAGGCCTACAGTCAGTTCACACTCACCCTCGGCAAGGCCTTTGAGTGTAAGGTGTATGCCGTCTTCGGCCATCTCCATGTTCGACATTTCGAGCAGCGACTCGTTATAGTCGCAGGTGAAACCTTCAATCATCTCTTCGGTGAGTTCTTCGCCGTAAAGCGAAACCACGAACTCAACCTCCTTGGAAACCTCGACGGAAGCCTTGGCGGGTGTGATAACGAGCAGTCCGTTTTCAAAGTAGAGGCGCGGGGAAGTCTCCGTACCGGCCCACGGCTCGGCGGCTTCGTAGCCGAAACGGAAGCCGAGAGTGTCGGCGAAGAAGTCGCGGCTCAAGTTTCCGGCTTCTATGGATTTACCCTCGGTGCTTGCAGCATCGTCGGCAATAGCCGGTTCCACTATTGCGAGTGTGGAAATGGCATAGTTGTCTTTGAGAGCCTTGTCGGCCTCGAAATTCGGGCCATAAATGGGATTGTAGTCCTCGTCATAATCCTGCTCCTCGGCCTCGTTGGCACGAGTGTAGCCCACTATACGGTGAACGGTGTTGTTCTGGCCGGGGAAATCACCCTCCGTAACCTCGGGAGCCGTTATGGAAGTTAGAGCCACAAAGTTGCCCTGTATGAGAGGATCCACCTCGTCTTCACCGTCGTTCTGCTGGCTGTTGGGGAACGAGCCTACCACACCGCCGGTTTTTGCGCCACCGCCCCAACGGGCATTTTCAGTGGCGGTAAGGGTACCTTCCACATAGTTGTTCATCACCTCGATGCGTGTAGCCGAGCCTGCGATACCGCCGATGGTATTACTGCCGGTAATGTCAGCCTTTACATGGCAGTTGGTGACTTTGCCCGCATTGCTGCTGATTTCGCCGAGGATACCGCCCACGTTGGTCCCGCCGTTGATTTTGCCGGAGAATGCACAGGCATTTACGACTGAACTGGTCAAGGTGGAACATACCACACCTCCAACGGCACCCTGCGATGCTATCTCACCATTGAACGAGCACTCGGCGATAGTAGAGTATAGCGCGGCGCGTCCCACGAGACCGCCGAGATCGCCGTCGCCCATCACGCTGCAATTGTAAGCGTGGACGTTGGTAATGAAGGCGCTTGTTGCGCTTCCCACAACGAGGCCCTGCTCGTCCACCGTTGCGTCAAACTCCGAATTCAGGAAGTTGAGATTTTTCACGGCACCGAGGTTGTGGTCTGTTTCGGAGGTTTCGCCATCCTCGCCGGTAGTAGGATTCTGTCCGCGGAGCGAAGGTATCAGCGCACGGCCGCTCACTTTCAGATTGCTGATGGTATGGCCACGGCCGTCCAGCGAGCCGGTGAGTTCGTAGTTTGAGGGCACGATGGTGGCTCCTGCCCCATCTATGTCGCTTACCAGCGCAAAGTGTGCCGAGGGGAAGGCCTTCATCTGCTTCAGGCCGCCTACAGTGCTGATTTCGTACGGATTCTCGAGCGTACCGTCGCCGGCTTCGAAAAGCGTGAACGGAAGGTCGTAGTAAGTAGTGGTGTACACCCAGTTGCCCGGATTCGGCTGCATGTAGTAGACTATCATCTTCGGATTGTCGGTATCCGTGTTGTATATGCCTACCGAAGCCAAATTACCCATCTCTTCATCGGGACCGATGTTGAATAAGGTACCCTTAGATGCATCGGAACTTACCACCGAGAGCTCCTCGTGATTGCCGTCGGCACCGGGAGTACGACGCTTCAGGAGCACCATGTATTCGCGGTTGTCATCCAGATTGAAGATATAGGGATTATATGACTCCGGACCTGAATATATCAGAGCGAGGTCAATGTTTTGGCCAAGGTTAAGGTCATCCACTCCCAGGATGTCGCCTTCTGTAGAACAGAATACTACCGACGAGTGCATATCTCCGTTGTCATCTGACATTCCGCGTGTTTGCGGTATGGCATAGATGTAGGAATCGCCCGAAGCCACGCGGCTCACCAGTGTGTTCATGTTGAAGTATTCCTCTTCGCTGTTGAAGTTGAAAGGAATTGTATGCTCCACTTGTCCGGTAAGCACGTTGACAAAGCGGAAACGGTAAATACCCCCATCCTGATATGCGAAAAGCACCTGAGGGTCAAAACCGGGCAGGTCGTTCATAAAGATACCGCCTTCCATACCTTTGCCTATGGTGTAACGGAGAGTACCAGTGCTGTCCAGCCCCTTGTTGGCTCCGTCATATACCTCATAATCGTATGAATAAAAGTCACCTCCCTGGAGAATGTGCGCGCGAGACAGGTAGAAACATGGCGTACCGTCGGAGTTGCGCTCCATGTCAAAGTCCAGATTGCCCTGGAAATTGCCCAAATAGAGAAAGAAAAGGTCATCTGCCGTAGTATTGAGCGGGAAACGCGACGTGCTGTAAAGCTCGGCCGTAGAGGAGTAAGCCGAAGCCGGGGCGTAAACCTCCACTATCAGCTCGTTGTTTGCCGTAGGATTGTCGTTGGTGAAATCATACGGATCCTCATACCAGCAGTACTTCAGATGGTTTATCGAGAAGTACGGCACACCGTCTTTCTGCGATACATTGAAGGGGATGCCGTCGGGACCCGATACGAGAATCGATGGGAAGCGTTTGTCAAGCATCGCTACCGGACCACCGCTGTATCCTGCCTTCTTGTAAGTTACAAAATGGTAATCCGAGCCATTGATAATGCCTCCCACTTCGGGGGTTTCAGTTGCTTCATCGGTAAGGAAGGTGATGAAGAAGTTCTCGCTCCAGGCGTCCTGCGCCGTGTTGATGGCCGAGCAGTAGTAACCTGCTATGGTAGTCAGCACCGGCGAAGTGGCACCCTCTTCTATATTCTGAATAGAGTAGACGCGGGTAGTGTAGTTGTTGACATACTGCGTGGTATTGGTGGCGATACCCACCATTATTTCGTAATTATTGTCAACGTTGAAGAATTTTTGGGTAATGGTCGGACCTATGCTGACTTCCGCCACACGGGTCTCGTTTTCCGCAAGAGTGATATTATCCCGGATTGTGCCTAACTTCTTGAACTCGGGGTCGTAAACCGTCATTTCAAAGCCGTTGATCTCGTTATTGCTGCCGTAGGTATAATCTCCGGTATAGAACCAGATGTCGCCGTTCGGACCGTCGAGATATCCTACGAGCGACGAAGCCGGTAGAGCAGAAAGTTGAGGCGCCGAGAAGGTTGAAACATTGGCTTCGGACTTCTGCTTGCTGCGGCGCTCCAGCGAGTTCAGATTACCGAAATGCGACTGTAGTAATTCCGCCTTTGCCTTTGGCTGATACGGGAACAGACGGGAATCTTCCCGCGTCGCACCCCTTTCACCAACCCCTGCAAACATGGTCAGCGTCATGCCGACACATAGCGCGTTTGTAAAGATTTTCTTCATTAATGTAAAGATTAGTGTTAATTATTGGTTGATTTTTATTTATTTCTAAAGTTTCATTTACACTTTGTTGCTCGATTCGGGCTGTTGAATATTTCAAGCACGAATTAAAGAGCATCTCAAGTATCGAAATTTGCTGCAAATTTAATACGTTTAAAGTTGCCCGACAAAAATGGAATGTTAATAATGCTTAATATTAGATACAATAAATCATTTTCTCGAACGTTATTATCTATAATACAGACAATGATACCATTTTTACCGTAGAAACTTAAAATTTTAACATAACTCCCCGATGATTACAAGTCTTATTCTGGCCGCCGCTGCCGTCTCTCCACAAGTCATCGTCGCCACCGACGCCTATACATGGCGCGGCGACACCGTAGTGCAAGGCCCCTTCAAGGCATGGGCCGTCTCTCCCGAAAAGATACAGTCAACATACCACGGTCGTCCCGGCTATTTCATGCCTGTGGAGCAGACGTGGCAACGTAAGAACGACCTCTCCTCCTATCCCCGCCTATCGACCTCCAACGGCCTGCTGAAAGCCATCTTCAACATGGGTCTCGACGAGATGGTAAACGCCGTGGAACCGGACACCACGCTGCGCACCGGCAAGGAATGGGCCGGCGTCTGGACCCGAGACGTCAGCTATTCCATCATCCTCTCGATGGCGGCACTACAACCCGAGGCTTCCATGATTTCGCTTATGAAGAAAGTGAATCCCGAAGGCCAGATTATCCAGGACACCGGTTCGGGCGGCGCATGGCCCATCTCCACCGATCGCATGGTGTGGGCTCTCGCCGCCTGGGAAATTTATAAGGTAACGGGCGACCGCAAATGGCTCGAAAAGGTCTACCCCATCGTGGTGCGCTCCATTGCCAAAGACCGCGAAACCGTAATGTCGCCGCGCGGCCTCGTGAAGGGCGAGACCTCCTTCCTCGACTGGCGCGAACAGAGCTATCCGCGATGGATGCAGACCGCCGACATAGCGCAGTCAGAAGCCATGAACACCAACATGGTGCACGCCGCCGCCCTCGACATAGCCTCGCAGATGGCCCGCACCCTCGGCAAGAAAAAAGAGGCCGAAGCCTTCGGAAAAGAGGCTCACGAACTCTCCAAGAAAATCAACGACACATTCTGGTGCGACACTATGGGCGACTATGCCATGTACACCTACGGCCGCGACAACCTCACGCTAAACCCGCGCTACGAGACGCTGGGCTCCTCGCTGTCAATACTTTACGACATAGCCACGCCGGAGCAGGCCGCTTCCATAGTACAGTGCCATCCCGTCACTACCTTCGGCTCGGCCATCTTCTATCCGCAGATCGCCGACATGCCCAGCTATCACAATAACGCGCTGTGGCCCTTCGTAGGCTCCTACTGGGCGCTGGCCAACGCCAAAGCCGGCAACGAACAAGGCGTGCTCGAAGCCATAGGCGCCGTGGTGCGTCCCGCAGCCCTCTTCGCCACAAACAAGGAGAATTTCAACCTCGACAACGGCGACTATTACACCGAACTCAACTCCTCGAACATGCTCTGGAGCCTGTCGGGCAATCTCGCCCTGACGATGAAAATCCTCTTCGGCATCAACTTCGAGCCCGACGGGATACGCTTTACTCCCTTCGTGCCGAAAACCCTGGCCGACACACGCAGCCTCGACGGCGTAAAATACCGCAACGCCACGCTCGACATCACCGTCAGCGGCTACGGCTCGCAGGTCAAGGAGATAACCCTCAACGGCAAGAAACTCAAAGCCGGAGACACATTCATCCCCGCCACCAAACTCAAGGGCAACTGCAAGATAGCCATCACCATGGCCGACAATGACATCCCCGCCATGCAGGTGAACCGCCGCCCCAACCTCAAAGCGCCGCTCACCCCCATCGCCCGCTTCGAGGACAACGCCTCCGCCCTGGCATGGAACCCCATCGAATACATCGCCAAATACGTAGTGCTCCACAACGGCGAGCCGGTCGACACCGTGCGCACCACACGCTACGAAATCTCCGAACCCGGCGAGTGGCAAGTCATCGGCGTAGCCACAGACGGCACACCGTCGTTCGCCTCCGAACCGCTCTATCTCGGCAACTACGACACCATCCAGATTCCCGGAGAAGGCACCGCAATGACCTCCGAGGAAATCAGCTACCGGGCCGCCACGCCGGTTGCCGGTTACCTTGGCGAAGGTTTCGCAGAGACCGACCACAACAAGCGCGTCAGCGAGATACCCGTAGAAATCACCACGCCCGGCACATACTCCCTGAGCCTGCGCTATGCCAACGGCAACGGCCCGGTGAACACCGAGAACAAGGCCGCCATCCGTGCCATCACCCTCGACGGCCACAAGATAGGCACCGTCGTACTGCCGCAGCGAGGCGTAGCCAACTGGGATGACTGGGGCTTCTCCAACAGCGTGACAACGCAGCTACCCGAAGGCAAGCACACCCTGCGCATAGAGCTGCTGGAAGAGGACGAAAACATGAACCTGAAGACCAACCACGCCCTCATCGACGCCCTAATACTCCGCTCTTACTGATTCCCGAATCCCATTCCTCAAAACATAAAACGGGTGCCCGGGGTCGGGCATCCGTTTTATGTTTAATCAATTCAAAATCAACGCGCAATAAGTTTCCGACCATTCTGGATGTAAATGGTACCGCGTTGCGGGTTGCGGATTTCACGACCCATAAGGTCATACATCCGATTGTCATTTTCCGGCTCCTCAGTACTTATCTCTTCTATACCTGAGAACAGGCTCTCCAATTGCGCCCTTCTGTAAAGTACAGTCTCCCCCTGCGAAAGCTGCCGTATTTCATACTTCTCGTTTCTGCCGTCAATCGGGGCCAACGGTTCGAAAAGGCGCCCTGTCTTTGGACCTACACTTTGCACAAAAACGCCATGACCAACCCTTTCTTCACCGCGGCTAAATTCCACATGCTGGACGCTACAGGCATACGGTTCTATCCTTTGGCGTTTCAAAGCATCGACAAATGCTGTTATCGGTTCGCCATTTTCTGTATAGATAGGATATTTCACATAGAATATCTGAGTATAGTAATCTTCAAGACTTATTTTTGAGGTAATTGAGAAATCATACAGCAAATTCTCCGTTAGTTCTTCACCGTTGTCATTTACAGGGCGTTGAGATGTTTCGGGATTAATCCACTGATAAACCAGCGGACCCTCCTGACGCATATATGCAGCGGTTTCTCCCGTAGCATTGTCTGTGAACGCGAGATACTTTTTGCCATCTTTTTCTACTTCAGAAGTGAACGAATAAGACACATTGCCGATAGTTCGCTTCGTGCCGTCGGCGTCGGTCACCACTCTTTCGTAATACCACTGAAGACCTTCTACAATCATGGGCATATAGCCATACTTGTCTTTATAATCATAAATAACCTTTCCGGTATTTTTGTCATAAACCTTATCCAGATAGTAACTCCAGTCATTATAATATGATGCGCACCAAGGTCCGCATCCAGGAATGTCCAGAAATCCCTCTACAGGACCAATACCGTCATAAATCGGAAGACCTGAATTGTCATAATCGGGGTTATATTCACCAAATTGCATGTTCAATTGACGCATGGGGTGAAGACCGTCGCGAAGCATCACCTGCGGTTCCATTGCTACTATTGCCAAAGGAGCAACAGCTTGGTCAGTAGAATTGCCACAAGTCAACGACATATATGGATCGCCCAATTCACGGTCAAAATCATACAGCAAAATCTCGCCGGGATTACAACCCTCCCTGGCATTGTATTCAGCTTGCTCCGCTTCACTGACAGCGCCATTCCACATATTCCAATAATATGGATTATTGGCTATATATCGGTAGACCTTTTTATTCTCTTCCCTCATCAACGAAATCACATTTTCGGGATGACCTAAAGATGTCAAGTTATGATAAACAACTCCATTGATTTCGGTAGTGCCGGAAAATTCAACTTCAGCATTGCCGGGAGTTTCCATATCCGGATCAGGGACGCCGCAACCGTAAACCCAGACGCGGTCTTCGCGAACAAGCGGCTCGTAAGCTTGCGCAACAAAACTTACTAACAGTGTGATTAACAGTAAAAGTTTCTTCATGTTCCTGTGTTTTAAGCTCAGATTGTCGTTTGGATTCGCAAATATATAAAAATAATCCTAAAACAACCTCGAAAATTAACATATTTAACATTTCTGCAAGTTTATTTAATATTTACATTATTTGAAGTATAATTTTTAACACAATTCATCCACTCTCAAAAGCAGACACATCAAGAAATAAGCCGTAATAAGCCATCATAAAACAAAATGTTAAAACGGTACATCCCAAAGCGAAACGTCACATTAAGGACCGGAGATTTCGAGAACTCCAGCCCTAAGGACGCACGTACAGGAACTTCCCAGTGTCAGATTCTGTTACCGGAATGCTCTTTACGCAAAAAAATGATAAGATGGGTAAGACGGGTTATCTGGTGGTTTTGGCACCGAGGTCCTTCAGGCGGGCGGCACGGTTCAGGAGGCTCTGCTGGTTGGTTTCGGAGAGCATGTTGCGTGTCTCTTCGTAGACTTTTACCGTGGTGGCGAGCTGCGTGCCTACGCGGTCGAAGCGTGTGGCGAAGGTTTTCACCGAGTCGTGCATCAGGCCGGCAACGCGTGCTATCTCGGCGGCGTTCCGGTTCTGCCGGTCTTCGCGCCACAGCTGGCCTATGAGCTGCAAGGTGGAGAGCAAATGCGCGGCGGAGACTATCACCACGCCGCCGCGGAAGGCGTATTGCCACAGGTCGGAGTCGAGCGTGACGGCGGCGACGAACGCCCCTTCATTGGGGATGAACATGAGCACATGTTCAAGGGCGTTGCGCACGCTTTTCTGGTATTTCTTATTTTTCAGCTCATCCACGTGGCGGCGCACGGAGGCCACGTGGCGCATCCCGGCGGCCTTGCGTTGCTCAGCATCTTCGGCGGCGCAATAGTCCACGTAATCTTTCAGCGACACTTTGGAGTCTACTATCACATGCCGGTCGTCGGGAAGGTCGATTATGAAGTCCGGGCGCTGTAGTTCGCCCCCTTCGCCGCGGAGCACCTTCCCGTCGGCATCTTTAGTAACTTGCGCACGGTAATTTACATCACGCTGCAATCCGGCTTCCTGGAGCAGGGTTTCGAGACGCAATTCGCCCCAGTCGCCCTGCACCTTGCTGTTGCCGCGCAATGCCTCGGTGAGGTTTTTAGCTTCGCGCCCCAGGAGGTCGTTCATCTGCGAAAGTTGCTCAATGCGCGAAGTCAGTGTGCGCGACGACGCTTCGGAATCCACCTGCGCACGCTGCACAAGGGCCGAAAGGGTTTCGAGCCGTTCGCGCAACGGGGCGAGTACCTGCTCCATCTGCTCGGAGTTGGTGTTTTTCAGATTCTCGATGCCCTGCAGGGTGGCCTGGCGCGACATTTCGCCGAGCCTTATCTGCGACTCGCGTTCTATGACTTTGACACGCTCTTCCCAATGCTGCCTGAGTTCCTGCAATTCGCGACGGTGATTCTCCTGCATCGAGGCTATGGCCCGCTGATTGCTTTCGTTCAAGCCGGCTATTTACTCGCGCATCTTCGCGTTGGCCGCAT
>ENA-OQNN01001138-OQNN01001138.1-human-gut-metagenome-genome-assembly--contig:-NODE-1138-length-20071-cov-5.433213_pt1 | contig 20071 bp, 10 predicted proteins | sample MGYA00242624_ERZ504870 | MGnify/ENA primary metagenome ERZ504870 (study PRJEB26092, sample SAMD00036379) | human gut metagenome | host: Homo sapiens | study: EMG produced TPA metagenomics assembly of... | reverse complement strand
CGGGAACTCTATGGTGAGACCCCCGCCTATCACAGGCAGCTGGACTATGAGCTGGACATGATCGGGAAAATGGGCTTCACGGACTATTGCCTCATCGTCCAGGACGTCGTCAACTAGGCCAAGGGCGCGGGGATCCCCGTGGGGCCGGGCCGCGGCTCCGCCGCCGGCAGCATGGTGTCCTACTGCCTGCGCATCACGGACATCGACCCCATGCAGTACAGCCTCTATTTTGAGCGCTTCCTGAACCCGGAGCGTGTCTCCATGCCGGATATCGACATGGATTTCGGCGACACCCGCCGGGGCGAGGTGGTGGACTATGTCCGCCGCAAATACGGCGACGACCATGTGGCCCAGATCGTCACCTTCGGCACCATGGCCGCCCGGGCCGCCATCCGGGACGTGGGCCGGGTGCTGAACATGACCTACGCCGAAACGGATACCGTGGCCAAGCTGGTGCCTACCGGGCCTCACATCACCCTGAACGATGCGCTGAAGCTGTCCAAGCAGCTGTCGGACCTGTACCAGCAGGACCCCCGGGTCCAAAAGCTCATCGACACCGCCCGGGCCCTGGAGGGTATGCCCCGCCATGCCTCCACCCACGCCGCCGGCGTGGTCATCACCAAGCGGCCGGTGTATGAATACGTTCCCCTGGCCCGGAACGACGAGTCCATCGTGTGCCAGTATACTATGGTGACCCTGGAAGAGCTGGGCCTGCTGAAAATGGACTTTCTGGGTCTGCGGAACCTGACGGTGCTGGACGATGCGGTGAAGATGGTCCAGAAGGACCACCCGGATTTCCGCCTGGCGGACATTCCCATGGACGACAAGGCCACCTTCGATATGCTGACCCAGGGCAAAACCGGCGGCGTATTTCAGATGGAATCCTCCGGCATGACCGGCGTGTGCCTGGGGCTGAAGCCCCAGAACATCGAGGACATCACCGCCATCATCGCCCTGTACCGCCCCGGCCCTATGGACTCCATCCCCCGGTTCGTGGCCTGTAAGCACGACCCCAAGCTGGTGACCTATAAGCACCCCAGTCTGGAGCCGATCCTCTCCGGAACCTACGGCTGCATCGTGTATCAGGAGCAGGTCATCAAGATCTTCCAGGAGCTGGCCGGTTACTCCCTGGGCCAGGCGGATATGGTCCGCCGGGCCATGTCCAAAAAAAAGGCCAAGGACGTGGAGCGGGAGCGGGAGGCCTTCCTCCACGGCGACCCCGCCCGGAACATCCGTGGCTGCGTGGCCAGCGGCATCCCCGAGGCCACGGCCCAGGCCATTTTCGACGAAATTTACGACTTCGCCAACTACGCCTTCAACAAGGCCCACGCCGTCAGCTATGCGGTGGTGGCCTATCAGACGGCTTATTTCAAGTGCCACTTCACCCGGGAGTATATGGCCGCCCTGCTGACCTCGGTGCTGGACAACTCCGACAAGGTGGCCGAGTATATCGCCGAGTGCAAGGACTGCGGCATCGCCCTGCTGCCGCCGGACGTGAACCGCTCCTATGACCGGTTCACCGTGGAGGAGGGCGGCATCCGCTTCGGCCTGGTGGCGGTGAAGAACATCGGCCGGGGCTTTATCCAGGCGGTGGTGCGCCAGCGGCAGCAGGACGGTGATTTCACCTCCTTCCAGGATTTCTGCCAGCGGATGTTCGACTGCACGGACATGAACAAGCGGGCGGTGGAGAACCTCATCCGCTGCGGGGCCTTCGACAGCCTGGGGGCCAAGCGCTCCCAGCTGGTGGCCGTATATGAGCGGGTGCTGGACGGCATCGCCTCCTCCCGCCGGAAAAACGTGGAGGGGCAGATGGACCTGTTCGGTATGTCCGCCTCCTCCGGGTCCTCTGTGTCCAACGTCCCCCTGCCGGATATCCCGGAGTTCACCGCCGTGGAGCGAATGAGCATGGAGAAGGACACCACGGGGCTGTACCTGTCCGGTCACCCTATGGAGGACTACCGTCCTCTGGCCAAGCGGGCCGGGGCCGTACCCATCCACGCCATCATGTCCGATTTCGAGGGCCAGGACGGCCCCAAGCGCTTTGCCGATGGCCAGAACGTCACCGTGGCAGGGGTCATCACCGCCAGCCGCACCCGCACCACCAAAAACAACACCCTCATGGCCTATGTGACCATCGAGGATGAGCTGGCCTCCATGGAGCTGCTGTGCTTCAGCCGGGTCATTGACCAGTGCGGCAGCTATATGCAGGTGAACACCCCGGTGCTGGTAAAGGGCCGTCTGTCCGTCCGGGACGAGAAGCCCCCCCAGATCATGTGCGACTCCCTGTATCCCCTGGAAAGCGGCCTGCCCCCTATGGAGCAGCCCTCCCGCCGACCGACTCAGCGGGAGAGCACCATCTATCTCCGCTTCCCCAGCGCCGACAGCCCCGCCTTCCGGCACATCAAGCTGGTGATGACCATGTTTGAGGGCTCCACCCCGGTGAAGATCCGCCTGGCGGACACCGGGAAGCTCCTGGGCACCCACTGCCTGAATCATCCGGCCCTGCTGCAGGAGTGCCGGGAATGGCTGGGCAATGAAAACGTCGTGGTCAAGGAAAAATAAGCAAAAGCCCCCGCCGGATGGCGGGGGCTTTGCTATTCCCGGTCAGTGGCAGGCGCAGTAGCTGCGGGTGGCGGCGTAGTCCTTGGGCATCTCCAGGGTGCTGGGCGGGAAGAACTCCCCGATGGGGAAGGCCACGTTGCGGAACAGGCCGCAGGGGTCCTCCTGGTCGCCGCAGCTGCACTCCGCCTGGGGGATGCAGTAGTCATACACCGGGATCAGCAGCTGGGTGTCCCGCTCCAGCCGCACCAGGGTGAACTGACCCAGGGTCACATAGAACCGGCGGCGGCCGCCGTCGTCAAACACCAGCTCCTCGCCGAAGCTGCGGGCGATGAAGGCCGGGATCTCCGTCAGGCCGCACTCGCAGCACCGGGGTTTGCAGCCGTCGTCCACCCGGGTGTCCAGCACGATGGGGTCCACGGCCTCCACCACGGCGGTGGGCAGATTGGTGCGCATCCGGCCGGGGATATCCAGCTCGTCGATGACGGTGTCGGAGGAGAAGATCTTGGCGCTGCCCTCGCTGCCGAACAGGATGCAGCGCTTGTCGAACACGCAAAGGCCCTCGGCCCCGGCGCACCGGGGCGTCCCGGTGCCCACCTGCAACGTCACCCGATAGAAAAACCGCATATCGATGGAGTAGAAGCCCCGGTTGAAGGTCACCGGCTCCACGTCGGTGTACACATACAGCAGCTCCGCCGTGCCGCCCCGGACCATCTGGCATCCGGACAGCAGCTCCATAGCCGACGCCGTGGGATAGAACCGCAGGTCCTCCACGCAGTCCTTGTCGCGGCAGGAGTCGAAGATCTTCCGTGTATGGATACAAACGGACTCGCGAACGCTGCTCAGATCGCAGACCGGGCCCGGCATTCCGTTTTCAGGCATGAAATAAACCTCCCATTAAGTAATGAAGGGGCTGGCTGCGCCCTTCACTCCAGTGTATGGCCGCCGGGCGGCGGTGGTGCGGAAAAAAACCTGTACAAATCCGGGGATTTCCGGTATAATAAAGGAAACAAGACGAGAGGATGGGGTGCATATGGCCGCCGGATTCATTCACGACAAGCTGGAGATCAAGTTTCTGATCCTGTATATCGCCGCCCGGGTGTCGGAGCCTCTGCCGCCGGAAGGGATGCAGGAGCTGACCATGTGCGACGACGGCATCGACTACTTTGCCTATGCCGAGTGCCTGAACGATCTGGTGCAGACGGAGCACCTGCGCCTAACGGAGGAGGGCTGCTACGCCATCACCCCCAAGGGGCTGAAAAACAGCGAGATCTGCGAGTCCAGCCTCCCCTACTCCGTGCGCCTGCGGACGGATAAGAACGTGGCGGAATACAACCGCCGCCTGCTGCGGCGAAACCAGGTGCAAAGCCAAGTCACTGCCCGGGAAAACGGCTCCTATGTGGTGGAGCTGCGGCTGCGGGACGATGTGGACAGCATCCTGCACCTGGAGCTTACCGCCGCCACCGAGTCCATGGCCCGGGACCTGGCGGACCGGTTCCGGAAGGACCCGGAGGGCATCTACACCCGGCTGCTGTCGGCCCTGTATCCCCCGGCTGAATAAAAATCCCCCCTGGAGGACACACGTCCTCCAGGGGGTTGGCTCATCCTGCGGCCATGGTCAGCAGCCGGGCAGCAATGGGCCCGGCGGCGTCCGCGCCGCCGCCGCCGTTTTCCACCAGCACCACAAAGGCCAGGGGCAGATCCTCGTCCGCCACAAAGCCCGCGAACCACGCATGGGGCGACTGACCCGGCGCAGCCTCGGCGGTGCCGGACTTGGCGCACACCGCCAGGGAGCCGAACATGCTCTGTCCATAGGTCTGCTGCACATTGTTGCGCATCATATCCCGCAGCACCCGGCAGGTGTCCGCGTCAAAGGGGGCCTTCAGAGACGGCGCGCCGTCTCCGGGCAGAGGAATGCCGTGCATGGTGGTCTCCTGATATACCAGCCAGGGTCCTGCGGACCTGCCGCCGGTGATGGAGCCCAAGAATCGCAGAAACGCGCAGGGATTCACCAGATCGTCGTACTGGCCCACACCAGACCAGCCCAGATCTGCCCCCTGACCCACGGTAAACTGTCCGGCCGCCGTGCTGATGCCGCTGACGGAAAAGCCCTGGGTCAGCCCGGCCTTTTCCGCGTATTGGGCCAGGGTATCGCCCCCCAGCTCCACCGCCATCTGGGCATAGGCGCAGTTGCAGGACCGGGCCAGGGCGTCGTACAGGTCCATCTCCCCGTGGGCATAGGGACAGGTGATAACGCCGCCGTCCAGCTCCAGACGCCCGGTGCAGGTGAAGTGCCGGTCCAGGGTCCCGTCCAGCTGCTCCAGGGCCGCGGCGGTGGTCACCAGCTTGAACACGGAGCCCGGCGCGAAGGTGGAGGACAGCACCCGGTTCAGATACACGCCGTCATACCGGCTGTCCCCGTCCCGGATCTCCGGCGGGTCCGCCGGATCAAAGGTGGGGCTGGACACCATGCACAGCACGTCGCCGGTGCGGTAGTTGTACACCGCCACGGCCCCCTTCCGGCCGTTCAGGGCCTCCAGGGCCGCAGCGTTCAGCTCTGCGTCAATGGTCAGATATACCTTGTGTCCTCCGGCGGAGGTACCCGTCAGCGGGTCAAAGCCCACCAGGCGCCGCCGCATAGCCGCCTTGGCAGAGGTGGAAATGTTGTCGTCCCGGTCGCCCACCACATGGAGCGTCGCCCGGCGAATGACGCCGTCCTCTGCCCAGCTGCCGGAGGCCCCGTCATACAAAAGCACCCCGTTGCGGTCCAGCACCTGACCCAGGGCCAGCCGCCCATTCCGATAGGCATGGTCATTGGCGGAGAAGGCGGCCCACTGTCCGCCCTGCACCACATACCGCACGCAGAACAGCACCACTCCCGCCGCCAGCACCGCCACCAGCGCCGCCAGCAGCATGGACCGCAGCTTTACCTGTTTCAAGACCGCCCCTCCTTCCCGAATATCTCGTCCACCGGGATCTCCGGCATATCCTCAAAAAACCCCTCCCGCTTCGGGGCGGGCTTCTCCGGCTTGTCCTCCGGTGACCTCTCCTCCGGCGGACGGCGCACGTCGGCGGCCTTCAGATAGGCCAGCAGCCCCCAGCAGGACAGCATGCTGGACCCGCCCATGGACACAAAGGGAAACGTAACGCCGGTCAGGGGCAGAATGTCCACCGCACCCAGCACGTTCAGGGTGGTCTGGAAGATCAGCATGGACGCCGCGGCGCAGGCGGCGATGGCATAGAAGCCGGACCGGGCACTGTCGCCGGACCGCAGGGCAAACACCGCCAGGGCCATCACCGCCCCCACGCACACCAGGGCCAGCAGCAGCCCGAACTCCTCGCTTACCACGCCGAATACCAGGTCCGTGTTGGCCGCCCCCACATATTTCAGCCACGCATCCTCCGGCCCCGTGCCGAACAGTCCCCCGGAGGCGGCGGCGGACATGGTGCGGCTCTGCTGATAGCCGGTGGTCTGGGTAAATTCCCAGGCGTGCCGCCAGACGGTGAACCGCTGGGCCACATACGGCTTGAAGTGCAGCACCAGGCCCCCGGCGAAGCCCGCCGCCGCCGTCATCATCACGATGGAGGCCAGGTCACCGGTCCGCAGAAAGGCGATGCACAGGAATGCCACAAAGAATACCAGCGCCGTGCCGAAATCGCTCATCAGCGCCAGGCATCCCACGCAATAGGCGGAGAACAGCACCGTGAAGATCAGGTTCCGCTTGGCAAACAGCCGGTCCAGGGTGGCGGCCCCCGCCAGGATAAACGCCAGCTTCACCAGCTCCGACGGCTGGAAGGAGATGGGCCCCACGGAGATCCAGTTTTTGGCTCCGAAGATCCGCTCGCCCATCACCACGTTGAAGGCCAGCAGCGCCGCCGCCAGTCCCGCCGCCGGCCACCGCAGCTTCACCGCCAGCTGCAGCCGCCCCAGCAGCCACACCAGCACGCAGTAGATGCCCATGCCCAGGGCCACCGCCGCCAGCTGCTTGTACAAAGCGCCCGGGTCCCAGGCGGCGGTGATGGCAAAGCCCACCGTGGCCAGCAGCAGCGCCAGGGTCTCCAGGTCAAACTGCCGCCGGTGCAGCCTCCGGCTGACGCCGTACAGCACCCATCCCAGGCCGCACAGGCCGAAAAAGCCCGCGCTGACGGGATAGATGTTCTCCGCTCCGAAGCCCGGGGCAAACTGCCCCCACAGCAGCAGCTGGATAAACGTCAGCAGCCACAGACTGCCCACGGGGCTGGGCCGCTTTTTAGGCTGCCCGGTGTGCTGGGGCTGCTCCGACGGGAAGAAGAACAGCTCCACCCCGCCCAGGGCGATGGAGTCCCCGGGGTTCAGACTGGCAGGCACCAGCGTCCGCTTTCCGTTCAGCAGCACCCCGCTGCTGCGGTTGATGGGGTCGACCCGCCATATTCCGCCGTCGTCCCGCTGCAAAATGGCGTGTGTCCGGGACACGGAGGGAAAATTCACCCGGATATCCGCCCGCCGGGCCCGGCCGATGACGTTCTCCCAGTGATACAGCTCGTACCGCGCGCCGTTAGACAGGGTCACAAAGCCCCAGCTCTCCCGGTCCCGGCCCCGGAACAGGGACTTGCAGCACCGCACCAGCAGCCACACCGCCAGCCCGGCGGTCACGCCCCGGAACAGCCACAGGATCACCGGCAGCGCCGGGGAAATATATTGTTGCAGAAATGCCGTCATAGTTTACGCTCCACTTCGGTCCGTTGTCTTTCGCGTCATGTCTATCATACCATTTTTGTCCGGAAAAGCAACCTTGTTTAAGGATTATTTAACCACAGCCGCCGCATTCTGTGGTATAATCAGCCTGACTATAAGGGAGGAGTGGTTCTCATGACCATCCAAAAACGATTGGCCCGGTTCAACATCGCCATGCTGGCGATCCCCCTGATAACGGCGGCGGTTCTCGGCGTGGCCATCGGCAAGCTGGTCTACCGCCCGGGCATGGGCGCATGGGACCGTCTGGCGGCACTCCGGCGCGCCAGACAGACGCAGCCCTGACCATGCTTCGGCTATCCGGCAAGCAAAAACCTCCGGCCAGGCCGGAGGTTTTTGTTTGCTCGTTTTATTCACTTACAGCAGGATGTCCGTCAGGTCGTCGAACACCTGGGACTTGGTGACCACCACCACATGGTCCCCCTCCTGGATGGTGGTGAGACCGCCGGGGATGATGATCTTGTTTTCCCGGGCAATGGCCGCCAGCAGCACGCCCTTTTTCAGGGTCAGATCCTTCAGGGGCTTGTCCAGCACCGACCGGCTGGAGGCCGTGGCGGTGAACTCCAACGCCTCCACGGAGCCGTCCAGCATTTTGTAAAGGCTCTCCACGGTGCTGCCCTGGGAGTTGGCCAGGGCCCGGACATAGCGGGTGATCTGGTTGGAGGTCAGGTCCTTGGGGCTGATGATGCTGCCCAGCTTCGTCTCCTGCACCAGGTCCATGTAGTTGGGACGGGTCATCTTGGTCAGCACCTTGGGCACCCCGGCCCGCTGGGCCGTCAGCGCCATCAGCAGGTTCTCCTCGTCCCGGTCCGTCAGCGCCACAAAGGCGTCGGTCTCGAAAATGTTCTCGCTTTCGATCAGGTCGGCATCGGTGCCGTCGCCCTCGATGATCATGGCCCCGGGCAGCTCGGCGGACAGGCGCAGGCACTTGTCGTGCTTCATCTCCACGATCCGGACCTTGGTATTGCTGCGGGCCAGCTCCCATGTCAGGTACATGGTGATGCGGCTGCCGCCCAGGATGGACACGTTCTTCACCTTCTGCAGGGTGCGTCCGATGCCCCGCAGCATCTTCTGCAGCTCCGCCTTGGTGCCCACCATGTACAGCTTGTCCCCGCTGCGGGGCACAAAGGAGCCGTCGGGGATGATGATGTCGTCCCCCCGGTGAGCGGCGCAGATCAGCACCTCCGCCAGGCGGTTGCGATGGAAATCGTTCAGGGACACCCCCGCCAGGGAGTCCTCCTCCGTCACCCGGAAGCCGATCATGTCGATGCGCCCTCCGGCGAAGGGCTCCACCGAGAAGGCCGCCGGGAAGCTCAGGATCCGGGCGATCTCCTGGGCCGCTCCCAGGTCGGGATTGATCAGCATATCCAGGCCGATCTCCCGCTTCAGCATCCCGGCGTCCCGGCGGTACTCCGGGTTCCGGACCCGGGCGATGGTGTGCTGCGCCCCCAGCTTTTTGGCGATCAGGCAGCACACCAGGTTCGTCTCGTCCAGATTGGTGACGGCGATGACCAGGTCCGCGCCGCGGACCCCCGCCGCGTCCAGCACGCTGATGCTGGCGCCGTTGCCCTCCACGCACATCACGTCCAGGGTGCTGTCGGCCCGGTGCAGGGCCGCGGCGTCGTCATCCACGATGGTGATGTCGTGATCCTCCACCGCCAGCTGCCGGGCAATGGCATAGCCCACCTTGCCGTTGCCCACAATGATGATCTTCATGCTTGCTCCTCTCCGCTGCTCTCCGGCAGCCGGCTGCGCCTGCGGCGCAGTATCACGGCGCTGTACTCCGCGCCCATAATCAGCACCGTGCCGCTCATATAGAGCCACAGCAGCACCACCACAACCGTGGCAATGGAGCCGTACAGCACGGAATAATTGGCAAAATTCTCCACATAATACGAAAAGGCCAGGGACAGGACCATCCACGCCGCCAGGGAGATGCCCACCCCGGGGGCCACTTCCTTCAAAGGCCGCCGCTGCCCCCGTGCCAGCATATACAGCACCGTCAGCATCAGGAACATCACCACGCCCAGAACGATAAACCGCAGATAGCTCCACAGGTCGATGAACCCCGCCGGCAGCTCGATGAGGCCGGAGAGAAACTCCAGCGCCCGGCGGCCCACCGTGACCAGCAGCAGCGTCAGTCCGATGGTCAGGATCAGCCACACGGTGAACAGCAGAATCCCCAGCTGATTGACCAGCATTTTCCGGGGCGGACCCAGGCCGAAGGCCTTGCGCAGGGAGTGCAGCAGACAGCTGGTGGCCCGCATGGGGAACCAGACGGAGAAAATCAGGCTGAACCACAGCAGCTGGCGGCTGGCGTTGGCGGACACATATTCAAGATACGACTCCAGCACCGACATCACGTCCGCCGGAACGATCTGGGACAGCACCTGGGTCACGCTGTCCACGTCCAGCTTCAGGATGCCCAGCAGGGTGCTGATGAACACCAGCAGCGGAAACAGCGCAAACAGCAGGTAATAGGTCAGGGCCGCGCTGTCCCGGCCCACGTCATGCAGATAATAACGGCGCACCAGCTGCACCGCAATTTGCCCCGCAGCCGTCCGGGGCGACCACTTTTTCTTCACAGGAGCCCTCCCCCCTATCCTGTACAGTGTATCACACAGGCACCCAAATGAAAAGAGGAAATTGCCCCCATACGGATTTATTTATAGCGGCAGATTGTAAAAAAATTATTATTTTTCACGTTTCCCTATTGCGATTTCTCGTACGGCTTGTTATAATCAGTTCATCCGGAAGCAAAGCTGCTTCTGGAATCTACAGTAAAGAGGGTCGAATTATGGACAAACTTACCAACATCGTACGGGACGAAATTTCCCGCCAGTACAAGAGCGTCCGGCAGTTTGCTTTTGCAGTTGGCATTCCTCTGTCCACCATCAACAGCGCACTGCACAACGGCATCGGCGGTTCTTCGTTTGACACGGTGGTCCAGATTTGCCGCACACTGGGCATCTGCGCCCTGGGCGAGGAGAACATCCACCTGACGGAGGACACCCAGCGGATCCTGGACCAGTACGCCAAGCTGGACGACTATGGCCGCCACACCATCGCCTCCGTGATACAGGTGGAGTATGACCGCTGCACCAAGACGTTTGAGGATGGCTCCGACCTGCGGGGCGGCTATTCCAGCGTCAATCTGTCTGCCCCCGTTGCCAACGACGAGCCCGTCTCCATGAACGTGCTGGCCAGCCGCGAGGACTGAGTGGATCCCCATAATTGCATAAAATGAGAGCTTCCGGCCGCGCCGGGAGCTCTTATTTTATACGTTTCATCCAAAAATTTACCTGATTTTTGGCGGGCACGCAGCAAAAAGCGGTTGATATTTCGCAGTGTACCTGTTATAATAGAGTGTAATTAGCGGAACAGCGGCGCTTTATCGTGTAAAATTGCCCGCAGCCGCTCTATCCTTTCAGATGGGAGAAAGATGCATGAAAGCAATCCAAAAATCCGGCGCCTGGCTGTGGGCGCTGCTGGCGGCCCTCCTGCTGACGGTGCTGCTGACAGCCACGGCCTTCGCCGGAGACAACGATTTCCGCTGCTGGACCGTGGACGCCCGGCAGTGGACCAACCAGGGGTACCAATCCGAAAAGGACGGGGTGTGGTACCTGTTCCTGCCCCAGGACGAAAGCCCGGCGGACACGGTTCTGTCCTTCAGCGGCAGGGTAACGGCGGCCTCCGCCGGCGCCCTGGACCGGGAGGGCGGCACCCTGACCGGGGCCTTCGCCGACCGTGACCGGGTGACCCTGACCCTGGAGGGCGGCAGAACCGAGACGGTGTGCCTGCGGCAGAGCAGTCTGCCCAGCCTGCGGCTGACCCTCAACGGTACCACCCTGGACCAGATCCACCAGGACAAGGACGTGAAGTATCCCGGCAACGACCTGGTGCTGACGGACGGGGACGACGTCCTCACCGGCACCGTGGAGATCAAGGGCCGGGGCAACTCCACCTGGCGGGAATACGCCAAAAAGCCCTACCAGATCAAGTTCAGCAAAAAGACCTCCGTGCTGGGTATGCCCGCCGCCAAGAAGTGGATTCTGCTGGCCAACGCCTCCGACGACAGCATGATCCGCACCCGGCTGGTGTATGACGCGGCGGAGCAGATGGACTTCCCCTTCGTGACGGAATATCAATATGTGGACCTGTGGATAGACGGCCAGTACCTGGGCGTGTACCTGCTGGGCGAAAAGGCCGAGATCGGCAAGGGCCGCCTGAACCTGCAGGACCCCGCCGGGGCCATGTTCGAGCTGGACAACGGCTTCGCCACGGACGAGGACCACTATTTCTTCGAGGGGCGGCTGAACAGCTACTTCGCCCTGAAGGAGATCGTGGAGGAGGACGACGGACACATTCAGCAGGCCATGACCAATTTCCAGACGGCCATGACCCGCCTGACCACGGCGCTGACCTCCCAGGGCTGGGAGAATCTGTCCCTGAGCCAGCTCAATGAAATGATCGACGTGGACTCCCTGGCCCGCTACTATCTGATGAACGAGTACGTTCTCAACGGCGAGTCCTTCTTCACCAGCTTCTTCTGGTATCAGGACGGCGCGTCCGACGTGCTCCATGTGGGCCCCCTGTGGGACTTTGATACCTGCATGGGCAACAAGAACGAAAAGGTCACCGACTACAACGCCAGCAGCACCTCTGTGCTGATGAAGAAGATGCTGAACATCCCGGCGTTTTATCAGCGGGTGCAGGAGCTGTACACCCGGTATAAGCCGGTGCTCACCGGCATGGCCGGTCAGGTGGACGGTCTGCGGGACGAGATCGGCGTCTCCGCCGACCTGAATTACCTGCGCTGGAGCACCCTGGGCGCCGCCAATCCCAAGCCCGGCGGCACCCCCTTCGCCCCCACCTATGACGAGGCCCTCAGCCGGGTGCGCACCTGGCTCGCCGGCCGGGCCAATGCCTTTACCCCCACCGTGCGTCCCCAGCAGCTGGGGTACTACTTCAACGCCAGCCGCACGGTGATGTACCTGACCTACTCCGCTCCCAGCCAGACCTCCCTGCGCTTCGCCGTCTGGGGCCAGCAGGACGGCCAGAACGACCTGCACTGGTATCAGGCCAAGCAGCAGAATGGCCGCTGGGTGGCCGAGGTGCCCCTGACCAACCACCAGGAAACCGGCACCTATATGGTCCATGTCTACAATCAGAACGGCCTGCCCCAGGGTCTGCTGGACCACGGCACCGTGGTGGTGGACAACCTGGTGCAGCCGGAAAAGCCCGCCCTGAAGGCGGCCCTGTCCGCTGACGGACGGTATCTGAACCTGACCCTCACCGGCGGCAGCGACCTGACCCAGGTTTGGTTCCCCACCTGGAGCGAGAAGAACGGCCAGGATGACCTCCAGTGGTACGAGGCCAAGAAGCAGGCCGACGGCTCCTGGACCTATTCCGTGGCCCTGTCCCGCCACAACACCCCCGGCACCTATTTCATCCACGCCTACGGCAACAACAAGAAGAACCTGGTGGCCCACACCACCGCCTATGTGGAGAAGATCCCCGGGCCGGAGATGAAGGCCGCCCTGTCCGCCGACGGGCGCTATCTGGACGTGACCCTGACGGGCCGCGGCGACCTGACCCAGGTCTGGTTCCCCACCTGGAGCCAGGTCAACGGCCAGGACGACCTGCGCTGGCATGAGGCCGCCAGGCAGACCGACGGCTCCTGGACCTGCCGCATCGCCCTGTCGGACCACTCCGGCACCGGCGTCTACTTCATCCACGCTTACGGCAACAACAAGAAGAATCTGGTGGCCCACACCACCGTTACCGTACCTCAGGCTTCCCAGCCTTCCCAGCCCGAACAGCCCCCCCAGCCGGTCCGCTCCGGCATGCAGGCGGTGCTGTCCGCCGATGGGCGGTACCTGGATGTGACCCTGGCGGGCCGCAGCGACCTGACGAAGGTCTGGTTCCCCACCTGGAGCTCCGTGAACGGCCAGGACGATCTGCGCTGGTACGAGGCCACCAAGCAGCCGGACGGCTCCTGGACCTGCCGGGTGCCTCTGGCCAACCACAAGAGCGCGGGAGGCTTCTTCCTCCACGCCTACGGCAACAACAAGAAGAACCTGGTGGCCCACACCACCGCCTCCGTGTCCCAGGTGGTGTCCCCCCAGGTATGGACCCGCCTCCACGACGGCGGCCGCTATATGACCGTGACCCTGACGGGCCGCAGCGATCTGACGAAGGTCTGGTTCCCCACCTGGGGCGCAGCCAACGGCCAGGACGACCTGCAGTGGTACCAGGCGGTCAGGCAGTCCAACGGCGACTGGTCCTATACCGTGAACCTGTCCCAGCACCGGGACAAGGGCACTTACTTCATCCATGTCTACGGCAATACCAGACAGAACCTGGTGGCCCACACCACCGCCTATGTAAGCTGAAAGGAGGGACCGCACCCCGGAGAGATCACCCCGATCAAGTGTTGGAAATCAAACTGTAACGGAGGAAAAAGATGAAAAGAGCACTATCACTGCTTCTGGCGCTGCTGATGGCCGCCAGCCTGGTCATGCCCCAGGCCTGGGCCGCCGGGCTCCAGGAGCCGGAGCCGGATGCTGTCGTCCAGCAGACCCAGCCCGACACCGCCGAACCCGATGCCCAGCTGCCCCAGGCGGATACCCTGGCCGGCAACGCCGCGGGGCTCACCCCCATTACCCGCACCAAGAATGCCGTGGCCAGCGGCGTGACCCTGGAAAAGGTGGTCATGCGCAACGTCAACGGCAGCCAGGTGGTGGGCTACCTTTCGGAGATCGACCTGTCCAAGGACGTGACCCTGAAGGCCAGCTACACCGGATATTACTATGACGGCAGCACCGCCGCCCAGCGCAAGGCCATGGTGGACGGCGGAAAGCTGAAATGGGAGATGTCCCAGACCACCGCCCAGGCCGCTGCCTACGGACGGGCCTCGGATACCGAGGGCCGCGTGGTCCTGGCCACCAACGCCGACTACTACAATATGCAGACCGGCGCCCCCACCGGCTATCTGATCATGGAGGGCAACCTGGTGAAAACCGGCGCCGAGCCCTTCTTCGCCATTCTGAAGGACGGCTCCGCCGTCATTCGTCCCGCCGGCAGCGATACCTCCGACGTGGTGGAGGCCGTTTCCGGCCCCTATATGCTGGTGGAAAACGGCCAGATCGTCCCCGGCCTGGACCAGGGCGACCGCATGCCCCGCAACAGCGTGGGCATCCGTGCCGACGGCTCCGTGGTGTTCTTCGAGGCCGACGGCCGCCAGGAGCCCATGTCCATCGGCATGAGCATGTATGAGGTGGCCAGCTTCCTGAAGGACGCCGGCTGCGTCACCGCCATCTATCTGGACGGCGGCGGCTCCGCCACCGTGGCCGCCCGCTATGAGGGCACCGACGAGCTGCTGGTGCGCAACAGCCCCAGCGACGGTCTGGAGCGCACCGTGTCCGATGCCCTGCTGGTGGTGTCCACCGCCCGCTTTGACGGCGACTTCGACCACGCCTCCGTCAGCCCCCAGAATGAGCTTTATACCCCCGGCAGCCAGGTGGCCTTCACGGCCCTGGGCGCTGACTCCGCAGGCGGCGCGGCCGACCTGCCGGAAAGCGGCCTGACCTGGGTGCTGGACACCCCCGCCGCCGGGCGGATCGACGCCTCCACCGGCGTGTTCACCGCCGCCAAGGGCTATGTGGGCGAGGTCCGGGTCCGCCTGACCTATCAGGGGCAGGACGTTGGCTCCGCCTCCGTCACCATCGCCGAGCCCGACCAGGTGTATTTCGCCGGCAAGAGCCTGTCCCTGGACTATGAAAAGACCAGCGACCTGGGCCTCACCGTCAAGAGCAGCCTGCGGGATATCCATTATCACGACGGCGACTTCACCTGGAGCATCCGCTCCCTGACCGAGGGCGTCTCCGCCGACGGCATCGGCACCATCGTGGACAATCGGCTCCACACGGCGGCCAAGGCCAGCCAGACCCGCAAGGCGGAGATCACCGTCACCTACACCAAGGCCAACGGCCAGAAGCTCACCGACACCGTCACCGTGGAGATCGGCAAAATGCCCACCATCCTCCTGGATTTCGAGGATGAAAGCTCCAAGTCCGGCGTCAGCGTGGGTGCCAACGCCGTGTGGGGCAACCTGAATAGCTTTTCCGGTCACAGCGCCCATAATCTGCCCGGCGTCAGCGACGCGGGCTTCGGCGTGGCCGGTCAGGTCAGCAAGGATCCCAACGGTCTGGACATCCCTTACGGGCCCATTACCGATTTCGGCCTGGCATGCCCCGACTTTATCAGCAGCAACGCGGAACGGGACTGCAACTCCGCCGGCGCACCCTACAGCTGGGACTGCGCCCAGGACCCCGCCACCCTGTTCCGCTCCATGGGCTATGAATACTATGTGGGCGCCATCGCCACCGCCCAGGAGGGCGCGTGGGATATGTACGCCCGCCGGGTAGGCTCCGATGAAGGCCCCGTGCGCTTCGGCCAGAAGTCCCTGGAGTATCATTACGACTATACCAAGATCTCCGGTACCAACAACACCAACGAGTATCTCCGCTACAGCGGCGAGGACGTGGTCATCGAGGGCAAGCCCACCGCCCTGGGTATGTGGGTCTACGCCCCCGAGGGCACGCCCAACTACTGGCTGTCCACCAGCGTGTCCTACTGGAACGGGGAAAAGTATGTCACCACCAGCCTGCTGCACCTGAAGACCACCACCGTCAACGCCGCCGGCCAGACCGTGGACACCACCACCCAGTATACCGGCATCAACTGGACCGGCTGGAAGTATGTGGAGGCAGACCTCAGCAGCGTGTATGACAAGGCCCAGGATGTGGAGAATCATCCCCTGAAGATTACTGCCGGTCAGGTGCTGCTGTGGACCATCATCATCGAGGGCGGCACCGGCGACGTGGACGGCAACAAGATCACCTGCGGCTCCCGGGCCGCCGGCAGCCTGTATGTGGACAACATCCGCGCGGTGTATGGTACCACCGCCGATGACCTGGAGAACCCCGTCATCACCTCCGTCCGGGGCGGCAGCTCCTCCCTCACCGGCTATTCCGACCTGACGGAGCTGGCCGAGGACGGTTCCACCGTCCTGACGGATAATGAGCTGCAATTCTTTACCGGGTATTATGATCCCCAGGGTGAGAACCGCACCGGCGTGTCCGCCGAGAACACCGTCATCACCATCGATGGCCAGGACATCAAGAACTTCGCCAACACCGACCAGGCCGTTACCGGCACCGTGACACTGCCCAATGGCCGCCACAGCATTAAGGTGGAGATCATGGACGGCTTCGGCAACCGGGCCAGCGTCACCCGCTCCTTCACCGTGAAGGGCACCGCCAATATCCCCACCGTGACCCTGGACACCCCGTCCTATGCCCTGGTGGGCGAGAACTACGTGGTGTCCGTCACCTCCCCCAACGCCGGTAAGATCGACTCCGTCACCGCCCAGATCGTGTACGGCAACGTGGACCTGTTCGACACCGACGAAAACGGCGGCAAGGGTGCCTTCAACACCTGCGCCTCCCTGGCCTACGGCTCCGGCTTCCAGGGCTCCAGCTCTGCCGCCCGCCGCACCACCACCGAAAAGACCGTCACCGTGAATATGACCCGCACGGGCTCTGCCGGGAAGGACCTGTTCACCTTCACCATGCCCATGCCCGCCGGGGCCACGGCGCTGGACAGCCTGCCCATCTCCGTCACCGTGACCTACACCTGTGACGGCGTCACCTACACCACCTCCACCGGCAGCCTGCGTCTGCCCATGCAGGGCTACTACACCGTCACCTCCGACATCATGGTGGAGGGCGCGGCAGCGGCCCGGCTGTATGTGAAAGACATCAACGGCAAGGCCGCCTCCGGCGTGGACCTGTATGTGGGCGACACCCGCATCGGAACCACCAACGCCTCCGGCCAGGTCAGCACCGACTACTTCAACAAGCTCTCCGCCGGCTCCCGTACCGGCGTCACCGCCCGGAAGGACAATCACCGCTCCTTTGAGACGGTCATCGTCACCCGCCGGGCCGGCGGCAGCACCGATGGTATGCCCAGCTTCGTGCAGCTCAACGCCACCCCCAATGCCCAGAGCTGCCAGAACATCACCTGGGTCACCAATCCCCTGACGGCCCAGGCCAAGGCCACCGTGCAGTACTGCCAGCAGAGCAGCTTCAAGGGCAGCTTCCCCTCCAGCGCCCAGGGTCAGGTGACCCTCCGGGAGTTCACCACCTCCGGCGACGCGGCCTATGTCAGCTCCGTGTCCCTGACCGGCCTGAAGCCCGGCACCACCTACGTCTATCGGGTGGGCGACGGCAGCAAGTGGTCTGAAAACATGACCTTCACCACCAGCCAGCCCGGCGCGGACACCACCCGCTTCTTCGTCATCGGCGATACCCAGCTCTCCGGCAATGCCGAAAGCGATCAGGAGGAGATCCGGCTGATGAACGCCATTGCCGCCAATATCAACGGCCAGTCCATGAACTTCGGCATCCAGACCGGCGACTTTGTGGACAACGGCGGCAACCTGGGCCAGTGGAGCGAGATCCTGGACGTGTTCTCCCGGAACTACGCCGACCTCCCCGTGGTGCAGGTCATGGGCAACCATGAGTACTACGGCGACCTGTCCGGCGGCAACGCCGCCAGCCTGTGGACCCTGCCCGACCGGCTATACTACTCCGTGGAATACGGCGACGTGTACGTGGCGGTCATCAACTTCGCCGCCAATCTGGAGGATGCCTGCCAGTGGCTGATTCAGGACGCCGCCAAGTCCGACTGCACCTGGAAGGTGCTGGCGGTCCACCAGCCCGCGTATTACACCAATCCCAACGGCAGCAGCGAGGCCTTCAACCGCTATATCCCCGCCGCCGCTGAGGCCGCCGGCATCAATGTGGTGTTCTCCGGCCATGACCACAGCTATGCCCGCACCATGGTCCTCAAGAACGGCCAGCCCGTGTCCGAGGCCGCCCAGAATGGCCGCCTGCCCGCCACCTACGGCAAGGGCGTGCTGTACTACATCTGCGGCGACCTGGGCGAAAAGTCCCGCAGCACCGAGTACAAGGCCGTCAACAACCCCGACTTCCACTTTGCCCAGGTGTCCCAGGAGTATGACTCCCTGTACCTGGCCGTGGAGGCCACCGCCGACGCCATGACCGTCCGCACCTACTCCGTCAGCGCCGAGGGCGCCCAGTCCTTGCTGGATACCTACACCATGCGGGTGCCCGCCTCCGTGTGCCGCGACAAGGGCCACGACTTCTCCGGCGACACCGTGTACGTCCGTGACGGCAAGCTGGTCTGCTCCTTCTGCGGCCAGACCGTGGAGCTGAAGGACTCCGGCTACACCGGCTGGGCCCGGGACGAGGCCACCGGCCTGCGGATGTACAGCTATAACAATGCCTGGCACACCGGCTGGTTCATCATCGACCCCGAGGTGTATTGCTTCGACAAGAGCGGCATCGCCTACGATGGCCGGGTCACCCTGTACGGCAAGCAGTTCGTCTTTGACGACGGCGTGGTGGTCAGCGGCCCCACGGGCTTCGTCAAGCGGGACGACGGCAAGACCCTGTACTTCGAGAATGGCCGCATCGCCTCCGGCTGGAAGGACATCGGCGACGCCACCTATTACTTCGAGACCTCCGACCTGGGCGATGACTTCGGCGTCATGTACACCGGCCGCCGCCTGATCGGCAAGACCTGGTACGAGTTCGGCAGCGATGGCCGCCTGTATCAGCTGCTGCGGGGCCGCATGTCCGCCGATGAGAAGGAGATCGTGGTCACCATCACGCCTCCCGCCGGTCAGGGCAGGAACTACAGCAATATCATGGCCGCCGCCTGGAGCCAGCAGGACGGCCAGGACGACCTGGTCTGGTACAATGCCACCGCCAACGGCGACGGCACCTACACCATCCGGGTCCCCATGTGCAAGTACAACGTGGTGGGCCGGTATCTGGTCCATGTGTATAACCACGGCATCCACGGCCAGCTGCTGGACGGTCTGACCTTCCAGAACACCCACGTGGTGGGCCACACCGACACCGTGGCCAGTGATTCCAGCACCTGCGTCAGCGCCGGTCAGGTGAAGTACGTCTGCCGCTACTGTGGCGCGTCCCACACCTCCAGCACCCCCGCCAAGCGCCACACCGTCTCCGCCGTGGTGGACAGCGAATGCCGCACCATGACGGTGACCATGGACGCCGGCAACGGCCACGCCCACTCCAACGCCCGCTTCGCCGTGTGGAGCAGCATAAACGGCCAGGATGACCTGACCTGGTACACCGCCAAGAAGAACGCCAGCGGCCAGTGGACCTGCACCGTGCCTCTGGTGAACCACAACAGCACCGGCACCTACTTCATTCACGCCTACTCCTCCGACTCCGGCCAGAACCGGCTCATCGGCAACACCACCGCCCAGGTGGCGAAGCTCCCGGCTCCCGACACCGTCACGGCCCAGGTGTCCGACAACTGCCGCACCATGTCCATCCGGCTGGATACCGCCCGCAGCTACAGCGGCATCCGCTTCGCCGTGTGGAGCAGCGCCGGCGGCCAGGACGACCTGGTCTGGTACACCGCCAAGAACGGCGGCAGCGGCAGCTGGACCTATGACGTGCCCCTGGTGAACCACAACAGCACCGGCACCTACTTCATCCATGTGTACAGCGGCAGCAAGCTGGTGGCCCACACCACCGCCCAGGTGGCGAAGCTCCCGGCTCCCGACACCGTCACGGCCCAGGTGTCCGACAACTGCCGCACCATGTCCATCCGGCTGGATACCGCCCGCAGCTACAGCGGCATCCGCTTCGCCGT
>ENA-OQNN01001115-OQNN01001115.1-human-gut-metagenome-genome-assembly--contig:-NODE-1115-length-20421-cov-3.911255_pt1 | contig 20421 bp, 13 predicted proteins | sample MGYA00242624_ERZ504870 | MGnify/ENA primary metagenome ERZ504870 (study PRJEB26092, sample SAMD00036379) | human gut metagenome | host: Homo sapiens | study: EMG produced TPA metagenomics assembly of... | reverse complement strand
GTACCATCTTCGCCTGTGGTATAAGTCAGACCAAGTTTGTCAGCAACCTCGTCACTTACACTCAACTTATAATTCAAACGAGCTACGTCACCATAATATTTTCCCAAAGAGATCTTCGTCGCTTTATTTTGTCCGACGGTAACAGCCGGAGTACTACGTACAGCCATCAACATCTTGAACGCATCAATCATACCAATACCCATTTGTCCCTTATAAGTATCCATTTTCATAAGACCATCATACCCGATACCAGTAGCCGAGTCGGTATAAGGAATATAGGTTTTAGTACCCGTCAGGTGAGAATCTATGTCGTTCACCGAAGCCAGCAACATGCTACGGAACTCATCCGGTTCGAACGTCTTGCCCAGCTTCTTGGCATAGGAAAGGGCCAAGGCCGCGACACCGGAAACATGCGGGCAGGACATCGACGTGCCGGACATGTAGGCATACATACCATCCAATTTCAGAACCGTCGAAAGAACCTGACCGGCATCACTGAGATTTTTGTGATAATACAGATCACCGCCCGGCGCAGCAATATCTGCCGGCATCCCGTAATTCGTAAAGACCGAAGGCGTAAAATCCGTACTGAGCGAAGTCACACAAACCACCGAAGGATATGCCGCAGGATAACCACAGGCTCCTGCTTCATTACCAGCCGCAAAAATGATAATACCGCCGTTGAGCGGACTACCCGGACGTTTCGTATTAATAAAATGGGCGAACGCATTGGCTTCAATACTTCTTTCGTCCAAATACTGTTCATCCGAATTGATCGCACCACTCATCAACCCCCAACTGCACTGCAGGATAGAAGCCCCCATACTGGTTGCATAATAGATCGCATCAACATTCCGGCTTATCGTACTCTGATACCGTCCGGCAAAAATTTGAATAGACATAATCTTCACCCCGTCGTTGTTTCCGCTGCCGCCCGCGATACCGCAGACGCCGATACCATTGTTGTTCACGGCAGATATCGTCCCCGCCACATGCGTTCCATGACCGCTATCCTCGGGATCCGTCCACGTTATATCCCCTTGGTCTTTGGCAAAATTATAGCCATAGACGTCATCGACATATCCGTTACCGTCGTCATCCACTCCCTTCTGACCGTTCAATTCCGCCTGATTGACCCACATATTGGCTGCAAGGTCCTCATGCTTATACATTACCCCCTCATCCATGACGGCGACGATGATCGAAGGATCGCCCGTACAAAATTCCCATGCGGGTTCGACATTGATATCGCATCCCTCCTTAATAGGACTCACCAGCGTTTCATCTCCCGTATTCTTATAATGCCACTGCTTATTCAACATCGGATCGTTGAATTTGGGAGTTTCTCCGCTACGCGTATTAATTTGGTCCCGATCCGAACTCCATACATTATTATAAGGTACAGCCGACATTTCCGTAAAATTCCGGGCAACATATCCGTCATATTGAACAACCTCTACATCTTCGACAGCGGCCAATTTGCGAGCTGCTTCGTCCAGCGACACCTGATCGTTGAACCTCACCCGATACCAACGGTGCAACCCCGAAGCCCGAGCGTCGGCCTCATGTTGCTCAACCACAGGGATTACCCGCTCAACGGATACGGCACTAATTTCTTTCAGAGCCGCATCAAAAGGTTGAATACCCGTACGCGTAGATTCGGAACGCGTCACTCCCGCCTCGACAGCAGCGATCGACTCCTTCGAAAATTTCACAAGTAACTCACCCGCCTCCGCTTCCGCCGAGGTAAGAATTTTACGACTTCCGGCGCTCATGTCCGGCGCATTCTCCATTTCGGTCGGATCATTTACACATCCACCTAAAGCGGCCGCAACGAAAATTGCGACAAGAGTCCAATAAACTTTTTTCATAACCATTAAATTAATACATTCAACAATCCTGCTCTCAGAACCCGCCATCCATTTTCCACTTCATTTCGAATAGGATTTCAAAAATATCCCGAATGGATTTTCACACGGCAGATACTATAAGATGGCAAATTCAGCCATTAAAGGTAAGTATTTTTTAGGAAATACGAATAATCGAAACCCGCAAACTATCTTTTTTGTCAAGAACCGATTTTTTTAAGTAAATTTGCCCCTATCCAAAACAAGCGTCATGAACGGAAAAAAACTCACACTCCTTGTCACTCTGCTGCTGATCCTCGATCAGGCCCTCAAGATATGGGTGAAAACCCACATGACTCTGGGAGAGGCCATCATACTCATCCCGGACTGGTTTCAGCTCTACTTCATCGAAAACAAAGGTGCGGCCTTCGGCATGCACATCGCCACGCCGGGAACGATGGACTGGGGCAAGCTGCTTTTAGGTCTTTTCCGGATCGGCATGGTCGTCGCACTGATCTGGCTGATTCGCCATTTCATGCGCAAAAAAGCGCCCAAAGGAGTGTTGATCGGATTCGGGCTGATTCTGGCCGGAGCGATCGGCAACATCATCGACAGCGCCTTTTACGGGCTGATCTTCTCGGCCTCCACACCCGACACGGTCGCCCATTTCGGAGGCCACTACGCAGGATTCATGATGGGCAAAGTCGTGGATATGTTCTACTTTCCGCTCTTTCAGTGGAACAGCGTTCCCGGATTCCTCGATTTCCTGGTCGATAGCCGCAACTACTTCTTCGGTGCAGTTTTCAACCTGGCCGATGCTTATATCTCGGTAGCCGTGGTTTATCTGCTGATTTTTCACTATAAATACTTCAACAAGTAGTTTTTTTCGAAAAAATCGCCCCAAAATATTTGCATTTAAGAAAAAAGTATTACTTTTGCACACCGTAATTCCATGATGCCCAGGTGGCGGAATTGGTAGACGCGCACGTTTCAGGTGCGTGTGTCGAGAGGCGTGCAGGTTCGACTCCTGTCCTGGGCACCAGAACCCCGTCAGAGTTTCCTCTGACGGGGTTTTGCTTTTTCCATACAAGGCGTCATCCCTGACGAACGCAATACTCCGACACACCCCTTCGCACTGTCCGACGACGCTCCTCTTTTCCGGATGACAAAATTTTCCCATTGGGTCCGTACGCATTTCTTCTCCGATCGCGTTCTATAAATGCGACAGAAAAACAGTATCTTTGTTTCATGCTCCAAGAATTTCTGCAATACTTAGCGACGGTCCGCCGCTTTTCCCCATTGACGGTGCAGAATTACCGCCGTGACGTGACAAACTTCCTTGAGTGGCTCGATGTTCCGGAAGCGGATTTCGATCCCCGGCGAATCACCGTGGAAGACGTCCGCGAATGGATCGTGCACCGTACGGAAACAAAACATCTGGGAGCCGCCTCGATGAACCGGGAGCTCTCCTCCCTGCGGAGTTTCTTCCGTTACCTCCACCGTACGGGGCGAATCGACAAAGAGGTCATGTACCGCATCCACGCACTGAAAACCTCCCGGCGAATCCCGGCATTCGTTCCCTCGACACGCATGGAGGGGATTCTCGACGAACTGGACCGGGAGAGCGAAAGTCCGGAATTCAAATTTGTCCGAAATTCGCTCATCGTTCTCCTGTTTTACAGTTGCGGACTGCGGCTTGCGGAACTCGTAGGTATCGACCGCGACGATTTCTCGGGCGACTATACCGCACTCAAAGTCCGCGGCAAGGGCGATAAAGAGCGTATCGTCCCGATCCTGCCGCCCGTCCGGGAAAAAATTTTGCACTATTTGGACGAAATTGACCGGCAGGGAATTTGCATTTCTAAAGAAAAAGCACTATTTTTAAATCAGCAAGGAAAACGAATCTCCCGCAGCACCGTCTATCGGACCGTACAGAGCCAATTGCGACAGGGCGGCGTTCAGGGCAAAAAGAGTCCGCACGTACTCCGGCACACCTTCGCCACCGAATTGCTCAACAACGGCGCCGACATGAGGGCGATACAAGAATTGCTCGGACATGCGTCCCTGCAGGCGACGCAGGTCTATACGCACAACAGCATCGCCAAGTTGCAGAAGATCTATTCCAAAGCTCACCCGCGCGAGAAAAACGGAGCGGAGCAAACAAAACAACAGAATTGATCGGCCGGAGCACAGTTCCGCAGATAACGAACCTTATAAAACATAGTATTATGAACGTACAAATTCAATCCGTAAAATTCGACGCCGACAGGAAGTTGGTCGAATTCGTAGAGCACAAAATGGACAAACTCGACCGTTTTGTCGAACGGGCTATCGGAGCCGACGTCATATTGAAACTGGATAAAGACCACGAACTCGGAAATAAAGTCGCCACGATCAACCTCCATATTCCGGGAGACGACCTGGTGGCCGAGAGCCGGGGCAAAAGTTTCGAGGAGGCGGTCGATCTCTCGATCGAAGCGCTCAAACGCCAGATCGACAAGTACAAGGGCCGGCTCGAAAAATAGAATAATGTTATGGTAATGCATAGCGGCGACCTTAAAAGGTCGCCGCTATGCATTTATTCACCTCATTTTATCCGTAAAATTCCATCGTATTATATCAATCGAGAAAATTCAGCAATGCAAATGACGCGACAAGCGGCCAAAACAGAAAAGCCAACACAATTCCAACGAGCAATAAAAACACCGCTTCTCCGAAACTAAATACCCCACAAAGGGTTAAAATAACGAGAACGATAAAATAACCGATAAAATTAAACAAAACGGCTCCTACTACCAAAGAAACATAACCGAAAAAAGAAGAGAGACATCCAGTGGTTTCCCGGGTCGATTCGGGTTTCCTCTGATCCGTCGGAATAACCTTTATCACCGTTTCCTGTTGGAGAGGCCTTATCAAGTAAATCGAATGTCCGCATCGGGGACATGTCGGAGCATAACGCGACACCTCCAATCCGCAAGCAGGACAATGGATCAACAACGACTCTTCGGAATTATCTTTTACCTCCGGAAATAAAGTCAAATCAACCGCCGACGCACATTCATCGTTTGACAAGGATTCCTTTCGCATATTATCCTTTTTCTTCTTCAAGTGCCTCCGCCATACAAGTAACACAACTATTCCCGCAAGTGTTAACCCAAGTAAAATTTCCACAAAAGCATCCATCGTATTAAACACTTTTAGCAATTTAATTAGAAGCCTGCTTCAAGCCTAAAACACCCACTATTTCACTAAAATCACTCCTTCTTCCGCCACTCCTGCACTTCATTCTCCCGTCCGAACGGATTACGAGTCATCAACCGTCGTGTCTTCTTTATGTCGAGTTTCTCCTGATTCTCGGACAAATACGCTCCGATTTGGGAATGAACCCGATGAAATACACGCGACCGATCGTTTTTATAGGCCGCAAATAATAACTCGACATAGATAATTTCATGTTTATCGACAAATGCCTCGATAAAATTGCGGGTCGTAAAAATTTCACCCGCCATCTCCGCAATCACCTCTCCGGCATACTTGGTCATTACTTCATAAACCGATTGTTCGTTTTTCTGTTCCATAGTTTTTTCTTATTTCAGGGTTAAAAATTATAGTCGTAAAGCAGCTCGAAATCATCCAGGCAAAGGATTCTGGAGCCTGCATCACAGGCAATTATCAAATGAGTCGGTTTCCGGTCTGTTCGTAAATACTCCAGAGGAATCGTAAATTGCTGCCAATCGACATCCTCAGCCACTTGCAATTCACCGTAAGCAATCAAATCGGAACAGGATGGATCCAAGGCCTCTTCAAGATACTGATCAACAACAGGATGCTCCGGGATTTTAACGTCATGATCTGGTGCCGGAGACCATGTTCCCAATGCGATCCTAATTGTCGCCTCCTGCTCCTTCGTATCTGTACTCATCACGTTCCTGCATTGCAACCACCCCCGCAAAGCAGTCGGTGTCGCTTCGAAAAGCTGTCCGTAAATATTCCAAAGCATTGAAAGCACCCCAATAACACCACTACCAGCAGCAGGATCTACATTTATCCCAGTAAAAATATGCCCTCCATATAAATCTTTTACTATACTACCCCACTCTTCTTTCTGGAGTTTCACGGCATATTTCCCAGAACTCCCGGGGCGAATCGTCGGTTGGGGCAATCCCATCTCTGGGTAACCCCTCACGATTGAAGTTGCCCAAAACGCCCCCTCCTCCGAGAAATTCCACTCTTCAAAGTCGCCGTTCGGGAGTTTCAATGCGGGCAGCGTAGTCACGATATGAATCCGACTCTCCTCATCTCGCCAGCAGGCCATTATCTCGTAGGTCGTCTCTGGTTCGGCTTCTACGTGTGCAGAAAAACCGTTGCTCGAACCCGCTCCGGCAACTTCCACCCACTCTTTATCACCTTGTTTCCGATAACGGAAGCCCGCCTGCGCAACATCGGATGCACACGAGCCGGACAACCAAATCACCTGGGTCCAGACATCGGCACGTTCGAGTCTGACGTTGACAGAGCCCGAAGTAGCCTGTGTAAAACAGATACTGTCCAGTAAATTCCCCTCGGAATCCACCAGTCTAACCGTAGCCTGGCGGCTTTTCACATCGGAATTGGGGCGGAAAGAGAATACGAGCGACTCTTCTCGCTGATCGGTACGGGAGGTCTCCACTCTGATCCACGTCCGATCTTTCTCAGCAATCTCAACCGTGTAATCGATGTTCGTAATAAGCGTTACTTGCAAAGAGGTGCCTTCAGCCTCGATAAGGTAGGAGTTGGCGGAAAGATCAAAAACAACATCCGATTTCGCCTTGACCTCTAAATCGATATAACGGCTTACTGTCTCGTTCCCTTCATCGGAGAGGATTACGACAATCCGCTCGTCCGTCGCAGTATCGGGCAGATAGATAACGATTTTCCCCGACCAGTGATTCGTTTCGATGACATCAACCCAATAGCCGTCCGGAGCGACAACCCTCACTCGTGCATTTTCACTCGCCCCTTCCAACGTATATCCAACCTCACAGGTTTCACCGGCAACAACCTGCAGCGGCATTGAACAGTCGAATACAATATTCAAATTCCCCGACCCTCCATCCGGTCCATCACCACTACACCCCGCCAACCATAGACAGGCGGCCAATAAAGCAAGCATTTTTTTCATAATTATAAAAGTCTGTTGCCACCCGGCTCCGACATGGCGGGTTATAATTAGGGGATAAAAAAGAAAGTGTGGAGTCGTTCGTTTATCTGGCAGGAGGCTCTGGTAAGCCCAAGTACAAATAAACAATACCCCACACCGAATAGTCTATATCTGGATAATGATATATAACTACGCACGGTGATGAGTGTCGTATTGCCTATCCTTGTACTTTGAAATTTACCAGATTTCCTGCCAAGGATTAGCGAAACACTTTCACTAAACTAATATGTCGCCGCCCATACGGGCAGGCAGGGCAAAGTTAGAAAATGTTTTTCAAATACGAACACCACGCGGGGTATTGTACGGACAAATTTCGCACGAAAGTTCCGGAAAATCAAGATTGACCCGACGAAAAGTTTATCGTTATTTGGGAACATATACACCTGAATTCAGAAACGGGAGAAGCGATAAAAAAACACGGGACGATGCCCGTAAAGAAGAACTCAAAAAGACGACCGAAGAACAGCGTAGGAAATCTATACTAAAGAAATACAGGGAACCACGAAAACAACGACCGGAAAAACGGGATGCAGGGGGGGGGAAATCCAATGCCGCTTATCCGGTGACAAACAGTAAGTATTTATACTACTTTTCACGAAAAGAATCCGGGAGGTTTGAACATCCCGACAATTATTTTTACTTTTGTGGACTACTGAAACGCATAATCTTAAAATCAAATAACGAACTCGTATGGTAGATATTTTTGAACGCCTCGAAAAGAATGCCGGAGGCCCTATCGGTATGTACATGGGTTATGCCCACGGGTATTTCGCATTCCCCAAACTCGAAGGAGAAATCGGTCCCCACATGACCTTTCGGGGACAGAAGATGCTGAACTGGAGCCTGAACAACTACCTGGGCCTGGCTAATCACCCCGAAGTGCGCGAAGCCGACGCCAAAGGTGCCGCCGAATTCGGCATGGCTGCCCCGATGGGCGCCCGCATGATGAGCGGTCAGACCAAATACCATGAACAGTTGGAGCGCGAACTGGCAGAGTTCGTCGGCAAACCCGACGCCTTCCTGCTGAACTTCGGCTATCAGGGCATGATCTCGATCATCGACTGCCTCCTCACCCCGCGCGACGTGGTGGTCTATGATGCCGAGGCACACGCCTGCATCATCGACGGCCTGCGCATGCACAAGGGCAAGCGTTTCGTATATGGCCATAACGACATGGCGTCGCTGCGCCTGCAACTCAAGCACGCTACGGAACTGGCGGAGCAGCAGAACGGCGGCGTACTCGTCATCACCGAAGGCGTATTCGGCATGAAGGGCGACCTGGGCAAACTGGACGAGATCGTGGCGATGAAGAAAGATTTCAATTTCCGCCTGCTGGTCGATGACGCCCACGGCTTCGGCACGATGGGTCCCCACGGACGGGGCACGGCCGCTCACTTCGGCGTCGTGGACGGTGTGGATGTGCTGTTCAACACCTTCGCCAAGTCGATGGCCGGCATCGGAGCCTTCGTCTGCGGTCCCCGCTGGCTTATCAACCTGCTGCGCTACAACATGCGTTCGCAGCTCTACGCCAAGTCACTCCCGATGCCGATGGTGATCGGCGCGTTGAAGCGTCTGGATCTGATCCGCAAGCACCCCGAATACCAGGAGAAGCTCTGGGAAATCACCCGTGCCCTGCAAGGCGGACTGAAGGAGAACGGATTCGAGATCGGTGTAACCCAGTCGCCCGTAACTCCCGTCTATATGAAAGGCGGCATCCCCGAAGCGACCAACCTGATCGTCGATCTGCGCGAGAAACACAACCTCTTCTGCTCGGTAGTGGTCTATCCGGTGATCCCGAAGTGCGAAATCATCCTGCGCCTGATCCCGACGGCAGCCCACACGCTCGACGACGTGAAGTTCACGATCGAGGCGTTCAAAGCCATCCGCAACAAGCTCGAAAGCGGCTTCTACCGCGACAAACCGATGCCGATGAAAGCCGACGAAGGATTTTCGGTGCGTTAAACCGCCCTGTCCCATAAAAAAATCCCCGCTGTAAAAACAGCGGGGATTTTTCACGAATACGAGTATCTCTACCCGACAAAAGCGCTTCGCCTTTAGTTTTTGAAGGTCAGGCCATCGGCGTCGGCATCGATGACGATCGGATGCTCGCGATTGACATCACCCGCCAAAATCCGCTTCGACAGATCGTTCACCACGTAACGCTGAATCGTACGCTTGACAGGACGTGCGCCGTACAACGGATCGTAACCTATGCGGGCGATCCACTCTTTCGCCTTCTTCGTATAGTCGAGCTCGATGTTGTTTTCCTTCAGCAGCTTGCGGACTATATTCATCTGAATATCGACGATCCGCCCGATGTCTTCGTGCGTCAGCGGCTCGAACATCACGATCTCGTCGATACGGTTCAGGAACTCGGGCTTGAGCTGCATCTTCAACTGCTCGATCACCTCCAGACGCGTCTTTTCGACCACTTCCGGCGAAATTTTATTGCCGTCGAAAGCCGGAGCGAAATTCTCCTGGATAACCTGTGCCCCCATGTTGGAGGTCATGATGATAATCGTATTGCGGAAATCGACCGTACGCCCCTTGTTATCGGTCAGCCGTCCGTCGTCGAGCACCTGCAACAGGATGTTGAACACGTCGGGATGCGCCTTCTCGATCTCATCGAGCAGCACGACCGAATAAGGCTTGCGCCGCACGGCCTCGGTCAGTTGTCCGCCCTCGTCGTAACCGACATATCCCGGAGGCGCACCGACCAGACGCGACACGCTGTGACGTTCCTGGTACTCGCTCATGTCGATACGGGTCAGCATGTTGTCGTCGTTGAAGAGGAACTCGGCCAGCGCCTTCGCCAGCTCGGTCTTACCTACACCCGTCGTACCCAGGAAGATGAACGAGCCGATCGGCTTGCGGGGATCGTTCAGTCCGGCCCGCGAACGGCGCACGGCATCCGACACGGCGGCAATGGCCAAATCCTGACCGACTACGCGGCGATGCAACTCCTCCTCCATGTGGAGCAGCTTCTCACGCTCGGAAGCCAGCATACGCGAAACGGGAATCCCTGTCCAGCGGGATACCACCTCGGCCACATCCTCGGCATCGACCTCCTCCTTGATCATCGCCCCGCTGGCCGAAGCCGCACGGAATTCGTCCTGAAGAGCCGCGATCTGCTTCTCGGCCTCCTGAATCTTGCCGTAACGAATCTCGGCCACACGGCCGTAATCGCCCTGCCGTTCGGCCTGCTGAGCCTCGATCTTCAGGTGTTCGATCCGGTCCTTGTTCTCCTGGATCTTCTTCAGCACGTCCCGTTCGCCTTCCCACTTGGCACGAAGCTCGGCACGTTTGGCCCCCAGCTCCTCGATCTCATGGGTCAGTTGCTCGACACGCTCCTTGTCGTTCTCGCGGCGGATCGCCTCGCGCTCGATCTCGAGCTGACGTACCCGGCGATCCAGCACATCGATCTCCTCCGGCACGGAGTTCATCTCCAGGCGGAGTTTCGAAGCCGCCTCGTCGATCAGGTCGATCGCCTTATCGGGCAGGAAACGGGAGGTGATGTAGCGCTGCGAAAGCTCGACGGCCGCAACAATCGCCTCGTCCTTGATCCGCACCTGATGGTGGTTCTCGTAACGATCCTTCAGTCCGCGCAGGATCGAAATCGCATCCTCGGCCGTCGGTTCATCGACCATGACTTTCTGAAAACGACGCTCGAGCGCCTTGTCCTGCTCGAAATATTTCTGGAACTCGTCGAGGGTCGTAGCACCGATCGTACGCAGTTCACCGCGTGCCAAGGCCGGCTTGAGGATATTAGCAGCATCCATCGCACCCGACGACTTGCCGGCTCCGACCAGCGTATGAATTTCGTCGATGAAGAGCAATATCTCGCCCTCGCTGGCGGTCACCTCCTGCACGACGGCCTTCAGACGCTCCTCGAACTCACCCTGGTACTTGGCCCCGGCGATCAGGGCGCCCATGTCGAGCGAATAGATCACCTTCGAGCGCAGGTTCTCCGGCACGTCCCCGTTCACGATCCGGTGGGCGATACCCTCTGCAATGGCCGTCTTACCCACGCCGGGTTCTCCGACCAGCATCGGATTGTTTTTGGTACGGCGCGAAAGAATCTGCAATACACGGCGAATCTCCTCGTCGCGGCCGATGACCGGGTCAAGCTTGCCGCTGCGGGCCATCTCGTTCAGATTGATCGCATACTTGCCCAGGGCATCGAACTCCTGCGACGCCGTCTGCGAATCGACGGTCGCCCCCTTGCGGAACACCCGAATCGCCTCGAGCAACTCCTTTTCAGTCGCCCCGGCGCCTTTCAGCAGATCGGCGGCAGTACCCCGCTCGGCGATCAGTCCCAGCAGCAGATGCTCTACCGAAGCGTACTTGTCCCCGAAATTCTTGGTAAAATCGACGGCACGCTGGATTACTTTGGTCGTATCCTGCGAAAAGAACTGTTCGCCGCCTCCCGAAACATGGGGCAGCCCCCGCACGGCCCGCTCCACTTCGCCGCGCAGTCCCCGCACGTTTACGCCGACACGCCCCAGCAGAAATACCGACAGCGAATCGTCCTCGCGCACGAGCACATTGAGCAGATGCAGCGGTTCGACGGCCTGATTGCCCTGCTCCCTGGCAAGAGACACCGCAGCCTGCAGCGCCTCTTGCGCCTTAATAGTTAAAGAATTAATGTTCATAGTGCATTATATTATTTTCAATTCATTTCTTTGACTTACCTATCGCAAAATATCTGCCAAGTCTGCAACTTCTGCCGTCCTGTCCGATTTTGTCATATCCCGGACAACATCGTAATGACAAAATGGCTACCTTTGCAGGACAAAACCAAATTATCTAATCAGACAGAATGAAAAAACTTATCCTCGCCATTACGGCATCGCTCTGCATCGCGACTCTGATCTCTTCATGCAACAACCTGGGCATCAGCGCTCCGAAAATGGATTCCGACGAAGCGACACAACTCATCGTCGAAACTCTCGAAAAGAATATCAACTTCGACGAGTGGAAAATATATGAAATCCGCTGGATGGAGGCGGACGAGCTGGAGAATAACCTGACAGTTTTATTCGTCGAAATGGTAAACAAGGCCGGCGACTGTTTCTCGCAGACCTTCACGCTCTCCGGTCCCGGCAAAGGCAACATCTCCGACCAGGACGAAGCAGGCGGGCTGAGCGGGAAACTCGATTTCGAAAAAGTCAAAGGCCTGACTCCGGCCTCGATCAACGTCGAAGCCATCCGCAAACAGTACGAAGAGGCCAAAGCCATGATCCCCGAAAACTATACGTTCAAGAGCATCGGCGACTACCTGATTCAGGAAACGGTTCCTTCGGGCAACGAATTCCTCGACCGAAATAAAACGTTCGGCGAAGTGAAAGCAGAGTTCAGTATGAACATAACCGAAAACGGCAAGGAGATCGTCGAAAGCGCCGGCAAGAAATCGGTCCAGTATTACGAAGTTACCTTCAATGTGCTGCCCGACGGATCGGTTCAGATGGAAGAGTAAGGCGACCTGCGGCGACACACTGCGAAAGACGGGAGTTTCGGCTTCCGTCTTTCTTTATTCTTGAGGCATACTCGCACCGAAGCGAGTCACCTGCGAAAATTACCGGACAGATCGCCGGTACGGGGAACGGATTTTCGAAAACGATACGTCGCGCTTCATTCCGCATATTCCATCCGACAAAGTGCAAATAAATTTGGCGCAGCACCAGGCTTTCACTATCTTTGCAGAAGATAGGAAGCGCCTCGGAAATCTTCGAAAATAAATTTTCCCGATTTCGCCCGGCTTTCACTATCTTTGTTCCGCTATGAGTGATTTTATCGTCAGCGCACGCAAATACCGCCCCGCCACCTTCTCATCGGTCGTGGGGCAGAAGCACATCACTTCGACCCTGAAGAACGCGATCGAGCGCGGTCAGCTTGCCCACGCTTATCTCTTCTGCGGACCGCGCGGCGTGGGCAAGACCACCTGCGCCCGCATCTTCGCCAAGGCGATCAACTGCCTGCATCCCGAAGGGGCCGAAGCCTGCAACACGTGCGAATCGTGCCGCAGTTTCAACGACGGACGCTCGCTCAACATCCACGAGCTGGACGCCGCGTCGAACAACTCGGTCGAGGACATCCGCTCGCTCATCGAACAGGTGCGCATCATCCCGCAGGTGGGACGCTACTCGGTCTTCATCATCGACGAGGTCCACATGCTCTCGGCGGCCGCCTTCAACGCCTTCCTCAAGACGCTCGAGGAGCCGCCCGCACACGCCATCTTCATCCTGGCGACCACCGAAAAACACAAGATTATCCCTACGATCCTCTCCCGCTGCCAGATCTACGACTTCAACCGCATCCGCGTCGAGGACTCCGTGGAATACCTCAAATACATCGCCTCGCAGGAGGGAATCACCGCCGACGACGAGTCGCTCAACCTGATCGCACAGAAAGCCGACGGCGGCATGCGCGACGCCCTGTCGATGTTCGACAAGGCCGTTTCGTTCTGCGGGCAGGAACTCCGCTATCAGGAGGTGGCCCAGACGCTCAACGTATTGGACTACGACACCTACTTCAGCATGACCGAAACGCTCCTGTCGGGCAACTATGTCGAGGCGCTGCTCTCTTTCGACAACGTGCTCGCGCGGGGATTCTCCGGCCAGACTTTCATGGCGGGACTCAATCGCCACCTGCGCGACCTGCTGGTGGCCCGCAACGAGCCTTCGCTCCGGCTGCTGGAATTTACCGGTACGCTGATGGAACGATACCGGACGCAGGCGGCCGCCTGCCCTCCCGAATTTCTTTTCGGCGCCATATCGCTGCTCACGGACCTCGACGGCAAAATCAGGCAATCGTCCAACCAACGGCTGCTCGTCGAACTGGGACTGATGAAGATCGCCGGTCTCGGTCAAAAAAAAAATAGCCCCGTCGATCCCGTAAATCTTCCGTTGCCGGAATTGGTTCGGACCGCCCCCGCGCAATCCGCACCGGCCCGTCCGCAATCGACACAACAGACGGCTCCCGCGCCCGCTCCGCAAACGGCTACGGTCCAACGGCCGACGGCTGCGGCGGCAGAATCTTCGCCCGGAATCTCGGCATCCGCTCCGGCAGCAACGCCGGTTTCGACACAACCGCAAACGGCGCGTCCCCGTCCCGTACAGTCCAGACTCGCATCGGGAATTTCCATTTCGGCGCTGATAAACGACGCAGCCCCGGAACCGGATACGGAAACCGCCGTGCATGCCGCAGCACCCCAGCCGGTCATCGACCCGCTCAGCGCCGAAAAACTCGAAACGACCCGTGAAAAAATCCTCACGCTCGTCCGCGAGATGCGTCCGCGCTTCGTCGCGGCGTTCGAACGGATGCAATTTCAGGGACACGTGATCCGTATCGCAGTTCCGTCGGAAGCCCTGCGCGAAGAGATCCTGCGCAACAAAACCGAACTGCTGCTCCGCATCGCCGAAACGTCCGGCGTGCAGGGTATGCTGGAGCTCGACGTCACGATCAACGAAGAGATCCGGGCCGCCCGCCCGATCAAACTCGAAGACCGGGTCAAGTATATGACCGAAAAAAATCCTCTGCTGGCCGAGTTGCGCCGGGCGCTCGACCTGGAGGTAGAATAAAGCATAAAGTAAAACCAAATACACAAATGGCAATTAAGAACTTTGTCGAAGAATTGGAATGGCGCGGTATGATTCACTCGATCATGCCGGGCACACAGGAACAACTTCAGAAAGAGATGTCTACAGCTTACGTGGGCATCGACCCGACGGCGGATTCGCTGCACATCGGACACTTGGTGAGTGTAATGATCCTCAAGCACTTCCAGATGTGCGGACACCGTCCGATCGCTCTGGTGGGCGGCGCGACGGGCATGATCGGCGACCCCAGCGGCAAATCGCAGGAGCGCAACCTGCTCGATGAAAAGACCCTCCGCCACAACCAGGAGGCGATCAAGAAACAGCTCGCCAAGCTGCTCGATTTCGAATCGGACGCTCCCAACGCGGCGATGCTGGTGAACAACTACGACTGGATGAAGGGAATCACCTTCCTGGATTTCATCCGCGACATCGGCAAGCTGATTACCGTGAACTACATGATGGCCAAAGATTCGGTAAAGAAACGCTTCAACGGCGAAGGCGAAGGGATGTCGTTCACCGAATTCACCTACCAGCTCGTGCAGGCCTACGACTTCCTGCACCTGTACGAAACCGTAGGTTGTAAACTGCAGCTCGGCGGCGCCGACCAGTGGGGCAACATCACCACCGGCACGGAGCTGATCCGCCGCAAGGCCGGCGGCGAGGCTTTCGCCCTCACCTGCCCGCTGATTACCAAAGCCGACGGCACCAAGTTCGGCAAGACCGAGAGCGGCAACGTATGGCTCGACCCGCGTTATACGTCGCCTTACAAGTTCTACCAGTTCTGGCTCAACACCAGCGACGAGGACGCCAAGCGCTACATCAAGATCTTCACGCTGCTCGATAAACAGACCATCGACGACCTGATCGCCGAACACGACGCAGCCCCTCACCTGCGAATCCTGCAAAAACGGCTGGCGCAGGAGGTTACCGTGATGATCCACTCTCAGGAGGAGTACGAAAAAGCGGTCGAGGCATCGAACATTCTCTTCGGCGGGGCTACCTCCGAAGCGCTTCGCAAACTCGACGAACAGACCCTGCTGCAGGTTTTCGAAGGGGTACCGCAATACAAAATCGCCCGTGCGGAGCTGATCGGGCTGCCCTTCATCGAGCTGTGCGCCGAGCGGAGCGATATCTTCCCCTCGAAGGGCGAATGCCGCAAGATGGTACAGGCCGGCGGCGTGAGCCTCAACAAGGAGAAGGTGACCGACCCCTTGCGTGCGATCGCCGAAAGCGACCTGATCGACGGGAAATACCTGCTCGTACAAAAAGGCAAGAAAAACTACTACCTGGTAATCGCCGAATAAGATGGAATACCGTATCGTTTTGAACCGGATGGAGTTCCGGGCTTTCCACGGCTGTTACGACCTGGAACAGCAAGTGGGCAACCGCTTCACGGTCGATCTGGAGATCACGGCCGAGCTGGGGGAAGTGGCGAGCGAGGACTGCGTGGAAAAAGCGGTCAATTACCTGTTGGTTTACGAAACCGTACGCGAACAGATGCGCGTCCCCCAGCGCACGATCGAACGCGTGTCGATGAACATCATGGATGCCCTCTATGCCCGGTGTCCGCAAATCCGCCATATCCGCTGTACGGTTTCGAAGCTGGCGCCCCCGCTGGGCGGGAAGCTCGAAAAAGTGAGCGTCGTGCTGGAGAAATAAACCACACTGCGACAACGAATAAAGCGAGAGGAATCGATTCCTCTCGCTTTATTTTTCTTCCCGACGGAATAATCACAACCGCTCGAAAACGATCCGTCCGTAATACTTTACCGAGCCTGCTTCTGTTGCGAGAACCTTCCACACCATTCGCCGCTCGCAAATTTCCGACACCGTAAGCCGTGCCGGAATAAATCCGTAATCCACAGTTATCCGTCTTCCTGTCAGACTCCAGGCAAAATGCTCCCCGTTATCGGCCACACCCCGTCCATCGTGTTCGAAAGTCATAATCCCCAAAGCATGGGCACATCACAGGCTCCATCGTCGTCCGAATCATCCCAATCGTAATCCGGCTCCTCGACCGCACGCCACCTACCCAAGATATTTTCGGCATCGATCGCTTCCTCCCGGATGCCCTTGTCACATGCGAAAAGTGCCAACGAGAGCAAAGCAAACAATGTAACAAGACACAGATAAAATCTTCGCCCCCTCTATAATACAGACAATAAATAACGTCCGATCGACAAATTCTTCGAAGGGGTCTGAAATTCCCCCGTCGTTCTTCTTTGCGTTACGCCACCGAGCAGGGGATTCCCAGCGCCTCGACCCGGGCAGCGATCGCCTGCAAATCTTCGCGGGGGACTTTCTGCAAGGTTTTGCACGGAGTGTCGCGGTCGAGCGAATAGACCATCACCTGACGGGGCCGGATCTCTTCGACCAGCTTCAACCAGGCCGCGACCTCCCGCTCGGTCGTGTTATCCACCGTGCGGCCCTCGCACTCGCCCCGCAGGAACATCGTCTGCAGGATCATCTGCCCGTCGAACAGTTTCATGTTCTTCACCACCTCAGCCACCGAATAGGTCCCGCACGGGTTATTGATGAGCCGAACCGTATCGTCGAAAGCGGAATCGAGTTTCAGGATGTTGTTATCGACCCGACGCAAGGCCCGGCGCACGCTCTCGCGGCCGATCTGCGTCGCATTGCTCAACACCGAAATCCGCGCCGAAGGGCAAATTTCGTCCCGCAAGACGATCGTATCGTCGATGATCGCCTCGAAATCGGGGTGCATCGTCGGCTCGCCGTTACCGGCGAAAGTAATCACGTCGGGCGGCGTACCTTCGGAAACCATCTGACGCAGGGTCGCTCCGAGCATGGTACGCACGTCCTCGCGCGAATTGAACCGGCGGGCGCCCGGATGTTCGGCATTCCAGCCGCATTCACAATAAATGCAATCGAAGCTACACAACTTCGATTGAGTGGGTAACAGATTGACACCCAAAGACAGACCCAATCTGCGGGAATGGATCGGGCCGAAAATAATATCGCTATACAGTGCAGTCATATTGACAAAATTAGAAAATATTCTCTTCTTTGCACAAATATTGCTCCCTTTTTATACGTTAATAGAAAAACGGCATGCAACGGGACCTCCGAAAAACGAATTCGGTCCGAATCGGGAACACGATCGGCCCAAGGCCCCGACGCATGAATCGTCCAACCGAAAACCAATGAAACGACACCTTATGAAGCATAAATTCGGCTTACTTCCCAAAGTGCTCCTGGCTATCGCGCTGGGCATCGTATTCGGCCTCTTCGTTCCCGAGTGGTTCACCCGAATCGCATTGACCTTCAACAACATTTTCGGCAATTTTCTGAACTTCGTCATCCCGCTGCTGATCCTGGGCCTCGTGGCTCCGGGCATCGCCGACCTGGGTAGCAAGGCAGGACGGCTGCTGGTAATCACCGCAGCCCTGGCCTATGCCTTTACCCTGTTTTCGGGATTCGGAACTTTCTTCACAAGTTTCGGGATATTACCCCGGCTATTGGGCGGTACGGAGATGAGCGCCCCGGGAGAAACCGCCGCAACACCCATGCAACCGTTCTTCACGGTCGAAATGCCCCCGTTGATGGGCGTGATGACCGCCCTCATTCTCGCCTTCGTGCTGGGACTGGGCATGGCTTACATCCACAGCGACAAGCTCAAGGGCATGATGGATGATTTCAAACTCATCATCGAGCGTGTCATCTCGAAGGTCATCATCCCGCTGCTGCCCTTCTACATCTTCGGCATCTTCCTCTCGATGACTCAGTCGGGGCAGGTATCGGGTATTCTGGGCATTTTCCTCAAGTTGATCGTGATTATCTTCGTGATGACGGTCGTCCTGCTGCTGATCCAGTTCTCGATCGCGGGCCTCGTGGCAAGGCAGAATCCGTTGAAGATGCTCCGCACGATGATGACCGCCTACATGACGGCCCTCGGTACGCAATCGTCGGCAGCCACGATCCCCGTGACGCTGGCACAGACGGTCAAAATCGGCGTCCGCCCCGAAGTGGCGGGATTCGTCGTCCCGCTCTGCGCCACGATCCACCTCTCGGGCTCGATGATGAAGATCGTCGCCTGCTCGCTCGCGGTGATGATGCTCTCCGGGCTGGACGTTTCGATGGGCACCTACTCGGGTTTCATCCTGCTGCTGGGTATCACGATGATCGCCGCACCGGGCGTACCGGGCGGAGCCATCATGGCTGCGATCGGATTGCTGGAGTCGATGCTCGGGTTCGACGAAAATATGATCGGACTGATGATCGCCACCTACATTGCCATGGACAGTTTCGGTACGGCGACCAACGTAACGGGCGACGGTGCGATCGCGGTGATCGTAAACGCCATCGACAGCCGAATGGTTCGCGGGGAAAAACGATAAACCTACTGTTAATATTTTCACATTCGAAAAAAAATCTTTAACTTTGCGAGCATCGTTCATAAACGAACAACCGCTGTCAAGTGAAATAAGAGGATTAATTAAATCAATAATTATGGCTAAAATCAATTTGAAACAGTACGGCATCACGGGTACTACGGAAGTAATCTACAACCCGTCGTACGACGAACTCTACCGCGAGGAGACCCGCAAGGGCCTGCGCGGTTATGAAAAGGGTCAGGTAACCGAAATGGGTGCCGTGAACGTGATGACCGGCGTTTACACGGGTCGTTCCCCGAAAGACAAGTTCTTCGTCATGGACGAAACCACCAAAGATACTATTTGGTGGACCTCGCCCGAATACAAGAACGACAACAAACCGGTGACGAAGAAGACCTGGAAGGAGCTGAAAAAGATCGCTGTCGAAGAGTTGTCGAACAAGAAGCTCTTCGTCGTGGACACGTTCTGCGGAGCCAACGAGAACACCCGTCTGAAGATCCGCTTCATCATGGAGGTCGCTTGGCAGGCGCATTTCGTGAAAAACATGTTCATCCGCCCGACGGACGAGGAGCTGGAGAAATACGGCGAACCCGATTTCGTGGTGCTGAACGCCTCGAAAGCCAAAGTCAAGAACTACAAGGAACTCGGACTCAACTCGGAAACGGCGGTCGTGTTCAACCTCACCGAAAAAATGCAGGTAATCATCAACACCTGGTACGGCGGCGAAATGAAGAAGGGTATGTTCTCCTACATGAACTACCTGCTGCCGCTGAAGGGCATCGCGTCGATGCACTGCTCGGCCAACACCGACAAGGAGGGCAAGAACACCGCCATCTTCTTCGGTCTGTCGGGAACGGGCAAAACCACCCTTTCGACCGACCCGAAGCGCGAGCTGATCGGCGACGACGAGCACGGTTGGGACGACGACGGTGTCTTCAACTTCGAGGGCGGATGCTATGCCAAAGTCATCAACCTCTCGAAAGAGAACGAGCCCGATATCTGGAACGCGATCCGCCCCAACGCCCTGCTGGAGAACGTTACGGTGGACAAGAAAGGTAAGATCGACTTCGCGGACAAGTCCGTGACGGAGAACACTCGCGTATCGTACCCGATCTTCCACATCGATAACATCGTGAAGCCCGTATCGAAAGCTCCGGCAGCCAAGAAGGTGATCTTCCTTTCGGCCGACGCCTTCGGCGTACTGCCCCCGGTTTCGATCCTGACTCCGGAACAGACCAAATACTACTTCCTCTCGGGCTTCACCGCCAAGTTGGCCGGTACCGAACGCGGTATCACCGAGCCGACGCCGACCTTCTCGGCCTGCTTCGGTGCAGCGTTCCTCTCGCTGCATCCGACCAAATACGGTGAGGAGCCGGTAAAACGCATGAAGCAATCGGGCGCCACGGCCTACCTCGTCAATA
>ENA-OQNN01001095-OQNN01001095.1-human-gut-metagenome-genome-assembly--contig:-NODE-1095-length-20827-cov-4.269324_pt1 | contig 20827 bp, 18 predicted proteins | sample MGYA00242624_ERZ504870 | MGnify/ENA primary metagenome ERZ504870 (study PRJEB26092, sample SAMD00036379) | human gut metagenome | host: Homo sapiens | study: EMG produced TPA metagenomics assembly of... | reverse complement strand
GGCGTTTTCACCTGATGGGAAATATCCGATACAAGGGTCTGTAACTCCTGCCGTTCCTCGTCCACCCGGCGGCGGTTCTCCTGCATGATCTGGTAAAGCCTTGCCAGCCGGTGTCCGATTCTGGCAAACTGGGTTTCGCTGTCCTCTGGGCGCTGGGGTGCTTCATTTCCGGCGATCATGTGGTCTAAGGTCTGGCATAGGTCAGCGGTAAACTGCGACAGCCGCTTTCCAAACGCCTGCGTCAGTACAAAAATCCCCACAAGGGCGCACAGCAGCAGCGCCCCGCCCGTCAGCAGCACCGCCGTCTGTTTTGTCACAAGAAACAGGGCTATGGTGATCCCGGACATGGAAAGGACAAGCCCCATTGCTACCCGGCCAAACAGCCGCTTTACCGAGAGGTTTTGCAACTTCATTTTGCCTCGCCTCCCGTCCATTGATAGCCCATGCCGTAAACAGTTTTGATGTAGGGCGCGCCGCCGTCGGATTCGATCTTACTCCGAATCCGGCTGATGGAGGTTGTCAGGGTGTGTTCGTCCACAAACTTCTCGTCTATATCCCACAGCTTTTCCAAAAGCTGCCCACGGGTCAGCACTTGCCGGGGATTTTTACGGAACAGGTTCAGCATTTTGTACTCCATCGGGGATAGGGTCAGGGGCTTGCCGTTTAAGGAAGCCGTCTGCTCCGAGAAGTCCAGAAACAGCCGCCCGTCGTCGTAAATGTCCTTGGCCGGTTTGTGGTGTTCCAGCATGGCGAACATGGCTTTGATTTTCCGCTGCAAGGCCCCGATCACAAAGGGCTTTGTGATGTAGTCCACCGCGCCCACCTCATAGCCCCGTATCTGGTCGCTCTCCTGATCGTTAGCGGTCAGAAAGATTACGATGGTGTCCGGGTGCTGGGGCTTTATCAGCTTGCACAGCTCAAAACCGTTCCCATCCGGCAGGTTGACGTCCAGCAGAACTAAATCAAACTCCCGTTGGCGGATGGCTTCGGCTGCGGTTCTGGCATTTAGAGTAGAAGTCACGCCGTAGCCGTCTGCGGTCAGGTTGTAGGCCAACATCTTATTTAAAAAACTGTCGTCCTCGACAATTAAAATCTGCTTCATATCCTCACATCCTTTGCTTTTTGCAGATAGTATAACAGGCAAATGTCCGCAAAATGTTACGGCGGACAGATTTTTCAAAAAAGGTATTCTTCCTCATTATAGGATAGCCCACTTTACAATACAAGGCGGAAAATGTGAATTATAAAGTTTAATTCGGACGCATATAGCAGCATTCCATGAGCAATCTATGAAATATAGAATGTAAGTGGGTGATGCAATATGGCAAAAATCGAAGATTGCCCTGGTTTTGAAACTTTCGGTGCAGACATTAAGGCAGCGCGGAAAGCAAAGCATCTCACACGAAAAGACTTGGCGGAAAAGGTAAACATCGAATCCCGGTATCTTGCCAATATCGAGAATGAAGGGACGATTCCCAGCCTGCCCGTCGTGATACAGCTTATCAAGATTTGCGGCCTGCCCGTGGAACACTACTTCAATCCAGAAGTCATGCGGGAGGAAAGCGAAGATCGGAAACGTGTCAGCCACAAGCTGAAACTTTGCCCTGAGCAGTATCTACCAATCGTGGAGGGTGCCATTGACGGGGCCTTGAAAATCAAACAGCCAGAAGAAGAAACGGAGGGTGAATAAAAACATCCTCTGTTTTCTTTTTTATGGGGACGCGCAAGCGCCCTCTTTTTTTGCACTTTTTTCTGTCCAGCGGTCTATTTTGCGGGTAGTTTTGGCGTTTGGGAACGTCTTGTTAGCGGAGAAACAGTAACGTAGCAAGCATAGGAAGTGTAGCCACACTTCCGAAAACCGGCCCGCCCCTGTCCCTGCGGGCCGTGGCCGGTTGCTTGTTGGGGAAAGCCCCAAACCCCTGTTCAGAAAGGACGGTGAATGAATGGCAAACCGAACACGAAACTTTGTGCTGCGCGTCCCTGTGACGCCGGAAGAACGGGCCTTGATCCAGCAGAAAATGGCCCAGCTCCATACGAAAAACTTTTCCGCCTATGCCCGGAAAATGCTGATTGACGGGTATATCGTCCACATGGACACCAGCGACATCCGGGCGCAGACCGCCGAGCTGCAAAAGATTGGCGTCAATGTCAATCAGATTGCCCGGCGTATCAACAGTACCGGGACTGTGTACGCGCAGGACATTGAGGACATCAAAGGGGCGCTGGCGAAGATATGGCAGTTACAAAGATACATCCTATCAAGTCAACGCTGAAAAAGGCGCTGGACTACATCGAGAACCCGGACAAGACCGAGGACAAAATGCTGGTGTCCTCTGTTGGCTGCTCCTATGAAACAGCGGACATAGAATTTGAAATGCTGCTGGCGCAGGCGATCCAGAAAGGCAACAATCTGGCCCACCACCTGATCCAATCCTTTGCCCCCGGCGAGGCCACGCCGGAACAGGCCCATGAGATCGGCAAGCAGCTTGCCGACGAAGTGCTGCAAGGCAAATACTCCTATGTGCTGACAACCCACATCGACAAGGGCCACGTCCACAATCACCTGATTTTCTGTGCTGTGGATATGGTAAACCACCGCAAGTACAATTCTAATCGGCAGAGCTACGCCTATATCCGGCGCACCAGTGACCGGCTGTGCCGGGAACACGGTTTGTCGGTGGTACAGGCCAGCCGGGATAAAGGCAAGAGCTATGCGGAATGGGATGCCGGGCGCAAGGGTAAGAGCTGGAAAGCCAAACTGAAAGCTGCCATCGACGCCGTAATCCCGCAGGCCAAAGACTTTGACGATTTTCTCCGGCTCATGGCGGCGCAGGGCTATGAGATCAAGCAGGGCAAATTTATCTCGTTCCGCGCCCACGGACAGGAACGCTTCACCCGCTGCAAGACGCTGGGTGAGAACTATACCGAGGAAGCCATCACCCGCCGGATCAAGGGGCTGGCCGTGGACAGAGGCCCGAACCGGCAGCGCAAGGGTATCACCCTGCGGATCGACTTGGAGAACAACATCAAGGCCCAGCAGAGCGCGGGCTATGCACGTTGGGCGAAGCTCCAAAATTTGAAGCAGGCCGCAAAGACAATCAACTTCCTTACCGAGCATGGCATAGAGCAATATGCCGAGCTGGAAAGCAAGGTCGCGGAGATCAGCGCGGCCAACGACGAGGCGGCTGCGTCCCTCAAAGATGTGGAACATCGTCTTGGGAACATGGCGGTGCTGATAAAGAACCTCACCACCTACAAGCAGCTCCGGCCCGTGGTGCTGGAATACCGCAAGGCCAAAGACAAGGCCGCGTTCTGGCGCGAACATGAAAGCCAGCTCATTTTGTACGAGGCTGCGGCAAAGGCCATCAAGGACGCCGGGATCACAAGGCTGCCCGATCTGGCCGCCCTGAAAGCCGAGTACCGGGAGCTGGACAAGCAGAAAGCGCGGCTGTACGAACAGTACGGCGAAGTCAAGCGAGAGCTGAAAGAATACGGCATTATCAAGCAGAATGTGGACAGCATTTTGCGGGTGATGCCAGGAAAGGAGCAGGCACAAGAGCTATGAGCATACCGAGAATGAATTACCCTCAATATCGCAAGGCCCGGAAGCTGACGCATGAGTGCTGCAACTACTGTGACGGGAACTGCCTCTTGCTGGACGACGGCGAGGAATGTGTGTGCGTCCAGAGCATTTCCTATTCATTGCTGTGCCGGTGGTTTCGTGCCGCTGTTCTCCCGCTGGATGGGGCGCTGTATGCCGAGATCATCCAGAGCCGGGACAGCGTGAAGCGGTGCGCCGTGTGCGGGGCTGCATTTACACCGAAATCCAACCGGGCGAAATATTGCCCGGATTGCGCGGTTCGGATGCGCCGGAAGCAAGAGGCCAAAAGGCAGCGGAAAAGATACCTGCAAGCTACGCAGTTAAGCCGCTGAATAGGCCGCCACAGCGGGCTTCTGGCAAGCGATTGACGGGGCGGCAATAGGATTGCTCCAATCCCCGCCGAAACGGGATTTGAAATGCGTAGAATATCCCCCATAGGAAAACGCCGGGCGCAGGGCCAGCAGGCCGCCGCGTCCGGCGCTTTCTTATGGGCTGTTCAGGATGGCCCAGATCAGTCTGCTTTGTAATCGGCGCTTCATGTACTCGTCCACCCGCACACGGGGCGAACCGTCCAGATCGTAGAGCGTCCGGGTACAGAGCTTGTCCATGTAGCCCTCATAGTACCACAAGACGCGCTCCACGGCCAGAGGATCACCGGCACGGGCCGCCTCGATCACAGATAGTGGCAACAGCTCCCGCCCACAGAAAGTCGGCTGCTTCATTTCGGTTTCCTCCTTTCGTCCTCCAATCGTTTCCGCAATTCGTTCAGGGCCTTGGTGCGGTGCCGCTGGACGGCGCTGCGGGACATTCCCACAAGACCGCCGATCTCACCGTCTGCCAGCTCCAACACACAATGCAGGATTAAAATGCCTTGCTCCTGTTCCGGCAGGCTGGCAAAGGCGTCGGCCACCAGCTCGTCCCGGATATGTAAGGCATAGCCATAGGCTGTGAATAGGAAGCTGTCACTTGGGTATTCGTCTACTGTGCAGAGCTTGTCCATTTCTTGCTGCGATAAGGCGCTGAACTCGATTTCCCGGTTCCGCTGGCGGCCCAAATCCCGCAGGTGGGTTTGGCCTCGTTGCGGAGAACGGTTTTGCAGAAAGCGTCAAACCGGCAGCGTTCTCCATAACCATCAGGAGTGTACTTCATCTTCTCACCCCCGATCTGCGGGAGAGTGAGAGGCCGGGGCCGGTTGCGTCGCCCCCTGTTGGATACAGGCTTTTTTTAAGAAGTTATGCTTTGGAAAAACAGGGTATATCAGCATGGCGGCTTTATGGGCGTGTCAAAAGGGCTGCTGTACGACGGCTTTTTTTCTTTGCCGTCGCCCGGCAGTTGAAACAATACTGTTTATTTGATTTCCAATGAAATGGTTAGTGTATCATTTTCAATTTTAGCGAACACATTGCCGCCGAGCTTGTCAGTTAATAGTTTTACCACAGCAAGCCCCACTCCTGTACCGCTATTATGCCTTGATTTGTCCCCGGTATAAAATCTTTCAAATAGTCGGTTTGGGTCTATTTCCACCTTACTATCAATGGGATTTTCAATGATAAAAATAGCACTCTTTTCTTTGCCTTGCTTCAAATCAATTTTAATCGAGCCAGAGGAATATCGAATAGCATTTATAATAAGATTTTGAAAAATACGTTCTACCATACCATAGTCCGAATGGAGATAAACGGAATGATCTGGCAGACCAATTACAGGAGATATGCCTTTTGCTTCCAATGCTGGGGCGTTCTCTGTGATAAGATTTATCAGCAAATTTGTTAAGTTGAAATCTTCACGCACAGGAGTTACTTCTTTTGCGTCTATTACAGAAAGATCGTAAAAGGTTTGTATCAGCTCTTTCATTCTTTCTGCTTTATTAAAAATGGTTTCTATACGCTGTTTTTGACCTGCTGATAAATTCTCCTTTTTTAATAATTGTAAATGGCCAAGTATTACCGTCAGAGGGGTACGCAAGTCATGTGAAATATTAGCAATGGACTCTTTCAAATACATTTCGTGCCGTAATGTGCTTGCAATGGACTGTCTTTGCTTTTCATTATACTGGTTTAATACTGCGGCCAGTTGTTCTATATCTTTATCAACAAGAGAGATGTCCAGCATCTTTTCCGATTTTCCAGTTGTAAGATCGGTCATTTGTTTCGATAGGTTACGGATTTGTCTTTTGATTTGCACATATTTGAAAAGCACTACTATCAAGACTGCGATAACTAAAATTAACAACAGCTTTATTCCAGACACCTCCCTCCTTGTTATTTGAGTTCACATTTGCGAAAGCTAATCCATGAAAAGGTTATCAAAGCAACTATCCAAACAACGCCAACTAAAATGGCCCATGGCAAAAAATAGGTCACAGAAAAAACCGCTTCCCGTATCTGATAGGTTGCCAAAAATGCAACAGGAAGATCGAACATCATTCCATACCCAAGATAAAGGCTAAGAACAAAAGTGACTAAAGCGGTAACAGCTATTGCTCTTGCAGAGCTTCTTAACCAAAAAACAATCCAGATTGCAATAAGAAAAGTCGCACTGTTCAAAAGCAGAGAATATAAAATCGCCTTACTGACCTGATAACAAAGGTTGCCTGCTTCGGTAATACCAAAGCGGACGCTTTCTCTTATACAACCAGCCACAGGATAAACAAGAGCCATGATATTAAATGCAATTAAGTATGAGATTACTTTAGCAAAGAAAATGGTTTTTCTCGAATGTCCTGCATTGACCTCAAGATCAATCGTCCGACTGGAAAATTCCTGTCCTAAAATCAGAGCTAAAATACTGGATATAATAATCAGGAGAAAGGTTGAATCGTAAACCATTCCATTAAAAATATCTGCGAGGGATGTAGCAGCCCCACCCATAGGCCCCATAGCTTCCGGGACATAAGTATCTGCGGTAAAAAAACCAATCAAAAATATCCCTATTAAACCGCACCAATAAAAGATATTATGTGATAATTGATATTTTTCCATTTTCAGTAAGTTGTTCATTCCCACACCTCCTTGTTATTTCAAATCCGAGCGTCGGAACCACAGATAAGTACCTAAGCATAATGCCAGTACCCATAAAAAATCTGAAAACATGAATTGCCCGCCGGATATGTTGGATTGTTGCAATGCCATAAGCCGAAGCTGGCCCATAGGCAATATTTGTGAGATAAGCTGCGCTTGATCTCCATTCATCAAAAAGACCATTAAGAAAAAGAGTACCATCGGCACAGCCATACTCTTTCCTATATCACGGAAAATGAAGGCAAAGAAAAAAGGTAATAGGCACATTGCAAATTGCGAAGCAATCACCATTACAACTATGCCGATGCTTGCCAATGCTCCTTTAGTGACAAACGTACCAATTATGCTATGTAACAACAGTGGAAAAGACAGGATAACCATGCAGGCGATTTGATGAACTACCAGCTTCGCAAATAGTATCTTTCCGCGTCGATGTCCGGCATTGATATATGATTGTAATGTTCTTCTGCCAAAATCATTTCCAACAAACAGGGCAGAAAAGATGATTGTGAGGAAATATAGGATTGGCATATTGTATATCGAAGCAAAGAAAAGGTTGGATGTTTCCCCAACGCTATCCAGTAACAACACACTACTTAAAAGGAGATTAAACAATCCTATCCCCCAAAAATACCAGCTATGGAACAGCTTATAAAATTCAGCTTTTAGGAGATTTGACATTTCCTGTCCCTCCTATTTTGCTTAAAAAGTAATCTTCTAATGTATCACCGGCCACAGAAAGACCTGTAACGAGAATATGTGCATCTGACAAAGCAGCAGCCACTTTTTCCATATCATCGAGATAATCATATAGGCGAATCATGCCATCTGGCATCAGCTTAAAACTATCTGTGTGTAGCGTTTCTTCCAAAACGATCAGAGCTTTTTGTGGATCAGTTGCCTTTATTGCGATATGCCGTTTGCAACGATCATTTAGTTCTCGATCTGATATTTCTTCGATAATTTTGCCTTTGTCTATTAAAATAAACTCTGATGCTGTCTGATACAGTTCCTCTAAGATATGGCTGGATACCAATATCGTCATTCCGTATTCCTTATTCAAGGACTTTAGCAAATTACGAATTTCCACAATTCCAGCAGGATCAAGCCCATTGATCGGTTCATCCAAAATAAGAAATTCTGGTGTATTTAATAGTGCGATTGCAATACCCAATCGCTGTCGCATCCCCAGCGAAAAATTACGGACAGCTTTTTTCCCGGTATCTTTCAGACCTACCATGTCTAAAGTTTTTTGGATAACTGCTTTGTCAGGGATACCACGTTGGATACGCTGTATCTCCATATTTTGATAAGCGGTCATTGTCGGAAAAAGCGCAGGTGTTTCGATCATGCAACCGATCCGCTTTCTCTGTTCCTGCAATTCCTTTTCGACGGTTTTCCCCCACAATGATAAGGTGCCGCTTGTCGGAAACGCTAATCCTGTAACCAATCTCAAAAAGGTGGTCTTTCCTGCTCCATTTTGGCCTATGAAGCCATAAATTTTCCCTTTTTCAATTTTCAAATCAATATGATCTAAGGCAACTGTGTGCCGGTATTCTTTTGTTAAGTCATGTGCTTCCAAAATAACAGAACTCATGTTGTCATCCTCCTTTACATTTTAGTGTAAGGGGAAATCATAAAGAATTTCTTAATTTCTATTTGGAAACCATAAAAAAAGCATAAAGCCAAGAGCTTACCCCTCGGCTTTATGCAAACGGTATCCAATGCCCCACACAGTATCTATAAACTCTTTATCCGGGCAAATGGCTTTCATCTTGTTTCGCAAGTTACTAATATGGACATTCAAGGTGTTGTCCTCGCTGATATACTCTGTATTCCAAACACTTTGAAACAAATTCGCCTTTGAGAAGATCTTGTCCGGGTATTTCATAAGCAATTCCAGTATAGCAAATTCTTTCGCAGTTAAAGGTAACTCCGCCCCTTGTAGCATAGCTCTGTTGCCGTCTAAATCTAAAACCAAATCATTGCACTTCAAAGATGACGGCGTGCTGTTTTGAAATTGAATCCGGCGTAAGTTGCTTTCAATTCTGGCGAGAACTTCTTCCATATCGAAAGGTTTTGTAATGTAATCATCCGCACCAAGCCGCAACAAATCAATCTTGTTCTGTGTTGTTTCCTTTGCTGAAATTACTATGACAGGAACCGTTGAGAATTTACGAATATCCGCAAGTATAGTATCACCACTCCGATAAGGCAGCATTATATCAAGCAGAATAAGATCAATCTGATGTTCTTGTATGCAGTCTAACACATGAAGCCCATCATACTGACAAAGCACCTCATATCCATTTCCCTGTAAAAAATCAGCCAGCAATTTGCTGATCTCTAAATCATCCTCAACAATCAAAATTTTCATATTGTTCTATGTTCACCTGCCTTATGTCAGTATTGCACTACACTTTTTATCTCTAATAGATTTAATTATATTTCCTTTCAGGAGAGAATACAAGGCGTAAAATATGAATTATTAGATGTTAGAAGAACACATTTCTATTGCTGGGTACACTGGAAATATGAAACCAAAAGCCAGCAAAAGCCCCTCCTGTCTACGCATTTAGGGGGCAAAAAGCCCACGGAAATCAAGGCTTTTCGGCGGTGGTCGATGGGGTGGCAGAATGATTTATCAAATACCCGTCGGAACGGGCTTTGAAATGCGTAGGAAAATCTTTCCGGCGCTGGTTTTCCCGCCGGTTCTGTGGTATGCTGGAATAAGACAAAAAACGACAGGAGTTGACACGATGGCCGAACAGGAAATGTTACTGGACACAGCTACCATCAGGGCCGCCGTCGCCGGTGAGCTATGGGCTAAACAAAAAGTGATCGAACACTACACCCCCATGATCGACGAGTTGGCCGTTGACGAAGATATGAAGCAGCACATTATTCTGAAACTGTTGGAAGAACTGCCTAACTTCCCAATGGGGCAGGCATAAGAAAAAAGAGCGCCGGACGCAGAGGCTTTGACACCTCCGCGCCCGGCGTTTTGGATAATTGCCGATTATGTCATAGCATGATATAATACAATAAAACAAAGTGGGAAACGGTGGAACTTGTATGAATATTGAAAACTATATTGAATCACAATACAGAGAATTATTATCGTGTAGTCAAATAAATGCGGAATACTCCGATTTATATAAATCATTTAGAAACCAAAAACTTCGGGAAATTCTTATGACCTTACATCATGATCTGGTCGGGCTTTTTAGAACAATGAACGAAAGACTACCAACCGGGGAACATGAAGCACATTTTTGGGCAGAACCGAGCAGAGATTTAATTAAGAGAATTGAAATTATATTCAGCTTAGTAAGTTCATTAAAGGAAACACCTTTAGCCTTTCAAATAGACCCATACTATTTAGATTTACTCACACGCTGTCGTGATTTCCTTAGTTCAAGCGGCGGAAGTTCATTGCCGCCCAATATGGCAAAGGTCGAATTATATTATACACTTCCTATTTTTCTACCTCTTAGTAGCATAACCATTTCACATAAGCAACAAGATTTTACATTTGATTTGAAACTGATAGGAAGCGGTTCTTATGCTAATGTTTATAAATATAAGGACACTTTTTATAATCGTCCTTTTATTTTGAAGCGTGCAAAAAAGGAACTTACAGATAAAGAAGTTGCCCGTTTCAAAAGAGAATTTGATGTAATGAATGATCTATCTTCTCCATACATACTCGAGGTTTACTGCTACAATCCAGATAAAAATGAGTATATTATGGAATATATGGATTATACACTGGACGGATATATCGCTGCTCATAACTCTACCTTAACAATTGTACAGCGAAAAGGAATTGCCCAACAAATATTACGTGCCTTTGATTATCTTCATTCAAAAGGACATCTACATCGTGATATAAGTCCTAAAAATATTTTGATAAAAGAGTACGATGATACTCTTGTAGTGAAACTTTCAGATTTTGGACTTGTAAAAATTCCTGATAGTACGCTAACAACGGTTAATACAGAGTTCAAGGGCTATTTTAATGATCCTGCACTGGTTGTCGAGGGGTTTAACACTTATGGCATAGTTCACGAAACTTATGCGCTCACCAGAGTTATTTATTTTGTAATGACAGGCAAAACCAATACAGAAAAAATTACGAATCAGAATTTACGAGCTTTTGTTGAGAAAGGATTGAACCCGGATAAAATCAAAAGATTTCAAAATATTCGCGATATGATTTCAGCATTTAAGGCCATATAAAAATGCCGGACGCAGAGGCAATACAGCCCCTGCGCCCGGCGTTTTGCTTATTCGTCTGTGAAGTGGAACCTATGCGCCGCAAAGTCGGCGTCGCTCATGGCGTCCAGCTTATCGGCGGTCTGGCGGGCCAGCGCCGCCATGTCCTCGTCCATGTCCGGCAGGGCAGCCCGGATGTTGGCCGCCGTCCTGCGCCGGTCGGTCTTGTGATACATACAGATCAGGTTTTCTTCTTCCACGGTAAACTGTACCATTGTCATACCTCCAATTCGTTTTTCTTGGTTCTGGCCGGGGCCTTTTTCAAGGCTTGGGCCTGTTTGGTTTCGGATAGCTGCCTGCGGATGGAAGCGCGGGGCCGCCGCACTTCCTTGTCCCGGTTCTCGTCCTTGCCAATCACTGCATACAGGCCGTGCCGGTCTTTCATGCCGGTAAAGCACAGGGATTTATAGGGCAGCATGGAAAACAGCCGGTCGGTGTCCTTGCTGGATGCAATCTGCACGAAGTATGGGGACAGCTCCACCATGAAATGCGTCTTGTTGGGGCTGTTGGGGGCGGACAGATCTTTCAGTCCGGCCACGATCCGCTGCGCCTCGGCCAAAATCATGCTGTCATGCAGCGCCGTGACGTGGGCCTTAAAGTCGCCGGGCGCAAGCTGCGCCCGGCCTTTCTGTTCATGCCGCAACAGCTCCCGCAGGTGTTCCGGCTCATTGGGCTTGGCCTCATACCGCAGGAACGCCCCCAGATTGGGATCGGGCCGTCCGTCGAAGTACAGACCGGCGGGCTGCTCCCGGTCGCCCTTTTCATAGTGCAGGATGATGTTGTCGGCCTGTACCGCCTCGGCTGCGACGTGCCGGAAGTGCTGGGGATAGTCCAGCTCATAGAGATTGCCGCGAATGACACCCCGCACCTTGCCGGTCAGCTCCACGGCGTAGGCCAGCACCCGGTCACGGGTCTGCTCCCCGTAAAACTTCCATGTGTTGTGTTGCGCGGTGCCTTGCAGGTACACATCACTTTCCCGGAAACAGTACGTCCCGGACGGGCGGGACATCCACAAAAGCGTCTTGTCCTCGGCCTTATCGCTGGCAGCGGCCCACCCGATGATCTCCTTGTCGATCTCAAAATCGTTGCGATAAAAGGCGGTGTTCTGCCGCATGAGCTGTTCCAGCGCGGCCAGAACATCCACATTCTCAAACCTGTTCATGGTGTCACACCTCCAATTCCTGTGCTTTTTCCCGCTGCGGCGGTTTCTTCTGCTGTTCCTCCTTGGCGGCTTTGAGCTGCGCCCGGATGGACGGTTTTTTCTGTTTCTGCGCCGGGCGCTGGGGCTGCTTGGGCTTTTGGGCCTCTGCCTTGGCTGCCTCGGCCACGTCAAACAAGGAAATCTGTTCCCCGGCTTTGGCCTTGGCTTCCAGCTCACTCATGGTCGGGGCATTGTTCAGAACGCCGTCGATCATGTTGTAGTTCTGCTCGGTCGTCATTTCAGCAGCCTTGATGGGGCTTTCCTGCTGGGCGGGAATAGCAAAGGCGTCCGTGCCGTTGCCCATGATACGATACTTGCCGTCCTCGGATTGGTGATGGAAATCATAGCCTGCGGCCTCCAACTGCTCCCGGCTCATGTCGGTTACAAGAAAGTTGCCCCTTGGGGTCTGGATGCTCTCGCCGGTCAGCAATTCCCGTGGTGTAAGCTGTTTTTCCCTCTGCAAGAAGAACTCCGGCACCGGCGTAAAGCCGAAGCTGTCACAGTAATGGGCTTCCTCCTTGCCGCTACTGTTCAGCACCACAACGTCGGAAACGGAAAGGCTGTGGCCGGTGAAGTCGGCGGGACGGTCAAGGTTGAATGTACGGTAGATGTCCTCCAGCGTGGTTTTGCTGTCCAGCGGGGCCGTGTAGATAAGATCGTAATTCTGCCGGTCAACGGCCAGCCCCGCTTCCTGCAAGCTCTCGTAAGCCTCAAAGCGATAGTCCCGTGTTTCCGGCCCGCCTTTGAGCTGGTAGATGGTAAAGGTGTCGCCCTGTTCCGGGGGATCGACGGTGAAATGCGGGTTTTCCCATTGGGTGAAAGGCATATCCGGCATGGCCTTGTAGCTGCCGTTCTCCACCACATAGGGCCGCACCCGGTCAAAGCCGATTTCCTGTGCCATACGGGAAAGGCTTTCCAGTACCACGGGATCACTCCGCAGCCGTTCCATGCGGGTGAAGTCCTCCACAAGATAATTCTGGCCCGCCCGCACATGGAGAATATCGGCGGCGCTCATGCCGTCCTTGCTTTCCATGCCCAGCGTCAGATGGGCGTAGGGGCGGCCATCGGTGTTCAAATCCTTGGCCTCGCTGTTGTAGGGCTGGCTCCGCAGCTCGTCGAACCGGGCCTTGGCTTCCTCAAAGGTGGCGAAATGCTCTATCGGGGTCTGCTGCTCTGCATGGGTGGCCCATGTTTTCAGGTCGGGAATGATGTAAAAGCCCCATTCCCAGCCAGCCTCCGGCGCGGCGGCGCTGCGCTCGGCCAGTGTCTTTTCGGCCCGTTCCCGCACATCGTCCCGCAACGGCACCGTATAGAGGGTGGACGCAGAGGAAAAGCCCACGTTATTGAAAACGTAGTCTACATCGGCCTCTTTCAAGGCTCCTGCCGGGTAGTAGTCGGCCCGTGTTGGGGTGTCGCTCACCTTGCCGCTGGCAATGTCATGGTTCAATCCCGTTTCCAGATGGGTACAGATTTTGCCGTCCACGGCCAGCGTCACATAGTACCAGCCAATATAACCGCCGGTCTTTTCATCGGCTCCCTCGTTGAACTCCACATTGAGCAGCGTGTAGGGCTTCAAGCCCTTTTGGGCCGCGATCTCGTTGTCCTTGGCTTCCCGCTGCAACAGCGCGGGCAGGGCCGCTTCCTTGGTGGCCTTGACGATCTCCGGGTTGTACTGTACCAAAGTACGGTTGACACCTTCCGTCTGCACCTTGACCGTCTTGGCTTTCGGCGTCAGGTGGTTGCCGATAAACAGGGACGCGCCGTTGTCAAAACGGATCGTCATATCGCTGGTGCCGCGCCATTTGCCGGTACAGGGGGACGTATGGATTTCGCCGGTCTTGCAGCCAAACGCCTGCGCGATCACATCAATCTTGGCCTGCAAGGGCAGGTCTTTGTATCGGTCAGCGATTTCCAGCGCCTTTTTCTGCAACTCCGTCAGGGTTTCGGCAGAGGCCGCCTGCGGCTCGGCGTCGGAAGTAACCTCCTGCGCCGGGGCGGTTTCCGGCTCCGGCTCCTGCACGGGTTCTTGTTCCGGCTCCGGCTCTTGTCCCGGTTCCTGTTCCGGGGTGGGTTCCTGTGTCGGCTGCTCCTGTTCCTTGGCATACAGCTCCTTGACGGCTTCCTGCGTCAGCTCCCCGGTGTTGAGCTGATCCATCAGCTCCCGGCACCGTTCCGGCGTCCCGACATAGAGAACATCCCCGATTTTGGCCCTGCCGTTATCCTGCGGGATATAGGCTTGCAGTATATACAGGTTTTCCCGGCTGTCGCTGCGGGGGTTAGCGTGTACCCGGTAGAAGTAGTCCGGCTCGGCCTGTTCCTGTGCCGCCTGCGCCTGCTGTTCCCGGTTGCTGTTGCGTTGCAGCTCCGTGGGCTTGATGCCGGAAAGGGGTTGAATACAAGCGATCCTGTCCGACGCATAGTAGGCATTGTCGTTCAAAAGCCGCTGCCATGCGCCCACACTCGGCGCCCAGCGGAAACCGTGTTCTTTCAACTGCTGGCGGGCGTCCGCCTCCGGCTTGCCGTCAAAGAACACCTGCAAGCGGCTCTGTTCCCGGTTGGCCTCCACATGGCCGCCGTCAAATTCCCAGCCCACATAGGCCACTTCATTTGCGCGGGTCAGGCTTTCGATCCGCTGCCGGACACGGCGAATTTCCGCATTGTTGTTGGACAGCTCCCAGCTCTGAAACGGCTTCTTTTCATAGTGCCAGCCGGACGCCATATCTGCTTTCAGGTTTTCAAGGTTTTCAGGAGAAAGGTGCGGGCAGCCGTCCAGCGTACCGTGTTTGCGGTAATAGGCATTGACCGCTTTCATGGTTTCCTGCGCCTTTTCCAGACCGGCCAGCTTCTTTTGCAGCTTGGGAATGGCCTGCGGGTCGTCTTGCCGGATGCCGCCCATGCCGGTGCTGCGGATTTTATCAAGCAGCCCTTGGATGTACTGCCATTCCTGCATATTGCTGTCGCGGGCCGCGTTCTGTTTCTCTTTCTTGCGTACCGGGAAATTGGAACCACCGGCAATCAAAATGGATGGAACACGGGCGTCAATCTCATAGCCGTGGTTCATATTGGCAGCCAGCTTCCGGGCATAGGTGTCAAGCAGGCTGTCGATCTTCTCATGGTACATGGGATCGACGCGCTTTTTCTGTTCCTGTGCCAGTGCAAAGGCTTCATCCACATAATGCCGGTACTCGGCTGTGGCGCTGCCGGGCTTGTAATCGGAAAAGCTGTTCATTTCCTTGGCACGGCGGGCCGTACCCTCATTGATGGAATAGTAGTAGTCGGACGCCGCAGGCTCTTTCACCGGCTGTTCCGGGGTTTCCTGCTGGGGCGGCTCTTGGGCCTCCTGCGGCTGGGCCGGAGCCTCATAGCCAGCCGCCGCATATTCCTCTACGGTCATACCGGCGTCGGCGGCCTCCTGTGCAATTTCGGCCTCCACCTGCGCTTTGTAGTCCTGCAAGCTCTGGTCGAAGTCGGTCAGTTTCGGCATTTCCGGCAAAGGCTCTCCGTGGTTGAGCAGCGGGCGGCACTCCATAGCGTAGTCCACCAGCGCCCCATAGTAGGCAGTTTCCTCCGGCGTCAGGGTGTCGCTGGACGCCAAACGGGTCTGCGCCTCCTGTTCCAGCCGGGACAGGTTGCAATGCAGCTCCATGTAGGGGATGATCTCGGTGAGAAAGGCTTCCCGTCTGGCGTGATCCTCCGCCCATGCCTCCGGGCCGCCCTGCCGGGTCAAATGGTCTTTCCATTTTTCATCGTTCAGATAAAAGGTCTGATACTCCCGGATATGCTCAATCAGGGAACCGTCCCGGTCGCCAAAATCCTGCCGCCCGGAATAGCTGTGCGGCTCTCCTTGGAATGTGAAATCAATGCGGAAGTCGGTCTTATCATAGTAGCCGCCGCCTCGATGTTCTGCGTCCAGCCGGGCAAACAGGGCGTCGGCCTCATGCAGCGGCATTTGCTGGCCCATTTCCAGATCGGGGCTTTCGGTGAAAAGGATCGTCACAACCGGCTCTGCCGTGGGGTCAAGGGTGGGCTGCTGTGCGGCCTTGGCCTCTGCGATTTCACGGTCAATCCGGCTTTTCACCAGCTCGTCCACATGGCCGTGCTGCATTTCATAGCCATGTTCGCAAAACTCATTGATAAGGGCAATCACCTTGTCTGTGTTGTCCACGGCCTCGGCGTACTCCACAATCAACCGGCGTTCCTCGTTGCCCATGCGCTGTCCGTCACGCTCGGCCCAGTCGATCAGGGCGTTGGCCCGTTCCGTGGGGGTGGCCTCCGGCATAATGGGCTTGTTGTTCAAAAGGCCGTCAATCCCATTCCACGGCTGCGGCTCCGGCTGGGCCTCGGCCCGTTGCAGCGTCCCGTCGCCGGAAAGGACAAAGCCCTGTGTCTGAATGGCGTCCAACGTGCCTTGTGTCACCTCACCGGTGGATTTCACATCGGCGTCAATCAGGGTTTGCAGCATGGCTTTCACACTGTCGGTCATTTCCTGCTGCTGTTCCGGGGGCAGCTTGGAAAACACACTGTCGGGGGCAGGCTGCTCGGCGGCCTGTTCCACTGTTGGCTCCACGGCCTGCTGCACCTGCCGCTGCTGCTGAAGCTCGGCAAGGTGGCCGTCAATAGTGGTAATCAGCTCATGGGCGGTGGCCCGAATGGTTTCAAGGGACGCCCGCAGCTCTTTCAGGTCTTTGCCGGAACTCCAACCGGCCACATACCCAAAGGAATAGTCGGACGTGTCCAGTCCGTAGTGCTGGCAAACGGCATAGGCCACGCTCTCGGCCTGCACCTCGCGGGTGCGGCTGTCGGGCCGGTTGGCCTGCTCGGTCACAGGGGCGTCCGGGTCAATGGCGTGAAGCTTGGCATGGGCGATCTCATGGATGGCTGTTTTCAGGGTTTGCAGCTCACTCATGTTCTCCTGAATGGCGATCCGCTTTTCCGTCAGGTGGTAGTAGCCGTGAGAACCACCGGGGATGTCCTCAAAAGCCATCGGCACGGGGGAAGTCTGTTCCAGCGCCTTGAAGAAGTCCTCGTATTGCTCCACATTCCCGGCCAGCTCGTCCACACCAATAGAGGGCAAGGGTTCGCCCTCGGTCTGGCTCACGTCAAAGACAGACACGATCTTGAACGCCGGAACTTGTGTTTCCTGTACTTCGGTCAGAGGCTTGCCGTCTTTGTCCATGACCGGCTTGCCCTGTTCGTCCAGCTTCGGCACTTCCTTTTTCACCTTATAGGGGGCGGGGGCCAAAATCTTGATGCCTTTCTCGCCCCGTTTCACATTGCGGTGAAAATCGTCCCGCCACTTGTTGTAGCTCGCCACAAGCTGGCCGCCCTGCATGGCGATCAGCAGCGTATTGTTGAAGCTGTAACTGTGGAACTTTGCCATAGAGGTGAGATAGGCTTTGTAGCGTTCACTCTCGAAAAGCTCCTGTATGCCGGTTTCCAGCCGGTCGGTGATTTCTTTCATGCGGTCGGCGCTGTTCTGGCTGTTGAGAATAATGGGGACGACGGGCGGCGGGGCCGCAGCTTCGGCGGTGGGCGCTGCCTCTGGCTGCACCGTCCGGGCCGGGGCCTCGTCCCGCAGAATTTCCGGCGCGGGATAGGCCATCACCCGGTATTCCTCCGGCACCGGCTGGCCCTCATGGACGCGCTGCCACTCGTCGCCGCTTTTCACCAGATAGCCGTAATCGGTGAAAACACCATGCTCCGTATTGGCAATATGCAGGCCGAAACGGGGCAGGAAAATTCCTGCTTTCCATTCCTCCGGCATATCCACCATGCCGGAACGGTTCAGATAGTAGTCACCCAACTGGCCCGTGCCGGTGACATCCGGCAGATGCACATAGTAGTCCACGTTGTCGGGGTAGTCGATGATCTGGCCGATGCTGTGGAAGTCGCGCTGCGGGCTTGTCAGGGCGGCGTTCAGCTTCGCAAGCTCGGCGGCGTCCAGTTTTTCCAGCCTCGCGGCAAGGAAGTTCAGCTCGTCCACATCGGCGGACAGCACCAAATCGCGGGGCAGCTTAATGGGACGCTCCTGCGGGCTTCGGTAGTCGTACAAGAAAAAGTCCTGCGGATTGTCGGCACTGATCCCGATTTCCCGCAGGGCTTCTTGCAGCTTTTCGGTTGTGGTCGGCAAAGAAAACCAAAGGCCCTCTTTGCCTTGCTCATAACGCTGTCGGTTATGCAGCAGGATAGAAAACACTTCGCTCATGGGTTCACTCCTTTCATATTCATAGGGGTTTGGGGCTTTCCCCAACAAGCAAAATCCCCGGCCCGGCAGGGTGTGACCGGGTCAGGGATTTGTCGGAAGTGTGGCTACACTTCCTATGCTTGCTACGTTACTCCGTCAGCTCTTTTTCTCCACGCGGTAGTTGACGTACTTCCCGCCGGTATCGGCCAAAAGCACCGTCCCGTCGTAGGTTTTGCCGGTTTTCATGGAGCGCAGGCCCTTTACCTTTGCCTTTCCGTCTTTGAGCAGCGCGGCGGCGATCTTCGGGGTGAACGTCTTGCCCCGTTCCTCAAAAAATCGGTCATTCTTCCACATGACAAACTGGCAGGCCCGGTTTCCGCAGTAATAGTTTTTCTTGCCCTCGTAGACGGCTTCGCCGCAGCGGGGACACTTGCCGATAACCACACGCTCGGTCTGAAACAACTTCTGCGCGTCCTCGCTGATCTGCGAATATCGGGAAATCAGGCTTCGGGTCATTTCCTCAATGCCCACCATGAAGCCCTCCGGGTCGGCCTCGCCCTTGGCAATGGCCGTCAGCTTGGTTTCCCATTCTGCCGTGAGCTGGGGAGAAGTCAGCACATCCGGCAGGACGCACACAAGGTTGTGGCCGTCCTTGGTGGGAAGTAGCTGTTTGCCTTTGCGTTCCACAAATCCCATCTGCACCAGCTTTTCCAGAATGGAAGCGCGGGTTGCCGGGGTTCCCAAACCTTGGCGTTCGGCGTCCTCCGGCATATCCTCGGCCTCGGTCCGTTCCATAGCAGACAAAAGCGTATCTTCCGTGTAGGGCTTGGGCGGTGTGGTGAAATGCTCGGTGATGCTGGCCTCCACCGGGTCAAAGGTCTGGCCCTCGGTGATCTCCGGCAGCTCCCGTGCCAGCTCCGGCGCGTCCTCGTCGGCATCGGTCTTGAACGACGCCTTGAAGCGGCGCTCAATCTCTTTCCAGCCGGGGGTGAGAATGGTTTTTCCCTTGGCGGTGAACTCGTTCCCGGCGCAGGTGAATGTGGCGGTGACGGCCTCATACACATGGGGCGCGGCCACGGCACACAGCAGCTTGCAGCACACAAGGGACAGCAGTTTCTTTTCGCCCTCGGTCAGCCCGTCAAAGCCTTTCTGCACAAACTCCATCGTGGGGATAATGGCGTGGTGGTCGGACACCTTTTTGCTGTTCAGCACCCGGCCAAACTGCGGAGCAATGTCCAGCCCCGCCGCAAAGGAAAGCAGCGGCCACAGGCCGGACACGATGCTTTCCGCCGTAGGCTGCATATCGTCGGTAAGATACTGACTGTCGGTGCGGGGATAGGTCAGCAGCTTCTTTTCGTAGAGCTGTTGGGCATAGTCAAGGGTCTGCTTGGCGGTAAATCCAAACAGACGGTTGGCCTCTCGCTGCAAGGTGGTGAGATCGTAAAGGCAGGGCGGCTGCTCCGTCTTTTTCTCACGCTTCACCGATACACAAACGGCCTGCGCTCCTGCACAGGCCGTCTTGGTGGCGTCGGCGTCGTCGGGGTTCATAAAGCGGTCGCTGGCCGCCTCCATGCCGCCCGCCGCGATATGGACAACGTGGTATTTCTCTTTCTTGAAATTGCTGATTTTGGCCTCCCGATCAACCAGCATATTGAGGGTAGGCGTCTGGACACGGCCCACGGTCAGGGTCTTGTGATAGAGGATGGAGAAAAGCCGGGTGGCGTTGATCCCTACCAGCCAATCGGCCTGCGCCCGGCACAGGGCCGATTGATACAGGTCGTCGTAGTCGGCTCCCGGTTTCAGGTGGGCAAAGCCCTCGCGGATCGCGGCGTCCTCCATGCTGGAAATCCAAAGGCGCTTGAACGGCTTTTTGCAGCCCGCCATCTGATAGACGAAACGGAAAATCAATTCGCCCTCGCGCCCGGCGTCGGTGGCGCACACAAGGCCCGTCACGTCGGGGCGCTCCATCAGAGAGCGCAGCACGGCAAACTGCCCTTTTTTCTCGGCGGGGATGATGTACTGCCACTCCTGCGGCAAAATCGGCAGGTCGTCATAGCGCCACTTCTTGAAACGCTCGTCATAGGCTGCGGCGTCAGCAAGGGAAACAAGGTGGCCGATACACCAGCTCACCAGATAGCCGTTTCCCTCCATGTAGCCGTCCCGTTTCTGATCCGCACCGATCACGCCCGCAATGCTGCGGGCGACGCTCGGTTTCTCTGCAATTACTAACTGAACACTCATTCCTTATTCCTCCTTATCCTGCGCGGGTTCCTCGTCCTCCGGGGTCGGTTCGTCCTCGTCCTCGCCAAAATCGTATTCGTCCAGCTCGTCGCCGCCCTTGGTGTCGGCCTTGGGCTTCTTAAACTTGAAGAAGTAAAGGGCCGCGCCGCCGCCGATGAGCAGTACCACAAGGAACACAATCAAACCGCCCATGCTGTTCCCGGCTTCTTCCTCCGGCTCGGTGGGTTCTGCCGGTTCCTCGGCCTCCGGCGCTGCGCCCACGCAGGCGGTGAGATTGTCCTTGCATACCGGGCAGGCGGTGT
>ENA-OQNN01001092-OQNN01001092.1-human-gut-metagenome-genome-assembly--contig:-NODE-1092-length-20937-cov-3.756655_pt1 | contig 20937 bp, 23 predicted proteins | sample MGYA00242624_ERZ504870 | MGnify/ENA primary metagenome ERZ504870 (study PRJEB26092, sample SAMD00036379) | human gut metagenome | host: Homo sapiens | study: EMG produced TPA metagenomics assembly of... | reverse complement strand
CGGTCGGCGGGACATACGAGCTGAAAAGAAGCTCAAAGAAATAAGGGCTTCCGCAAAAAACAACAGGAGTGACGCTATGGCAGAATCCAAGAGCAGACTGTTATACATATTGAAATACCTTTGGCAAAACACGGATGCCGAGCATTATGCAACAACGGCGGACATCCTCGCCTTTCTGAAGGGCAACGGCATTTCCTGCGACCGCAAGACGATACCGTCCGACATACAGAAGCTCTGCGATATGGGCATGGATATCGAGGAGGAGCGCAGCCGTGAGAACCGATATTCCCTGAGCTGTCACCTGTTCACGCTGCCGGAGCTGAAGCTGCTGATCGACGCAGTGGGATCGTCCAAATTCATCACGGCAAAGAAAAGCGAGGAGCTGATTGAAAAGCTGTCGCAGATGAGCAGCGTCCATCAGGCGGCAGAGCTGAAAAGCAATCTGTATGTCTCCGAGCGGGTCAAACCGTTAAATGAGCAGATATATTATCTGGTGGATAATATCAATACGGCGATCAACCGCGGGAAGCAGATTTCGTTCCGGTACTTTCACTACGACCAACATCGAAAAGAAGTCCCCAATAACGATGGAAAGCGATATTTCTTCTCCCCCTACTGTTTGGTATGGAGCGAGGATCATTACTATGACATCGGTTACAGCGAGAAGTATCAAAAAATCGGCACCTTCCGCGTAGATCGTATGAAGGAAGTCAATATCCTTTCCGCCGACGCCGCAGCGAAGCCCGCCGATTTCAACCTGCCGGAATTTACCCGACGTGTGTTCGATATGTACGACGGTGAAACCAAAAAGGTCACGTTGGTCTGCAAAAACAATCTGATGAATTATATCGTAGACCGCTTCGGTGATGAGGTAGATACCGTTCCGGGTGACTGCGGACACTTTAGGGCTGTGGCGGAGGTTTCCGTCAGTCAGACTTTTTTCGCATGGGTGTTTCAGTTCAACGGAGATATACGGATCACAGCTCCCGAAGAGGTTGTTTTGCAGTATGGGGAAATGCTCAAAAATGCTTTGCAGACATAGGCTGTGCCGCTGTTCGGAAAATGAGATGGGTGCAAAAACGCCCATCTCGTTTTGACTTTGCCGAAACCCCTTGTATTCGTAAAAAGTTCAGGATATAATATGCTTACGGCGTTCGCAAAAAAGCGAACCGAGAAAGGAGCCGCCATATGAACAGAGCAAAGACCTTCGGGGACTTTCTGATCGCAAAGCGTATGGAACGGGAAATGTCCGCACGGCAGCTTGCCATCAAACTGGACTTCTCCGCCGTGTATATCTGCGACATCGAAAAAAACCGCAGACCCGTTCCCGATGAGATTCTGGAAAAGCTCCCCCTGCTTCTGCACCTGAATGAAGCCGAAACGGAGGAAATGTACGACCTTGCCGCAAGATCGCGGCATACGGTGAGCGCAGACCTGCCCGAATACATCATGGAAAAGGACATCGTCCGTGCCGCCCTCCGAACCGCTAAAAAGCATAATGTGACGGATAAGCAATGGGAAGATTTTATCCGCCGCATTACAAAAGAGTCCGACTAAGCCTTCGGACGGAAAGGAATACGCCGATGGCAACACTTTACTACCGCCCGCAGGCACTGGAAACCATTGCCCGCCACACGCTGCTGCAATATGACGCAGGATATCTCAGCGGCAGACCCCAGGCCGTGCCGATCTGCACCGCGCCGTCAGCCGTCTGAAGCCGAAACAGCGCGCCCTCATCCGAAAGGTGTTTTGGGAGGACGTCAGACAGGTCGAGATCGCCAGGGCCGAGGGCGTGAGCGAGTCGGCGATCGCCCAGCGTATGGCGGTCATCTATGCCCGCCTGAAAAATTTCATGGGCGAAGAAAAATAATTTTCCGAAAAACCTTAAGTTTCCCCTCTGCCGTGAGCTACCTGTGAAGGGCAGCAAATGCACTACAGCCGAAATGATATTCTCTTTTCCGAAGCTGTCCTCAAAGAAGCGGTAGGCATAATCGAAATACTCCCGCTGCTCCTCAACGGTTTTTCCTTTCAGCCAGTCCGGTGTGCCGCCCACGAAGCAGTCCTGCATAACCACGCTGTCCTTCCGGCGCTTTGCTCCGACAGACTCGATCCTGTCCAAGACCGCCTTGCGGTATTTTGACGGCGGCTCAACGATGTGATAGTTCTGATGTGTCCTCGACGGGTCTATGTCGGGGTTGCTTTTGTACTCGGCTTTCAGTCGCTCGTGGTGATTGCCTATTCTGCCAACCGAGCCGAGCTTGCGCTTTTCAATGCGCATAATCGCATAATTTGCCACGGTGAAAACCTCCTTCCTTGATACCCTTGCTCAATATAGTCATCTTTATAGCCGTGTTCCATACTTGTTTCTCATGATAAAAGTACAGTAGACGAAATCTGCGACGAACTCATAAATATGGAAGAAGGAACTATTGTTTCAAGCTAATTGTACATATATGGACGCAGCATAAAATTGGCACAAAATTGGCACAGTTTTGCCGATGACAAGTGAAAGAGAATGTGCTATACTAATATCGTCCAAAAGTGGGTTCTTAACCGGATCCGCTTTTTTATTATGCCCGAAAAGGAGTGTGTAAAATGAAATATTGTCCCTATTGCGGCGCCGATCTGATTGAGGACGCCGTTTCTTTTTGCGCTGAATGCGGTAAACAGCTTCCTGCCGGCAAAGCACAAAAAGAAAAGCCTAAGGAGAAGCCCGAAATCAAAAAGACTTCCAAAAAGAAGAAAAAGAACCCTGTTAAGAAGGCGGATTGCAGTATCGAGGTTGAAACAGTCGTTGATGATGGCTATGACGGCTATTATGACGATATCCGCCCGGTTGATGAAGACCATGAACGCGAAGGTATGGATAAGGAACTAATTAAGAAAATTGCCATTATTATCGCTGTACTTTTTGTTGTGATAGCGGCCTGTGTTGCCCTTATGTATGTTCTTTAGTTGTAAATCTCTTCCTCTCATCGTGTAATGATAGTAAAAGAACACGAGGTGATGAATAATGATTTACATTTCCAAAGGTATTGTTCAGGAGAAATCCACCGAACGTAACATATATGTCGGTCGAGGCGGACAAGTGTTCCAGCTCACTAAGATCGAAGCGCAGCTCTGGCTGGATGGCAGGTTTGGGTTCTACACAACCAAGAATGCCTCTCAGGAGCGAGCTATCGAGCACCTTTACAGAATGGGTCTGGTAGAATTCGAGCAAGAAGACACGTTTGTCGCACGCTACAGAATTCTTACCAGATGCGTACTTTGTGCTGCAGCGAACTCCAATATCAGTTTGACGGTGGGACGCTTCGAGTCGTCTATCCTCAATTGGCTGACTAATGCCGGCATCAGACTGAGTATGGCGGAGCTTGTCTACCTTCACGAGCGCCAGATTAAGCCTACGAAGGAATTGCTTTACACCGACAATCGTCAGAAACTTGTGGAGACCATCTATACTCAGGAAAATATCTTTGATAACATCCTGGAGTGTCAAATGGAACACGCAGCCTGTAGAGACAAGGTTACTGCAGCCATTATGGTACTCCTGAAAAACAAGAAAATCATAATATTGTGAGGTGAAGCAGATGAAGGATAAGTTCAAAAACTTGCCTGAAGTGCTGCAATGGCAAATCATTTCACGGTTTGCTGGAGGCGCAGGCTTCTTCCTCCTCTTCATAGTGATTATGCTCTTTTACCGCAATGTGTATTTGTGGTTGCCAAGTCTCTTTTTTATGGTCTTGCTCATTGTAAACGGCATTTTCCTGCTATATAATAGTATCAACGGTAACTATGTGAGTGTCGCAGGTGTTTGCGAGAACATAGAATTTACCGGTATCAGAAAGCGCGTCAAGAGAATCACCCTGAAGTTAGAGGAAAACTCGCTGAAGATCTCCGTCAGGCACAAGATTAAGAGACTTAAAATCGGAGATACTGTTATCGTATACCTTTCCGTAAAGGCACCGGTGTACCCGCAGGATGACGGATATGTGGTATTTAACTACTATGCAATGGAAGTAAGAAATGGGGTGTAATAAGTGGGTTCTAACAAAGAAAAAATTCATGAACTGCTTGGTCAAATAGAAGCGCTGATCAAAGACAACGAAACCGAAGATGGTGCTTTTCGCTTTGATGAGATAAGAGCGATGGTGGCACTGGATTTTGCGAGAACGGAGATTGAAAAGACTCTTGTAAAACCCGACTGACCTCATTTTTAGCGAAAAGATTGACTATTGGGAAATAATCTGCTATAATAATTGTGTTAGTATCAGAGTTGGTCAAGTACCGAACACAGTTATCAGAGTTTTCACAGTGTCAGTTAGCACATTAGTGCTAATTGGCACTTTTTTATTTCCTGGTTTCGTCCCGCCTATGCGGGTTGAAATATAAAATTTAGTTGCAGGCAATCCCTGCAGGAAGGAGTAACCTATGTTAAAGGTATTCGCAACCCAAGTCGTCATTTCCAAAGGATATGACAACAAACCCGCCATCAGTATCACCAGAGGTAATGACTCTGCCGCGTCGGTAAGATTCCGCATCGGCAAGAAAGTCTATGACCCGAAGGCAGATAACAACGCAAGATGGCTCAACTATTCCGTAAAGGGCTTTGGCCCGATCGTCAATCGCATCGAAAAGATGCAGCTGAAAGAAGGCTCATTCGTAAACATTATGGGTCGGTTGGACGAAGACTCTTGGGTGGATAAAGAATCCAACGAAACCAAGAGTTGTACAGTTATCATTCTCGATGAGATTGAGTACGCTTCCGGTGGAGGAAAGTCCAACAACGGCAACGCGACGAACGGCACAAGCAATCAGGCACCTGCTCAAGCTTCTGCAGCCAATTCCGGCGATAATGGCGGTGGGTTCACCGGCTATGAACCTTTTGGCGGTAATTCGTTCTTTGATGATCAGAATTAAAGGAGCGAACAAATGAATAGAGCGTATTAAGGGCGCACATGAGTTTCTGTAATTAGAACCATGTGCGCCTTTTTGCGTTCTGAAGGAGGTGTCTTATGAGGAATGCAGCGTTTTGTCTCTTGACTGAGACAGAAAAAAACTTAAAGTTCAGAGCAATACTGAACGATAAGACCGACCGGACCCTCACAGCTGAAGAGATGAAAAGCATTCTATTATGCGTCTCTCCTCATAAGCAGTGCAGCATCGTTGTCCATAACGACGCTGACAAGTTCCGTGAAGTCTTGCAACTGTCAAGCGGATTCCGAGGTAAGACCGTGCTCGGGCAGGTACTTGTAAGTCACGATAATACGCGTGGCGAGCTGTACTGCCCGACACTCCCCGCGGCAATTCTCTTGAAAAAACAGGCGGATGAAAGTAGTGCGCATCAATTGCACATTTATATTCCGCCATCTCGATTACGGAAAGGAAATCAGAAAGTATGAAGAAGGATTGGAAACGGCATATCGCCTTTGAAGTCTTAGTGATCCTTGTGATGCTGACCGTGCTGATGCTTATATGTCGGCTCTGGCCAATCATTTTCCTCCTCATCATCGGCATTTTCATTACGGCGTTACGGTTGCTGTTTCTCTCTCCTAAGCGAGTTGAGGTAGTAGAACCGTTACCATTGCCGTCATTACCGGAACCTAAGGAGCCCACGGAACAAGATGTGAGAGATATAGCTTACTCTGTCATACTCAGACGGATTACAGAGCTTGTCTCAGCATCTTATCCGGAAGCCAGATGGGTCTGGGAAGCACCGAATGCCCGACAGCTCATTGAACTGGGCGAAGATGTGTTCATTTTACTCAACCGTGCAGGTGGTTATCGCCGCGCACACGTAGTTATTCAAAATCTACAGGTTGTGACAATCGAATACAACTGTGCCCCGACAAAACCAATTGAGTCTGATGACGATGACACAGATACTGATGAACCCGTGGCAGAAAACTTCGACCTGGTCGCCTTTGAATGGGCTGACGCACACATTATTGAGCTTAACAAGCGATGCAATGAAGCAATCGGCGAAGGAATGACCGAAATCATTCTGACATCGGACGAGCTTCCTGTTAAGGAAAGCTGGCCTGCCATTTGCAAAGAGCTTGAAAAGAATGGCCTCGATGATGTCAAGTGCATACCTCAGGGTATCAAAATCAATTTCACGCAGTGAAACTGCAGAAAGGAATTACTAAGTCATGGCTACATACATGAACAACATTTTCAATTTCGGCAGAGATTTGCCGGCACCGTTTGATACGCTGTCCAACAAGAAGGTCGGTGTGTCATCCAAATACGGTGATAAAACAACCTCAACTCTCTGCGCCACTATGATCAAGGCCATTCATGCGGTTATTAACTGTATGCAGGCCACAGGAGAAGGCGCAGTTGGTGTCATTGACCAAAAAACTGTTGCAGAATACAAGTCCTCTGCAAGCCCGGATGCATACCATTTGGTTGTCTATGACAGTGACAAAGGTGCTGTTATGGCCAGTGTCTACGATAAAGGCACGGAGGTATTCGAGAACTATGTCCTGAATTCGTCCGGTCGTGATGGTGCTGCCGTAATGATGGCACTGTTCCCGGTGCTGATGACGGATGATGAGTTCGAGGAAAACTTCAACGCCTATCGTGACCATTTCTCCAATGGGTTTTCGGACTTTAACGGTGCCAGGGATGCGATGGCGATTCTTTGTGATAATGCGTACCGTCGTATCAAAGATGAAACCTGTACCGCACACGTCAGGGTGAACGTGGATAAGTCAGGCAACCTGATGCGTGTATCTCAGGCGCAGATGGACTCGGGTGTCTTTGCTCCGAAGGTCGTAGTTGCCGGCGAGTTTGTCATTATGGCACAGACCGCACGCGTTACTGTAAGTAAGGCCACCACCTTGGTGGAGCACGAGGACTTCATTGGCAAGTATGAATTTGGTAAAAGAAGCTTCAACCCTGTTGAGCAGTCATTGATCCCTGCACTTCCGGCTTGGTACATCATTCCGGAAGAGGTCGTTGATATCTGTAAGCACGCTCAGCACACCACCGGCAAACCGATGCAGATGCGTAACTTTCTGTTGCGCGGTCCTGCAGGTACGGGTAAAACGATGGGCGCCAAAGCAATTGCTGCAGGACTGAACTTGCCGTATATGAAATATACCTGTTCGGCAGGCACGGAAATCTTCGACTTTGTCGGTATGATCTTCCCGGACTCTGATTCGGGTTCCACAGGAGATGCTCAGCTTGATGCTGAGAATGCAGTCCTTAAGAGTATGGGCGGCGTTAATTATGCTAACGTCTCTAAACTGATGAATCTTCCTGACTTAGAAGATATGGACTATGATCCCGCAGGCGTTTACAAGGCTCTTACGGGCGCCACGAAGCCAAATGCATCTTCCCAGGACTGTATGGCTATTGTGCTCGATAAGGTCACTGAGAAGGTCAGAGCGCTCTCAAAACGCGATGAGAGTGCCAAGAGCAGCGGACAGACCTACACCTATGTGGAAACGGACTTTATCAAGGCACTGAAGAACGGTTACGTTATCGAAATTCAGGAGCCTTCGACCATCGTCCAGCCCGGTGTTTTGGTTGGTCTTAACTCATTGCTTGAGCAGACCGGTTCTATTACGTTACCGACAGGCGAAATCATTGAGCGTCACCCGGATGCTGTGGTGGTTGTTACGACCAACGTCAGCTACGAGGGATGCCGTGGTATGAACCAGTCGGTTATTGACCGTATGAGTCTGGTACGAGACGTGGAGATGCCGTCTCCCGAGGTGATGGTACAACGTGCAATGTCCGTTACGGGTGCCACCGATGAATATCAGGTGTCACAGATGGTCCAGGTTGTTAATGACTTGGCTGAGTATTGCCGAAAGAACAGTATCACAGACGGTTCCTATGGTATGCGAAGCCTCATTGACTGGATTGTCAGCACTGAAATCACCGGTGATGCTTATAGTTCGGCTATGTATACCATCATCAGCAAGGCAACTTCCGATGAGCTCGACCGAGAAGCACTTATCAGCGCGGTTCTTGAGCCTATTATTCCTCCAAAGAGGCGTAAGGCTACCGCATAATTCTATCAGAGAGGAGGTTAACCCTATTTTATGGCAAGGGTGAATCACAAATTAGTTAAACAGCGTCTCAACGAGAAGCGAAGCAAAATCACGGACAGACAGTTCTTCACGTCCCGCTTATTTGCGGGACACCTTGAAGACTTAGCAGCTGCACAGACGCGCCGGTATCACTATAACCGGCGTGTCCGTGTCAATATTTATTGGAACTCAAAGGACAGTTTCTTTGCAGCTACCGATAATATGTCCGTTAAGATCAATGCCGGTCATCCGTTCATTACCAAAACCAAGGGACGCGAAAACAGATACCAGATAATTCTCGGCGTCTTTGCTCACGAACTCGGTCATATTCTCTATACCGATTTCCTGGCAGGACAAACGCATCACAATTATCTTGGTGCACATAAATGGTATCCATACCCACCGGTTCTGGCTACCTCTGCAGATGCCCGAAGAGAAAATGCTTTTTGGGAGTACGTGAAGGAAGATCCAAAGAACCTTGAAATGGCGCAATATATTGCAGGCTACATTTCCAACGTCATTGACGACGGTTATGTGGAAAACCGTATGCTCGCCAACTTCCCGGGTAAGCTCGGCTATGGTTTGGAAGAACTTCGACAGGTTCACTTCGAGGATATTCCTACCGTGACACAGCTCATCGAAAAGGAAGATACGGAAGGCAGGCACATTTTCGAAAGTATTGCTCAGATTATGCTGTCTTACGCCAAGTACGGTGAGATTAAGTACGGTGAAGAACCTCTTTCAGAGGAACGAATCCAGGTGGTCTTCAGCCTTATCAACGATATTGACACAGCGCTTATGAGCCGTTCCGGTAAGGAAAGGCTTGTTGTGATCAATACCATTATCGTAAGGTGTTGGGATTATCTTGAGGACTTCTGTGAAGAATGTAAGAAGCGTCAGGAAGAGGCCGAAGCAGCCGGTGGTACATCAAGCATTGCCCAGACACTTTCCGAAGTGCTGCAGTCCATTGCCGGTGGCTCTGCTGTCGGTACAGGCAGCAGTTCTCCTGTGCCTGAAGGTTCGGGCGAATCAGATACGTCTGCCACAGCAAAAGCAAGGGAGAAAACCCACGAAGATGCTGAAGAAAGCGAAGACGGTGACGGTGCTGGCTCCGGATCCGAAGGTGAAGAAGAAAATGCTGCTCCCCAGACTGACTCAGAAGTTGATGAAAATTCATCTGAGTCTGGTGGAGGCAGCGAAGGAGAATCTTCCAGCTCATCTATGGGTGAAGGAGAAACAATGCCGGGCGGTGGCGCCGGAGGTGGCAAACAGCAGGTGTCCCGTGGCGAAAAAGGTCGAATTCCTTTGCGCCAGACGGCAAGTGTTTCCAATCCTACCGGTGGAACCATTGAACATGACGATGATTATCAGCGAGAGATGTACGACGGTGCTGCCGCTGATATCGAGCGTTTACTGGAAAAGATGGCGGAAAAGGCTGCTTGCGAGCAGTTGGAGACTGAGAGAACACGTGAGCTCAACGACGTCGCCCAGAATATTTCTTATGGAGATGTTCATGAGGGTGTAAACGTCAGGGTAAATCGTATTGCTTCGGTAGATGAAGAACTGGTTGACCAGTACAACTACATCTCCGGGCCTCTCATCACTATTTCCCGTCAGCTCCAGAAGAGTCTTCTTAAGCAGCTTAAGGAAGAACGGCGCGGAGGCAAACAAACCGGTCTCGTTATGGGACGAAGGCTTGATGCCCACGCTCTTTGCCGTAATGACGGTAAGGTATTCTATAAGAACAACCTGCCTCAGGAGATTCCGGAACTTGCTGTAGGACTTCTTTTGGATGAATCTGGTTCTATGTGCTCCTGCGACCGTTGCACCTATGCACGTGCCGCAGCGATTATTCTGTACGACTTCTGTCAGAGTCTTGAAATCCCCGTTACAGTATACGGTCATTCCACCGGATATCATGGGGATGGAGAATCTGTTGACCTCTATTCTTATGCTGAGTTTGACAGTTTTGACAATGATGATAAGTACCGAATGATGGATATCAGTGCGCGAGGAAGCAACCGAGACGGCGCAGCTCTGCGTTATGTTGCAGAGAAACTCTCAAAACGACCGGAAGCAGTAAAGCTGCTCATACTGGTTTCAGACGGTCAACCTGCGGCATCCGGCTATTATGGCACGGCTGCTGAAGAAGATCTGCGAGGTATTAAGCAGGAGTACCAACGAAAAGGTATTCTCTTCATTGCTGCAGCGATCGGTAACGATAAGCAGAATATAGAGCGAATCTACGGTGATTCGTTCTTAGACATTTCTGACTTAACACAACTGCCCACGAAGCTTACCAATGTGGTTAAGCGACATATAAGGGTATAACAACACCAGATATAAAAGGTGGGCAGCTGGAAGAATACAGTTGCCCATTCTTTTTATAAGAAAGGACGGTCTATTATGCATTTTAGATCTTTATTAGCTGTATATCTTCCGGAAATCACCCCGGATCCCGAATGGGAAAAAGACATTTCTACCGCGATCGAGGAGCCGAAGGCTCTTTATCCCGGGAAAATTATGGATAACGTGCTCCACGGAATGCGCATTGAAGGATTAACCAACATCGCCAATGCCTTTGCTCGTGAATTGCTTCCTGTTATCCGCGACATAATGGAAAGATTCAACTGTTGTACCGAAGACAAGAGATTTCTTGAGTTTGAGGATCGTACAGCAGAATATCTTGCTGATTACAACAAACACATTACTGGCGTAAAACTTCCTGATGGTCGTATTGTAGAGGAAAACTCCAGACCACTTTGGGGCAGATTCATCGTAAAAGATGGACTTGTGTACCAAAAGGAATGGGGGCCTCTTCACCACCCGAAGCGCAGTAAGCGTGCAAAGAAGATGAAAGTCCTTCCGGATTATCCACGCAGGAAAATGTATAAGTCCTTTGAGGACTATCTTGACCAGGAGTGCTATGCGGTTCTGAATGAAGAAACCGGCAAGTACGGTGAATGGTACAATCCTGATGGCGTGTATGATTGGTATTCTATCGGCGAAAGATGGCCTGATATGTTTTTGGTTAAGGATGATTGCATTGATTATTCCTTAGGTGAAACAGGCATATTTACGCATCGCGAATACACTGCACCCGAAGGCTACAAATGGGTATGCAGTGCTCGCAAGAGAGACATCCAGTGGGACGTTATGCGTAAATGGCATAATGAAAAGATGACCGAGCGTTTTTATGAGCTCGAAGCCATGTTCAAAGCAGGTGTTACCGGGGTCAAGTACCATTTGGTTACAGACGAAGGTGTTCTTCGCTATGGTGAGCTTATATATCGTAAGGGCGAAACCCTCGAAGAGTTTCTTGCCGAGTATGGCATTCCGGATAGCTGGAAGTATCCCATCAGTATTCACGACATCTTCCGTGATGAGATGAATATCAACAAGTACAGCTGCACCTACAATGAAGAGACCGGCAAGAGCGAACAGATCGACTGGCGCCGCACCATTGATGAGTTTATCGATGATTCAGACGATGATATTGTCTTCGTTGGCATCGATTATCACATTTAAGGAGGTGCCGATATGATTTATAACGTTGTTGGTCAAGAATTTATCTATGAAGGTGTTACATACCGTGTTGGCGCCGAGGTTGTCGGTACTGCAGAAAGTGATTACAGAGGTCTGAACGGTTTCATTTTGGAGATCAGAACCGGTGATGACAGAGAGACGGAGAATGAAACTCCGGATATTCACTGTTATTTTGACCCGCCATGTCTCCCAAGCGATATCGAAGAACTCGAAAAACGCTTCTCTGCACTATACGGTACCGAGAAGAAACTGGAAGACATTACATTGGACTACGTCATTATGGCTCCCGATGAGATCCTCGTGCTGCAGATTCCTCGAAAGACCATAGAAGTTTATGTTCTTGAAGAAGATTGGGCTGCAAACGATGATTACGGTCATTCCGTGGCGGTTTATGCAGACTATTATGAAGCAAAAGCCAAATTGAATGCCAATCTCGAAGAGGAAATGAAAAACGGTTGCCTTACAGACTGGATGCAGAAAGATAATTACCAGTTTGACACAGATGCAGATTCCTATGAGGGTTGGATTGATGGTGAGCATTCGTCCAGCCATTATCGTGTATCTATCACAAAACTGTCTCTGCAGCTTCCAAACTCAGTTTATGGAACACTTGGACGCGAATTCATTGATTTGTGCCGTGTCGAAGATTTCATCGAGCAAATCGAGTGCTGGGATAATGTCGGTATGCTCACAGACGAACAGTACCAAGAGCTTATCTCCGATAAAACGATTCCCGATCGTATTCATAAGGCCCTCGGTATGAACGATGGCTACTACGAAAGCTACTGGGAATCCGTTTCAGAGGTTGCGCACACTGTTGTGAATGCGTATATTGCTCAAAATACTCATATTGGAGTCGAATCCTCCGAGAAAAAGAACGAGGAGGTGTAAAAATGGCTTATAACAGCGAATTAACCAGACCGCTTACAAGCATCGTTTCCTATCCGGAACGCGGTGCCGGCGGTAATAACCGTTATCGTGGGAATTGCTCCCCAAAACTGATTGAAGATCTTATTGGGTTCTTTAGACCCAAGGAGATTTGCGATTATATGTGTGGCAGTGGCACTGCAAAAGCTGCAGCCGACAAGCTCGGTATCAAGAGTCAGCTCTATGACCTTCATAGTGGCTTTGACATTATGAATTGCGATATCAAGGAACGTCCGGAGTTTATCTTCTGGCATCCACCATACTGGGATATCATCAAATATTCAGATGTGATGTACAAAGCCTCTGATGTGAAGAGTAAATACGGCTACGATCCGATGCCTCTTGACCTGTCCCGTATACCAGACTGGGAACGCTTCGTCCAGGCAATGAATTATGCAATGATGAAGCAATTCTCGGCTCTTGAAAAAGGTGGCAGAATGGCTGTGCTGATGGGCGACATCAAGAAGAAAGGCAAACTTTACAGTATGATTGCCGAAATCGTCAAGCCAGGTACTATGGAAAACATCATCATTAAGGCACAACACAGCTGTTTTTCGGATAACACACAATACTCTGGGGCGTTTATACCGATATTGCATGAGTATGTGTTAATAGTACGAAAGGATTCGCCAACAGCAATCCCTGTACTTATGTGCAGTCAAAAGACGATGGATATCCGCGATATGCCCGGGGCGACCTGGCGTGATGTTGTTGCAGCTGTCCTTGAGGATTGTAATGGGGCTGTGTCTCTTACCTACCTCTACGAGCAGATAGAACCACACAAAAAGGCTCAGGCAAACAAGTGGTGGAAGGAAAAGATCCGCCAGACACTTCAGTGTAACCCCGCCCATTTCGTTCATGACGGACGTGGGATGTGGTCTTTGAACAGAGGTGTTGCATAGTTTCCGGTAAATTGGGGTGTCACTTCGGTGGCGCCCCTTTTTCTATAAATTTTCAAAAAACTATTGACAAATACATTCAGTTGGGTGTATTATAAAAACACTCAACTGAATGTAAGGAGAAGATGTAAAATGGATTTTGATTTAAGCGGGTTTCAAATTGCACACGTAAAGCCGTTTTCAATCTTAAGGGAAAGACGAGTTATTCTTGGGCTGACACAAAAGCAGGTTGCAGAACGTGCCGGAGTTGTTTTGCAGCAATATCAGAAATTTGAAAGTGGCGAACGTCGCATTATGACAAGCTCCTTTGAGCTTGCCTGCCGCATAATTGAAGCGTTAGAACTGGATATTACAAGATTTTTCCATGGAGAGTATTCCTTTGGTGAGGAAATTTATGATTCTCCTGAGGGGCTTCGCTATAAGAAAACCGGCAAGTTGACCGCCGAAGATGTCGAGTGATTTTTTCGTTATTACCGATTGCAAATAAAAGTTTGAAATTTGGACACACTAAATTTTAGAAAAAACTATTTACATTCGTGCTTTAATAATATATAATGTAAAGCAAGAATGTAAAATGCTTTTGGAGGTGTGTTCTTATGGATAGCATTTGGAATGAAATTAAAAGGATCGCCGAAGAAAACAGTGGCTCTATAAAAACGAGTGCAGTTGAAGCTGCAGGCATTAGTAGACCGATGCTGCGCAAATATGTAGAAGACGGTAAATTGGAGCAGGTTCGCAAGGGCCTATATGTTCTTGCTGATGATCTTGCCGATGAGTTTGCACTGATTCAGTTACAGAGTACAAAAGCTATTTTTTCATATGGAACGGCATTATATCTTTGGGGATTATCTGATCGCACACCACACAGGTTCGATATAACCATTCCCCAGGGTACTAACATTAGTCGTTTGAAGAGAGATAATCCGACTATCCGATGCCATTATGTGCAGCCTGAGGTATACGATGTGGGAATAACGGAGCTCCGGTCTCCCCAAGGCGCAATGGTGCGCTTGTACGACAAGGAACGTTGCATCTGTGATTTGATTCGGGACAAAGATAAAGTGGATATCCAGATCTATACACAGGCAATCAAGGATTATTTTAATACAAAGGCTGATAGGCGTAAGCTTTTGAAATACAGTAAGGTTCTTGGCGTTGAAGATAAAGTCAGAACCTATATGGAGGTATTGTGATGAAAACACCGGAACAATTAAAAGGAACCATACGCAGTATGGCGGCGAAGAAGAATCTTCGCGCCCAAGAGATTCTGCAGATGTTCCTTTTTGAACGCGTATTGGAACGCTTGGCAAACTCTGCTTATAAGAATAACTTTATTCTGAAAGGCGGTTTGCTTATTTCCTCTATGATCGGGATCGGAGAGCGTACAACGATGGATATGGACACCACTGTGCGCGGCATTCAGATGGAAGAGGATGAGATCGTAAAAGCTGTCAAAGAGATCCTGGCGGTAGCTGTTGGCGACGGTATTGTATTTGAGTATCAAAGTATTGAGCCAATCCGCGAGGACGATGCTTACAATAACTTCCGAGTGCATTTGCGTGCGAAGTACGGCAAAATTGATAGTCCTATGAAAATAGACGTCACAACCGGTGATGTAATCACTCCAGCTGCAATCCAGTACGAATTTCCGATGTTGTTTGATGAAAAAACGGTACCCGTTATGGCATATACGCTTGAAACGGTTCTTGCCGAGAAATATGAAACCATCATCCGTAGAAATATCGGCACCACAAGAGCCAGAGATTATTATGACCTTCATACCCTGTTCCGTAGCCGTAGATCTGAGGTTCGCCCGGATGTTCTGAAGGCTGCCGTGTTACATACTGCTAAGAAGCGCGATTCTGTGCAGGATATCGAAGATTGGCGCGATATTATCAAGGATATCCGAGAGGAGCCGCAGATGTATTTGCTGTGGGATAATTATGTTTCCGAAAATAAGTATATTGGCGAATTGGAATTCCATGTTGTTCTTGATACAGTAGAAGAAGTTGCAAAGCTATTAAATTTGTGATGTACAACAGAAGTTTGAAATCTGTGGGTGTAAGTAATGCCGATTATTGAAATTACAGAAAAAAACATGAATTTGAAAACCACTATTTTATAAGTGATTACTGCCCTGCATAGGGCGTTAATAAAATCCTCTGAAACGCATGAAAACAAAGGGTTTATCGCAATGTGTCCACCTTATCCCTTTATACGATTTCACACTGTTTCGCCCTTGCCACAACAACTTATAAGGGCAAAAGCAAGGGCAAGAAAAACCGACAACACGATATAACAAGGTGTGGCAATCGGGAAACTGTGACATATGTGCGAATATATTATTCTGGAGGATTTTAATATGGACAAGTACATTTATAACGAGAAAAACGGTCTTTGGTATGAGTTGCAGGGCGATTATTACATCCCCTGCTTGGAATTACCCGCCGAAAAAGAAGGAAGGCATATCGGCGTATGGGGACAGCGGCATTTGCGGTATATCTTCAATGTCATGCTTGCCTATCGCAACAAATTGATTGCACAAGGCAGATATACGGGCATCGTTGACGAGGTTATGATAAAGTTTGCCAAATGGGCATACGGCGGCAGGGAGAAATTCTTGCCGCTATTTTCTGTCCAAAAACTTGCAAAAAATGTTATAATAGGTGTGAGACTTTTTCTGCCCTCATACGACTAATAAGTGAAGGGGATAAAAATACCCCTTTCGGAAAGGAGAAAGTCAATGGATAACGGTGCAAGTAGCTACCGCCGTTTCCTTGATGGTGATGACAAAGGGATAGCTGAAATCGTTGGAGATTATAAGGATGGTTTAATTCTTTATTTGAACGGTTATGTCAATAATATTTTCATTGCCGAGGAATTGACGGAAGATACCTTTTTTCGGCTGATAACCAAAAAGCCGAGATATTCAGGTAAAAGTTCATTTAAGTCTTGGTTATATGCAATCGGGCGAAATGTAGCGGTTGATTTTATAAGGCGTAATTCAAAACTGCTCGATACCCCTATCGAAGATATGGAAAACTATTTGAGCGAGGAACAAAGCCTTGAACAATCCTACATAAAGGAAGAAAGAAAAATCATAGTCCACAAGGCACTTTCTGAACTAGCTACCGATTACAGAACAATCCTTTGGCTTGTGTACTTTGAGGGGTTTTCCGGCAAAGAAGCGGCAACCGCTTTGAAAAAGAGTGACCGTCAAATCAAAAATCTCCTTTATCGAGCAAAGCAGGCTTTGAAATCAAAACTTGAAAAGGAGGACTTTACTTATGAAGAATTGTGATGAAATGGTAAATAGCCTGTTTGAACGCAGAGATCGGTATGCTGCCGAGCAAAAAAGGAAAAGAACAATGCTTACCCGTACAGCAACCTCAATGTTCTGTTTATGCCTTGTTGCTTTGTTAGGCTTTGGTATTTGGCGGGGCGGAATGCTCCATACAACGCCGCCCGACCGGACAGTAGAGGATGCCTTATATCCCGGAATTAAGGATTACTTTGATGAACGCAAGGATGAATCCCCCGACAATCCTGCCGCTAACAACAAAATCATTGTACATCAGATTGACGGTTGGTCGGCTGACAGGCACAACATTTGCCTTTTGGGCGATGATTTTGTTGTAATGGATAAGTCTGAACTGAATGGATATTATGGCATCAATGTTTTTCCAACCGTTCCCGATGATATTAAGGAATGGGAAGATCAGCGCTTTGGCATTTACAAAAGGAATGGCGGCACAGGCGAAGTTTATTGGGATGGTATAGTGTCTAATTATTCCAACGAGGACTATTCAAGAACGGTAAATATTGAAATCAAAAAAGACTCTCTTCCCCTATGCGACTATGCTTTTCTTGAAGCGACCGAAGAAAAGTCCATTATCAACAATGTAGAGGTGGCAATCGGACATTCCGATAACGGGTATTACTATGCACAGTTTATGTACCACAATGTTGGCTTCCAAATTATAGCCGATGGCTTGACACAGGATGAGTTTGTGGCTATTATTGCATCGTTGATCAAATAACCTGTAATTCTACAATAAGGCGTATTGCTCAAAAGAATGATAAAATAGATTTAACACCCTGCAAGACATAAACTCTTGCAGGGTGTTTTACTGTCAAAATGTATGTAAGCCCGCAAGACAGGGGAACTGCCCTGCGGTGTCGTTTTCGGTGTTAAAGCTATCTTTCTCTGTCGTGGGAACGGTGTTTGAATTTCGGTTGTCTGCCCTTTGCCTGCAACCGTTTGAGTTGGTCACGGACACTTTGCTTTTCGGGCTGCGCATACTGTTCTTTTTCGGTTGGTCTGCGGCTTTCCCTATAGCACTAAATTGGGGGTTGATAAGAAGTACTAATGGAAATGCGTACACACACTATGGAGAAGTAAAAAACTTGGCTCTTCCTGGTTCTGATGAAGAAGGGTTTATTTCGTATAAAGACCTATATAATCTATAACCAGTATTTGCATACATCCTTTCTTTTGCGAAAAGATTGACTATTGCGAAACAATCTGCTATAATAATTGTGTTAGTATCAGAGTTTAGTCGCGGACTGAACGCAGTTATCAGAGTTTTCACAGTGTCATTTGCCCAATTTGGGTGGATGGCACTTTTTTGTTTCCGGACCAATTGCATATATAATTGGGCACAAACCAGCAGTCTTTCGAGGTTGCTGGTTTTTGTTATATATCAAGGCGGTAAACCCGTCACAAAAGAAAGGAGCATGTATTATGCTAAAACAATGTCAGGACAGCTATCACAACACGTTTGGCACTTATGAGGATATGCTGGACTACCACGAAGACCAGGCTAAGAACAGTCTGTGGCACAGATGTCAGGTTAACACCCTGCAGGTTGAGCCGCTTGACAAAACTTCGCCCCTTTATGGTAGCCTTAGTGATTTCGCCTCTGGTGTCACACAGGAAGCCGTAGATGATACGGCTGAAAACCTCGGGCTTGCCCTTCGCGTTAACGGTGATTTGTATCCCGTTCGAGAGACAGCCTACAAGAGCCTTTTAGACAGGGCTAAAATTGGAGGAACCGCATTGCCTAAGCTTGGCCGCGATGTTCTTGCCAACGTTCTGAACGCCTGCCTTCAGTTATTCCCGGCAGAAGCACTTCTGTTGATCAGAGATGAGAAAGTATCTGCTGTACACTCCGGTGACAGCGTGGATTATTCCATTCTTCCGATTAACGAGTTGCTTGCCACACTGAAGGATAAGCTTGATGACAGATTCCCCGGCGCCGAATTCGAGGCCGGCTACTGTGATCATTCCTTGGTCAGTGCATCCTGGAGGATGCCGAGCCAACGTGAAGAACTCTTGGGCACCTATATCAAGACCCTATGTGCAACGGGTAAAGGTGCGCTTGCCTCCAGACTGACTCCGGGTATCAGATTTATGACCTCTGACACCGGCGTCGCATCCGCAAAAGTCTCTGCACTTCTTGTCGGCGGACAGCACCCGATTCATATCGGTAAGTGTGTTGCCGTTGATCACAGACATCAGTCCAAGATTTCGGACTTTACAGATGTACTCGATCAGCTTTTCGCTCAGTTTGGGGATATGATTTCCAAATTGGAAGCGTTATTGGAAATTGACCTCGATTATCCGATAAACGCAATGACAAGAGTCTGCAAGAAACTCAGTTTGCCGAAAAAGGCTGCAGTCGAAGCAATCTCGATGTTTGAGATGGCATACAGCGGCGGACCGGCAACGGCACACGATGTTTTCCTTGCGATGCAGGAAATTCCGTTCATTCTCAAAACCCAAAACACGCCTGAGAGCAAGATGCTGGAGGTTGAGGAAAACATGGCAAGAGCCCTTACGATCAGATGGTCAGACTTTGATCTCGCAAAGGCGGTGAGTTATTAATGTCAGCACCGATTATTCTTTGTGATACCGCAGGCATGACCAATGAAGAATGGCTGGAAGCTCGTATGCACGGTCCTCACGGTAAGATTCCGTATACGGTCGGCGGCAGTGATGTTGCGGCAATTTTCGGTGTTTCTCCTTGGACTACGCCTCTGGAGCTCTGGAACATTAAAAAAGGGCGTATGAAGCCACCTAAGAAGGCAAATGCAAATCAGCTGGAAATGGGACATCTGCTCGAACCGATTGCGGCTCATTGGTACGCCAAGAAGACCGGCAATATCGTTACAGTGGATACGAACCTTTATCAGCATGCAGACCATCCGTATGCTTTGGCTAACTTCGATCGCCGTTTTACACGTGTGAGCGATGGTGTTCCCGGCATCTTGGAATGCAAGAGTTGTACCTTCCACAAATCAGACGAGTGGGCCGATGGTGCCATTCCTCTGTATTATGAGTTGCAGCTTAGATTCTATCTGGCTGTAGCTGACGTTGAAATCGGTGCTTTCTCTGCCATCTGGGGTAATAATCCCGACAACGATCTGGCAATGCCGGATATTGTTAGAGACAGAGCTAAGGAAGATATGATCTTTGAACGACTGGATGAATGGATCTGGAGCTTGGAGAACGACAAACCGCCTACAATGGCCGGAGTTGCCCCTAAACTGGCTTTGGAATCTCTCGCCCGAATTATGGGTCCCAGCACCAAAGGACTTCCCAGTATCGAATTCTCGCCAAAATACGAGCCTTCTCTGCGCAGGATTGCTTTGCTTCAAGGCAAAATTGCAGACTGTAACGCAGAAATCAGAACCTATGAAAAGGAGATTGAGGCACATAGCGTGCGAATTGCCGAAGTGATGAAGAACCACGAGCATGGCGTCCTTGAGACGACAACCGATAAGCTTCTCATCGACTTCGTAACACGAACAAGTAAACGTCCGGACTCAAAAGCGCTTAAGGAAAAGTATCCTACGGTATACGATGATGTCCTGAGCACTTCTCACAGCCGGAAGGTTAAGGTATCGGTTCAGCCGATATAGAAAGGAGCAGAAAATGGAGAACATTTATCACGATTATTGGCAACAGGAGTTGATGTATCAGTTCCTTGTAGAAGACAAATGCAAGAAGAAAGCATATGTATGCTCACCGTACAGCGCAGAAAACAATGAAGGAATGCTTCAGAATATGCGCACAGCGAGAGCGTATATGTTCTATGCGTTAAAGAAGATGGGTATGTGTGCAAGAGCGCCTCATGCGTTTCTGCCGATGCTTCTGTGTGACAGCGTACCGAGTGAGCGAGCAATCGCATTGAAGTTCGGTATTGAGTTGCTTGAAAGAAGCGACGTGCTGCTTGTATGCGGCAACCGTATCAGCAATGGGATGAAGAGCGAAATTGCAAATGCTGCGATGCTCAGAATGCCTATCATCGTATTTGACGATATGCTTTATCTGGAAGTGCAGAAACTCGTTACCCAGAAGAACGGCGATAAGAAAACCGTGAAACTGGAGAGCCACCACATTCCGATGTCTTTGTCCAACCCAATATCATACATGGAACAGGCGGCGATGTTCAAATGAGAAGGTTTTATCAGTCGGTGGATCTACGATCCCGAAGTCAGATGACAGACTTCCTCACAAA
>ENA-OQNN01001078-OQNN01001078.1-human-gut-metagenome-genome-assembly--contig:-NODE-1078-length-21162-cov-14.290231_pt1 | contig 21162 bp, 9 predicted proteins | sample MGYA00242624_ERZ504870 | MGnify/ENA primary metagenome ERZ504870 (study PRJEB26092, sample SAMD00036379) | human gut metagenome | host: Homo sapiens | study: EMG produced TPA metagenomics assembly of... | reverse complement strand
TCTGTGCATCTCCCGTAATGATGCCCGGAGCCTCATGAAAGAACACCGGATTGCCTGTCTTTCGCTTGGCAGTGCGGAGAGGCAGACGGCGCCAGGAAGTCATGTTGCTGGAGAGGGCGATACCGATACGCTCAGCCTTCAGCTGGTTGGCAGGGTTGATGCCACCGGCATTATAGAACATCACGAAAGGTTTGCCCAGCGTCTTGTTCTTATCCCAGTAGACGGTACTTTTATAGTGGGTAAGTTTCTCCCACCACTGTGCACTTTTGTCGTTGATAGAGAGAACAGGCGAAGGGGATGTTTCCCAAGGATGTGCCTGGGTGATATCGCCTTTTGTAGAAGCCATACCCATATTGAGCGGCTTGCGGATGGCCTCATAGCCCGTACCTTCTCCACCGAAATAGCTCATCCAGTGGCGACCTTTGTATTTTGCCATCTCATAAGATCCGTTCCAGGTCCAGTCTATCAGCGCTGGATATCCTGCACGCTGGTTCATATCCCATCCCTTGTCGGCATAGTAGAGCAGGCGTCCCAAGGTTTTCCATTGCAGCAGGTCATCGCTGGTAGCGAGCCATGTTTCATACCCTCTGCCATCCGTTCCGTCCTTACCGTTGTATACCACATAGGTCATAAACCAGCGGTTTCCTTCACGGTACACCATCGGACAGTCTATCTGGTGGTAGTTGTCCTCAGGAGCTACCACCATACCATATTTATAAGGCGTCTTCACCTCGTCGTATATCTTCTGCATCACGTTTTTGCTGATTTTCTGTGCAAAAGCGGTGATGCCGCCAAAGATAAGAAGAGATAAGAGTACCAGTCTCTTTCTTTCGATCTTCATATTTTTATTTTAGTACAAATTAATTTTAAATCTTACAAATACAAAGACGTTTGGAGATAGTTTTTGTAACTATTTGCATAAAGTTTATGTGTTTTAGAATTATTAACCATGAAAAAACATGCATTACAAAAGGAAAAGGGTATATTTGCAGCAACTTAAAAATTACAACTCATGAAAAATAGAACATTATTTATAATAGGAATTGTACTGATGGCACTTTCTTCTTGTAACAACAAAAGCAAGAATGTACCTTGTCAAATTATTGTTTATGACGAAGCAACTTTTACTAAATCTTATCTTATAAACTATAATGGCAAAGATTCGATAGAAACCACATGTGGTGCCCTATCTTTCGATATTACTGATAAATTAGTATATAATCAGAAAATTAATATGAAAGAGGTAAAATTTAGAACTATTTATCTTCACAAATCTCAAAAGATAACCAGAAAGCAGAACGATAGTTTACAAACTATAATCTGCCAACTTTTATCAAATCCCACAACAGATACCATCCCTATTTTGGCAAGAGATGCTACATATCTATATATTGCATTAGAAAATCAACACACCAATCTACCTAAAGATTGTGTTAAAGATAAAAGACTCATTAAACTGTCTGAAAAACTTATAGAGTATTCACCCCTATATATCAATACTTATAGTTGGTTTTGGATGGGGCCAGAAATAGAAGAGCAGATAATACAAGAATACAAGCAATATTTAAGAGAATTTTCTGTAATGGATTAAGGCGTAAACATACAACATAACTGAACTTTCAGGGCGTGTGGAGTTTACATGCGAAACTTGAGTATAACTAAAATCCACCTGATAAAACAGAAAAAGGATAGAGCATAACACATGATTTGTGCTATACTCTATCCTTCCAATTATATCATTCTATTTAGTAGAACAGCCAATCAATCGCCTTATCGGCACCTGATAGACCGGCATCACGAGCGGTAATCTTATCGCCCGTAGCACCGAGCACAAGCAGGAAGCCCTTTGGCAAGAGCAGGGTGTGCTTGCCGGCGGCAAACTCATACTTGTGAATGTTGACCTGTGGCATGCCGTCGATGCGGATGGCGCTGGTGAGCTGTGGCTCTGCCTGACCGTAATCGTTGGCAGTGGCATCGGTCTCCAACTTAGGAGCCTTGGCATATTTCATCTGGTCATCACGGAAATAACCTATCAAGAGCTGCACAGGCTTCTTGGTGGTGAAGGTTAGCGAGGTAGACTCGCCACGCTGCTTGCTGCTGTTCATCACATAAGCATTCATACCTGCCAACTCAGGAGCAAAATCGGTTACTACACTATCCAAATCACTGAAGAGCTTGGCACCCTTGGCTATCTTCACAGTCTTGAAGTTTGCCTCGCCATTGATATTCTCCATCTGGAAAGCACCCTTCTGCTGGGTTGCATCCTTCAAAGGCTTGATATCCTCTGCCTTCATCTTGTAAGTACCCGCAGCCTGGGCCTTGAGCATGGCGATGTTCTTCTTCAGATTCGCCAGTTCCTGCTCATATTTCGGCAAGAGTTCACTCCAATGCTTCATGTTACCGCCATCACCTCCGATTGGAATGCGGCGCTGGGCGGTCTGCATCGAATTGGCATAGAGATAGGTATCCTTGGTAAGATCTACCAGCTGACGGTAATATTCCAGACTCTTTTCGAGCAGCGGAACGGCAGCATCCAGTTCCTTGATATCCTTACCCCACTTATAGTTGAGTACATGCTGAGCCGCCTTCACCTTCCAACCAAAAGCATAGGCAAAGGCACGGTAGCAATGCATATCGTTCTGAAGACGGCGGAACTCATCCTTATTGCCGGTTACACGACTCGCTACGGCATCGATGGCAGCCACAGCCTTGTCGCCGTGAGCCTCGGTCTGAGCTACGATATCGAGTGGCAACTCACCCACATGAGGCTGATGCTTCCACTCCTTCTCTACATATTCGATGAGTTTCTCGCCCTCAGGACCGCAACTCTCATAGAAACCAGGATAGATGGTGTACTTATATGGATTCACCAGCTGACTCATGAACATGCCCAGGAGCAGCGTCTGACGGTTGCCCTCAGTAATACCGAAACGGCGGAGGAGCTTAGGCGCAATCTCGCCACTCTCATCGTATGCCTTGCGGATGCTGTCAGCAACAGCGGCATCAGAAGCATAGTAATCGGCAAGCACCTTATCCCAGTAATTACCCTCGGCTGCTACATCGCGACGGCAGTTCCAGGCATATCTTCCCCATGTCTTGTACCACATCCAGTCGCGGTCCAACTGCTTCTCCCGCTGTCCGCCAGGCAATTTATCTGCCGTATAAGGCCAATCCCAGTAACTAGCCTGCGGATAGAGATGCAGGGCATTGGCGTGATGAACATCGTGCATCGCCGTTACCGCCTTCTGAACGAAAGAAGGAGATGACCAGCGGAATGGTTCGAGATTGGCCAGGATATGCACGTTGCTGATATGGGTAGAACCCAGGGCTGCCAAATCGGTATGAATCTTGGTCCAAGGACCGCGAGGCTGATAGGTGGTAAGCGACTCTCCATTATACTTATGCATCGTATAGAGGTTCTTGTAGAGAGGGAGCGCTGCCTCCATCACCATCTTGCAGTCGGTATCGTGGGCACGGAGCAGGACAGGCGGTTCGTCAGTTCTGCCCAAAGCCTTCAAGCCGTCCTTGACACCCGGAATGATGGTCTTGGTCATCCATTCCACATCATCCTCGTAGGTATTCATCGCCTCACCGAGACAGACGAGCAAGCCTACATTCGGATATTTCTCAATGAAGGCAGCTACCGACTTGCGGGTATAATCGCTGATGAGCGGAGTGATAGGACGGTGACGGTCCTGTGTCTTCAAACCATAATGATCGGCAAAAGGCTTGGAGAGGATGATATTGTAGAACATCTGAATAACGAAGATGCCACGTCGGTCAGCCTCCCTGGTCAGGAACGAGAACATCTCTTCGTTCTTCCTGAAGGTAGCCTCATCCACTTCGAGGGCGAAAGGATAATCCTTCAGTTTGACGAGCGAAGCAAAAGGATGACCATTCCAGAGATAGAGCGAATTCATCTTGTTGTCTACGAGCATATCGAGATACTGGATCCACTGTTCCTTGTCATAGAACCAAGGGAAGTTCTCTGGGGTATAAGGGTATTCGTAAACCTGATGGCCCGGCAGATAAACGGTTTTCTGCAAACCTACACAAGCACCACGGAGCACCATTTCAGGCGCATCTTTCTGCATCAGCGGCACATTGAGAGAACCATGCTGAGCCACGTATTCAGCGATTTCGTTGCAGCCGTAGATGACTCCCGAGCCGTCATTTCCCTGCAACTGGATCTTCTTTCCCTTGCGGGTCCATGAGAAACCTTCCTTCTTCAGTCCGGCAGTATCCTTGGCTTGCGAGAGCGAAATGCGATATTCGCCCTTCTTGCCGTTCACCACAGCAGAGAAGCCCAAACGGTTGAGCTTCTTCTGTAGATATTCAGCAGCATACTGTTCCCGATTAGAAGCCGTCTTCCCGGTCAGGATATTTACTTTCTGGGCAAAGGATACAGATGGAATCAGCACGAGGGCTGCCATCACAAAAATCTTTTGTACTTTTATCATTGTCTTAGTCTTTGTTTTATAAATAAAGACGCAGATAACTTATTTTTGTAATCAATGAAGGAACAATCGCTTGGGGGTCTTAAAACAATAAAAGGATAGAGTATGATACGTTCATCGTACATATTCTATCCTTTTAATTTACTATTTTCTTATTTTATCTTTTTCAAATCCACTTCCTTATACGCCACTCTCTGGCGGCGCCAGGTGTAGATGCAATGCAGTTTGCCATCCTTTCCCTCGATGATGCCTGGATAGGAATACTGGTTGATAGGACTGTCCTCCAGGGTGAGGAGATGACGCCAATGGGTGCCGTCATCGCTGATGGCAAGACTCAATGGTGTGCGAGGTCCCTTCTTGGTTCCCGGCAAGGTCTCGAAATTGTTGTAGATGAGCACGTGTCTGCCATCCTTCAGGGTGACAGCATCCGTACCGCTCTGGTTGTTTTCGATGTCGAGCAGGGTAACCGGAGTCCAGGTATCACCACCGTCGCTGCTGAAACTGGTGGCAAGTTTGGCATTATGGGTACGCATCAGAACCTGCAATCTGCCATCCTTCAATTTCAGGATAGATGGCTGGATACTGTAGATATATCTCGCCTTCTCACCCTCCTTGTAGATAGGATGCTGCATATCCACCGTAGCCGAATCCACATCATCGGTACGAGGCTTCAGTTCGGCATCTACCGGACCCACATACTTCCACTTTCTGGTCTTCAAGTCGAGAATCTCCACATGGAATCGCCAACCCTTGTTCTCGGTACTGGAACCGCAGATGAGTCTGCCGTTCACCATTTCCGGCTTGTTCTTGATAGGACCGAGGAAACCGTCTGGCAAAGCCTCCGGATCACTCCAGGTCTTACCGCCATCCTTCGATTTCACAAGACAGCCCGTCCAGTCGCCAACCGTAGAACCCACCTTATAGAACAGCCATATCTCGCCATCCGGCATAGTATAGAGCACAGGGTTCCAGCAAGACTTGCGCTTCAGATTGGCAGGCAACTTGATATTAGCTGACTTAGAGCGGAAATCATATTTGTAGCCGGCAGGCACACCGAAACGGCGCAATCCATCCTTGATAGGTCCCTTATCAGCAGGAGTTGTCTTCTCATCGATGCCCGAAAGACCCGCCTTCTTTGCCTCAGGAGTACCCAGGCGATAAACACCATCGGCAGCCAGGATAGGTTTCTCCCAAGCCTTGGCACCCTTCGGCTTGCGACTTACCCAGATGCAGACATCCGGATTGCGCTCGAAGGTACCGCCGAAGTAAGCAGCCACCAGGTCACCATTCTTCAACTGGGTGATGGTAGAGGCATGAGCCGATGGGAATCCACTGTAATCATAGAGGAATTCATCCTTCAGGATGGCTGCATCGCGGGTAGGGATTTCTACCGAATAATGATAATCGCCACTACCCACCGTCTCAACCTTGCCATCAGGCAGATAGACATCGGCTGTGGTGTTGCAAGGCACGGTGATATCCCAGTCCACATGCTGCAAGGTCTTCTTCCACTGGCTCTTCACTACTCCGTATGGAGTCTCGTAATCAGCTTTTACCGATTCGCAGTTCTGAATACTGAAGGCTGGCTTCAACACGATGTGCTTGTAAGCCACGCTGGCATCAGACTCAGCCACCTGCTGCACGTTGACACCCTTCTGCTGGATACCACCCAGATACTGATAGCACCAGGTAAGCAAGTCGCCCAGAAGCATCACATGATTGCCCGAATTCATCTTCGGATCAGCCTTATCGCCATTCCAGAGTTCCCAGATGGTAGTGGCTCCGTTCTCTGCCATATAACCCCAAGACGGATAGGTGCGCTGGGTAGCCAGAAGATAAGCCACATCAGGGAAACCATTGTCGCTCAAACCGCGAAGGAGCCAGGAGATGCCGATGACACCGCAGTTGACATGTTCCTTGGCATCGATGCAGATGCCCTTCACTACCTGCTTGATGAGTTCGCTGCGCAACTCCTGGGGAGCGATGCCGAAGGAGAGCGCCAGGAGATTGGCGGTAGAGGTATTGTTGCCATAATAGATGCTGTCTGGATAAAGCACATGACCCGGACGGCGGGATGTTCCTGCCTTGTTGGTGAGGAACTGCTTGTTGAAGGCTTCTATCATCCCGCTTCTGCGGTCTGCCCAAGCTTTCGCTTCTTCCTTCAAACCTTGCAGGTTGGCAAACTGCTCTGCCAGCTGCAGACAGCGGATCATATAAGCGGTGGCTATCAGCTTGCCATCGGTCTTTCGCTTCGGATCCTGACTGTGAATCAGTTCCAGCTTCTCCGGTGGCACGCACCAGTCGCCGTATTTATCCTTGGTGATGATGCCGTTCTTATCCGTATATTCTGCCAGGATATGATTGATCCATTTCCTGATGGATGGATAAGAATCGATGATAGGCTGCTTGTTGCCAAACTGATGATAGAGCATATCACAGGTGAAAGGCAAGGCTGCCGGCCAGGTAACATCATCGGTATAGTAATTCCAGAAGGCAGGAGCCACATCCGGAATATTGCCATCCGAACGCTGGGCATCGCAGATATCGTGCATCCACTTACTGTAGAGTCGCTCATTGTCGAAAACGAAACTTTCACCCAACGAACCCACCGTACGGTCGCCCAACCAAGGCTGGCGCTCGTTGCGCTGCGGACAGTCTACCGGCATACCCTTGTAATTGCCGTAGATGCCCCACCATGCATTCTTCAACACCTTATTTAATATCGTATCAGAAGTCTCGATATGCCCGATGGTAGCCATCTCGTCGCTCACGGTATAAGCGGTGAAATCCTCCTTGCGGGCATTCTTCATACCGGTGATGGCAGCATAGCGGAAGCCGTGATAAGAGAAGACCGGGCGCCAAGGCTTGCCGTTCTCCTTTCCATTGCAGACATAGATATCTTCAGAGAGGGCATTGCGGAAGTTGTCGAGATACAGACTGCCGTCAGCCTGCAGTTTCTCGGCATATTTCACACGGATGGTATCACCCTGCCTGCCACGGACCTGGAAACCAATCCAGCCCGCCATATTCTGTCCGAAATCTACGATGAGAGTATCGTGGCGATGCTTCAGACTTACCGGATGACCGAATTCCTTCTCAACCATTCCCGTCATCGGCTGCGCCATCAGCGTACCGTCTGGAATGGCACAGCGCTCGGCTTTCTGCCACTGGCTGTCATCGAAACCAGCCTGGGTCCAGCCCTTCAGCGCCTGTTCCCTGCGGGCATCATACTCCTCGCCATCATATTCGTTGTTGCTGCGGATAGGACCATCGAAGCTCAACTTCCAGGTGTTGTTGGTAGCCCAGGTTTCTGTCTTTCCGTTCTCATACTCCACCTTCACGTTGATGCGGCATTTCGGATAACCGAAGAAAGGCGTTTTGTATGCCTTCTCCAGTCGCATCGGAAACATTCTGCCGTTGCCAAGTTTGATGGCGATGGCATTCTTCTCAGTCAGGAGCGAAGTGACATCAAACGTATTGTAGTAGATGGTCTTGCGGTAATCGGTTGGTGCAGGCTGCAAAGCCTGACTGCCACCCATACGCTGTCCGTTGACATAAAACTCGTATACACCGAGTCCGGCAACATAAGCCACAGCCCGCTTCACCTTACCTTTTGCCGCAAAGTCCTTGCGGATATAGCGTGCTGCTAGTCGGGTATGCATGCCTTTCTGTTCTCCAGGCTGCAGGTCTTCCAAGCCAATCCAGGTACCGCTCCATTTGGTTTCACCGAGCAGTCCGATGGTAAAGAGCTGCGGTTCGGTCCATTCCGATTTTCCTTTATTGGTAGTGATACGCACCTTCCAGTAAGCTTGAGCGCCACTCAACAGCGCCTTGCCCTGATAAGGAATCCACAACTGTTCATCGCTCTTTCGCTCACCGCTATTCCACAGATCTGCCTCGTTTCTATCCAGTTTTTCTCTGGAAGAAGCCACCAGGATCTGATAACTCGTCTGCACCACGCCCTTCCTGTCAGAAGTAATCTGCCAGGAGAAGCGAGGGGTTGATGTTCCGATGCCCAGAGGATTCACCTGATTCTCCGTCCGCATCTTTACCACGTCAACATGACTGGCAGCGGAAAGCGAAAGTGCAGCCGACAGTGATACGGTCAGCAACACACTCATCAATATATTATTCTTCATTTGAATTCTTCACTCTTCGTTCTTCACTCTTCACTTTATTTATTCATTCAAATCTCTTTTCTTACCAGCCAGACTCTGGTCTTCTATCATCTTCTGGTCTTTCTTCAGATAGTCCTTGCTGGCATCAATGGCGATGAAAACACCATCGCTGATACCGCGGGTAGCCTTCTGAGGAGCGAAGGTGATGACCTTGTTGTCAAACGCTCCGATATATTCCAGCTGTCCGTTGGCAGCATCCATCCACCATACGTTCTTTCTGCTACCCGAAACCTTGCGGAGGTCGAGTTTCATCGGAACACAGTTGTAATTGTAAACCATCAGATAATCGTTGCCTCGGGTAGCCAGCAGACGGTTATATCTTTCACCATTCTCACCGGCGATGATGCTCTGGTCAGGCACACGCTCAAAGTATGGCAGCGAGAGCATCAGATTCTTGAGATGCTTCATCTGGTTGAATCCCGGGTCGTTGAGCGCCACATACCAAGGCTTCTCGGCTCCATCACTTCCATAACTGGTAGGATAGCCCGGTTTCAACATCTGCATGATGGCATTATGACCATAGGTATGACCGCAGGAACCGGCAAAGACACTCCAGTAGGCATAGCGGCGAACATCATAATCCTGCCAGCGCTCCTCGTTAGGATCGTGCAGTCCCTTCGGAATATCCTCGTAGCTCGGTTCGGCATCAAGCACAGGCTTGATTGGCTTATATGCCCAAGTAGAATCCACATACATCCAGTTGTCCTCCTCGGTATTGTCCGGGATAGGATAATCCAAGTTGCCCATACGCTGACCATACTTGCGATGACCGCTCTGGAAGGTATGGAAATCGAGCCATTTCGCCTTGCTCCACCATTTGGCTGAAGTATATCTGCCACGAGGATGATAGGTCATGAGATGGTTGTGGTCAATACTCTTGATGCTGGTAGCGAGCGACTCCCACACCTCTGGGTGGATATCACCCTGGATATCGCCACCCATCACCCAGATGATATTAGGCGAATTCTTATAGCGGTTGGCAAGGAACTTTCCGTATGCCTTAGCCTGCTGTGCATTGATATTCTCTGCCTTTACCTGAGAACCCCAGATGGTTACCATGCCGATGTAGATGCCGTTCTGTTCGGCAAGTTTGATGATGTAGTCGAGATGATCCCAATAACTGTAAACACCAGCGGGGTCAGCCTTCGACAAATCCCAACCGGCAGGGAGCGACTGCTGACCGTAGATATTAAAAGAAGGTGTGCCGTCCATCACCTGGATGAGAACGGTATTGAATCCCGCTACACGGCATTTCTGAAGATAATACTGTGCCTCGGCTCTATCCAGACGTTCCGGAAGAAGCCAGCCGGTATCACCCAACATAAAAAACGGCTGTCCGTTTTCAAACTGCAGGAATCGCTGGTTGGCAGAAACCTGTAATTTACCATTAGCCCAAGGCTTTTCGTTTTTTGCAGCAGAGGCTGCGGTAAAGATTCCGCAAGCCAACGCCAATGTTATCATTATTTTTTTCATTTTCTAAAGGAGTTTTGATGTTAAGGAGTTAAGACCCATGTTTTTAAAACAATCGGATGGTCTCACCCTTTCGTGTAGTGATGTCATAGGTATTTGACTTTGGCATTACCACCTTGTTGAGTTTCACTTCGGAATGGTTCTGCATCTGTGGCTGGTCAAAGACTGCAAAGAGCGGATTTGGATTCTTGCCCTTGGCTGATTTCATGCCCTTGATGCCCTTCAACCGGTTGCCTGCCGGCAGACGGAGACGAAGATTGCCACCGAGAGTAGAACAGATCTTGAGCGAAGTGATTCTGCCATTCTTCCATGCCAGTTCCTCAATGAGGAAACCACCTCTGGTGCGGAGTCCCTGCACCTTTCCTTCTGCCTTCCAGGAATCAGGAAGAGCCGGCAGAATATTGACACATCCGTCATGACTCTGCATCAGCATCTCGGCGATACCGGCAGAACAACCGAAGTTGCCATCTATCTGGAACGGTGGATGCGCATCGAAGAGATTTCGATAGGTTCCACCCTTCTTCTTGTTCAATCCATAGGCGAGGAAGTGGTCATCGGTCAGGGTCAACTGGTTATGAATCAACTTATAAGCGTGATTACCATCCAGAAGACGAGCCCAGAGACAAACCTTCCATCCCATCGACCAACCTGTACTCGGGTCGCCACGATGTATGAGCGAAGTACGGGCAGCATCGAAGAGTTCCGGAGTCTGCTCCGGTGTAATCTGATTACCTGGATAGAGCGCATAGAGATGACTCACATGGCGATGATTATCCTGAGGATCATCCCAGTCCTTGATCCATTCCTGCAACTGTCCCCACTTGCCAATCTGCATCGGTGCCATCTTTCCCAATACTTCCTTCAGGTGAGCAGCATATCCGGCATCTTCTCCCAGAATCTCGCTCGCTCTGATAACGGTAGAGAAGAGTTCGTGGAGCAGTTCATTATCCATCGTAGTACCATAGCTCATGGCTATCTTTCCATCCTTGGAAGGATGAGTATTCTCCGGACTCACAGCTGGCGAAATCACGAGCCATCCATGCTCAGGCTCCGGTATCAGCATCTCGTCGAGGAAAGTGGCTGCTCCCTTCATGATAGGATAAGCCTTGCGTAGGAATTCCTTGTCGCCACTATAGAGATAATGTTGCCAGAGATGGGATGATACCCAGGCACCACCGGTCATCCACATGCCTGATGCTGCCTTATCGATACCGCCCGTCACTCGCCAGATGTCGGTATTGTGATGCAAAACCCAGCCGTTCTTTCCATACATGGTCTGAGCTGATTCCTTTCCGGTTTCACTTACCTCACGAATCAACCGGAAGAGCGGTTCATTGAGTTCGGAGAGGTTGGTCATCTCTGATGACCAGTAGTTCATCTCCATGTTGATGTTGGTGGTATACTTGCAGTCCCATGACGGGAACATCTTATCGTTCCAGATGCCCTGCAGGTTAGCTGGCTGTGTGCCTGGCTGCGAACTGCATATCAGAAGGTATCTGCCGAAAGCATAATAGGTGGCTACGAGATAGTTATCGTCCTGCTTGGCAAAGCGGATGAGGCGCTCATCGGTAGGCAGATTCTGATACTTGTCAGCACCCAACCAGAGCGAGTTGCGATGCATCATGCTCTGGAATTTAGCCACATGCTGCGCCATCTGCTCCCTGGCATCCTTCGCCATGGCAGTATGAAGCGCCTGCTTGCTGCGTTCCACCTCGTTGCCGGTAATATCCTTGTAGTTCACGAAGTTGGTAGCGATGGATATATAGAGTACGGCTTCATCGGCATTCTTCACGCTTACCACACCATCGCGACAGGTCTTCGTACCCTCGCTGCCCTTAATCTGAGCCGCCATTCTGCCCATGAATCTCACCTTTCCCTTCAGACCTTCGTGCTTGGCAGCTACTCCTTCGAGAGTAGCTTCTTCGCCATCGGTACGGATGATAACATCATCGTGAGGGGAAGTAAAGTTGGCATTGAAAGTAATACTATGAGGCTTGTTGGCTGTAAATCTTACCATCACTACGTTATCGGCAAAAGAGGTAATGACCTCGCGCTGATAGTTGACGCCATGGGCTGTCCAACGGGTAAGACAGCGGGCTGAATCCAGACTCAGTTCACGATAATACTGGGAATAGCCATCCATGCCGGGAGCCGAGATATAGACATCACCAAAGGGTTGGTAAGGCATTCCGAAGTTGGTATTCGACATGATTTTCTCGGTACACATATCCTGTGCCTTACGGTATTCGCCCTGCCAGATGAGGTTCTGCACGACTGGAAGAGCAGCCTTGGCATGAGGATTGGCATTCTTGTTAGGCTGTCCTGCCCAAATGGTTTCCTCGTTCAACTGCAGGCGTTCGGTAGCAGGAATGCCATATACCATGGCACCCAAACGGCCATTACCCAAAGGCAAGGCATCGGTCCAGACCAGCGCTGGTTTGTCGTACCAGAGCTTATATGATTGTGCTGTAGTCTGCAAAGAGAGGCAAGCCAGGCAGCAAAGTGTGATGGTTTTTAAGATTTTCATTTGTTTTTGTTTTAATCGATTAAACATTTATATATATAGACGCAAAAGAGCCGCCTTTGTCGTCAGAAAAGACGAAAAAGACCTCACGTCATTTATAAAACGGCGTGAGGTCTGATTTATTATCTTCTATCTGATTATCTGATGACAGATTGCAAAACTTCCGGTTTTTCAACCTTCACTTTGCTTTCATCCAACTTGCTGCGGTCCAACCCGAAGACACGGATAAAGAAATCGTAGTTTGCCTGGCGCTTGTTGATGCCATAATCATGACGTTCCTTCGGCAGATGCACGTTGGTAACCTGCTCCTTGGCACTATACATATTATATATATACTGCAGATACGGATATTCGAGGGTTGGAACAGAGGCTGTCCAATCACCACCATCGCTCACAACCAACAACGGTTTAGGGGCAAAGAAAGCCATCAACTCGGCATTACACGTACCATGCCCCGCCAACTGGATAGGTTTGCCACTCTCGCAAGGACAACCGCCATCAAAATGAGAGGCGAGATTCACCGTTGGAGCTGCTGCCGTGATTCGGTCGTCGAGTACCGTCAGCAGGACTGTATGCGTACCGCCACCACTGCCACCATTCGCTCCGATGCGCGTCTTATCCACATCCTTGCGATGGTTCCACATATAATCGAGCAATACCTCGGCATTCAGAGCCTGAATCACATGGGCACGGTCGGTCTGATGTGAATTCTTGCCATATTCAGCCTCACTCTGTCCCCAGCCATACAGGTCGAAATCTACACAGATAGCACCCATTCTTGCCAAGGTTCCGAGGCGCTGCTGCTCATCGGCACGATATCTGCCGCCACCGAAATGACCGTCGGGACAGATAATCAAAGGATGCTTGCCCTTCTTGGCGGGCGTATAGATGGAACCGAAGACATGCTCACCAGGCAAGGTCTCGATGCAGATATTCTGAACCGTATACCCGTCATATCGGCGCACCTTTCCCAAAATCGGTTTCTTATGAACCAGGGAATCCATATAACGGTCGATACCCAGGATGTGGCGCACCTCCTTGCGTACAGAATCCTTGCGTGCTTCAAACTGTTCCCGGTTCTGGTAGAGTGTCTTGAGATAAGCAAGCATCTGCTCACCCTCTTCGGTATGGCGACGGGGATATTCATAAGGCTTGATCTTATATACATTACCATTCTGCTTCCACCAATTGAAGTCGAAATACTTGCAGATATTCGTCAGGGTTTCCTCCAGCGAATAGGATTTGATGCGGAAGTCGGCATAAGGCAACTGCCTACCAACGGTATCCACATTATATTTAAAGCGGACACCCCAGCGCTGAGATACGTCCTGCATCACATCGTGAAGACTACGGGTGAAATGCCCCTGATAACAGTTCTGAGCAACAGCCTCTGGCTGGTTTCCGTTATTTTGCGCACTTGCCGACAAAGACATGCTTGCCGCGATAAGTGCCATCATTATGTTCTGTTTCATCATAATCTATCTTGATTTCGTATTCTATATCATTATCGGTATCTACAATTACCTCTATTTTACCATCAGCCAATTTCTTCCAAGCCACGGCAACCTGTTTGCCATCGCTGAGTCGGGTACTTCCCTTAGCCCAGGTCAAGTCGCCCATCGGCTGAGGAGCGATGATGAGTCTGCCCTGCTCTATGCGGATGCCCACTATATCCGGTAGGAAATGGTTGTTGATATGCGCCATCATGAAATGGTTCATCGAAGCACCCATCTCCGGATTCCATTGTTCGGTGAGCGTGGTCATTCCCTTCTTGATCTGGAAGCCGTAGCCCGGCACATCATCATGCGCCAGCATCTTGTACCAGAGGTCGGCATATCCGTTTCTGAGCAATGCCTGGAAGAGGTAGCGGTTGCCCACATCACCGGTTGTCAGCCGGTCGTGATGCGCATGAATATCATCTATCAGATGCTGGAGGACCTGCTTGCGATACTGGGACGGAACCATGCCCAGCACCAACGGAATGGCATTGGATGCCTGACTTCCCGAATCGTAATATATCTTTTCTACTGCATCCTTTACGACAGCATCCGAAGAAGATTTCTCAGAAGATGCAGCCTTCTCAACATGCAGGAATTCCTTTTGGAAAGCCTGCAGGATTTCAGAAGCCAGGATGGCATAGCGGTTGGCTTCGGCTGTCTTTCCACTCATTGCTGCAGCCTTCTGTGTCAGTTTCACCCACTGATAATAATGGGCTGTAGCTACCAGCGGCATCGGGGTATTCTGAGAGAAGCCCGAACGGCCTTTTCCGTAATCATACCAGTCACCCAAGCCTTGTTTCAGTATCCGGCAACTGTCCTTGCTCTGGAGATAATCCACATAGCGGAACATCTGCGGTGCATATTTTTTCACCATCCGGTCGTCACCGTAATGCTGCAGATAGAGGAACGGAAGCGCTACCAAGGCTCCACCCCATTCAGGTGATTCGGCAAACGGATCAAGCCACTTGCCCTTGAAATAGATATACTCTGGGGCAGTGGTAGGAACGGCTCCGTTGGCATGCTGGGCATCAGCGATATTCTGCAACGTCTGCTCTATCATCGAACGACAGTCGTAGTTGTATACCAATCCCTCGCCATTGAGCCAATCCTGCTCCAGCCAACCGAGTTTTTCACGATGCGGACAGTCAGTCCATACTGCCTGCCAATTGCTTCGGATGGCACGGTCGATAATCTGATAAGCCCGGTTGAACATCGGATTGGAGCACTCGAAACTACCAATCTTCGCTGCAGAATTATAAACGAAGCACGACTGGATATCCTCTATCACCGGCTTGCCATCAGGATTCTCATCGCCCTTCATCACGGCACCTTCTACCTGGATATAGCGATAACCATAATAAGTGAAATGCGGATGCCAGGTCTCGATGCGCTTGCCGTCAGAAGCCTTCTCGCCCTTTCCGCTGAGCGTATAATTAAGATAATAAGGACTGCCCGACTGTTTCTGGTTGCAGGTTCCCTGTGCGGTCAGGGTTTCAGAGAGATAGAGTCGCACCTGCTGTCCTGCCTTTCCACTAACCTTGATTTGTGGGAAACCGGCAAGATTCTGTCCCATATCCAGCACAAAGGTTCCTGCCGGAATAGGATGTTTGGCATTGGAAGCCTTGGCAATTTGCTGAGGAGTGAGCTGATGACGGCTCTTCACACCGAAGTATTCCATCATCTTCACGGGCTGGGCTATCTGCTGGCGCAGAACGCCACGAGGTCCTTTCTGTATCACTACCGGTTTCCAGGAAGACGTGATGCGGGCATCCTCGTCTTCGCCACCATAGATACTGTTGAAGGTGATGCTGCTAGGCGAATATTTCCACGAGTTATCGCTGACGATGCAGACGGTTCTGCCATTCTTCAGTTCGATTTCGAGCGAACAGTAGAGCGTAGGAGGACCATAGGAAACCTTCATCTTGGTGTATCTTCCACCCTGCTCATTATAGAATCCGTTCCCCAGCAATACCGAAAGTTGGTTCTTGCCTTTCTTCAACAACGCAGTCACATCGTAAGTATTGTAAAAGACGGTCTTGTCGTAATCGCTCCACAGAGGGGCGAAAACGGCATCCGTCACCTTCTGCCGGTTGATGCTGAGTTCATAGAAACCCAGTCCCACAATCTTCATCGTTGCCTTGCGGACATCAGCCGGAAGTTTCATTTCTTTCTTCAGCCAGATGCTTTGTCTTGACAATGGAGCCGTAGCCTTCCAGTCTGGTTTTCCCTTGGCATTCACCGTTCCTGTTCCTACATAATCGCGGTTACTCGGAATGTGCGCATCCTCATCGGTTATCGCACCAATCCATTGTGGCAGAGGCGATTCATCGTCCGTCTTAAAAGCAACAGACTTTTGAGCATGAATCTGTATCATGCCCAAAAGTCCTATCAATATCAATAAATATTTTCTCTGTTTCATATCGTATTTTATTCTACATTATTTGAATGCATCCTTCACTACGAGTTTGCCGAGCGTATCACGCTGCCCCGCCAACTTGCCATCTACCCATACCTGCAGACCCTTGCCCACATGATAGCGGGAGCCGTCCTGGTCGTAGAGGATGGTGAGGTCGTGACCATGATAACGCACCTTGTCAAGACAGAAGTACTGCCATTTGCCGGCTGGGATGATAGGACGCACCTCGATGGTCTGATCGGCACGAGGACGAAGACCCACGATGCCGGTGATGATGAGATCGCAGAAGGTAGAATGATTGTAATATCTGCTGCGCTCCTGATCGCCCTTCAACCAGTAACCAGTGGTTTCATCAAGATACTCACCGATGTAAGGTTTGCCACGCATGCTCTGACTCTGTACATACTTCTCCATCTCATTGAAATAAAGGCTGTCCATATCGAGACTACCCTTAGCAGAAGCTGCGAGGGCAGACGGCTTCACCTGATAATTGTTGATGAAATTCGCCATCGCTGTCAGGGTCTGGGCGGTAGCGAAAGGCCAGATGGCACCATCCCACTCACACTTTCCTACGCCATGAGAGCGGAACTGAGGATGGCGGCGCTCTGCGGTGGTCTGTCCGTAAGGAGCAGAAAAGCCCTTGCTGTCGGCAGCCTGCTTCCATGCCTCAGCAAACTTAGCTTCATCGGCAGGAAGATTGAAATACCAAGGCAGGAAACCGATTGCCTCACGCACCTTTGCCGATACCGCAGCATCGCCACTAGGCTGGTAACTTCTCTTCTTGGCTACCTCCTTTGCCTCACCGGCATTCGGCTTATACACCTCGAAGAACTGCTGGTCGGCATCCCAGAGCTGGGTTTCTACCAGATGCTTCAGGGTATCAGCCTTAGCCTCATACTTCCTTGCCAGATCCTGATAGCCGATGATTTTTGCCATCTGCGCGATGCCCATCGCATTTCCATACATATAACTGTTAATGCTAGGACGGGCATTCTTTTCTCTTCTGCCGCCACTGATGGTCTCTTCCATCGCATCACGCACATCATACTGCCAGTAGAGTCCGTTACCCCAGCGGTGATTATCCCACAGCTGATACTCCTTGTCCAGATCGTTCACCAACGACTTAAACTCCTTCTGGTTGCCGTCTACGAGATAGCGCTCCCAGATTGAAGCAGGCATCCAACTGCTATAGAAATTAATCTTAGCCATCGGCTTGCCACCATTGCCATGATACCAGGTATTCAGGATGCCGTCGAGATACTTGCCATCGCGGATCCAACGACTCTCGTGGATATGATGACCCACTCCAGAGGCGATGAGATTGTACTTGTCGGCATAGCTGCGAGGCACGAGAAACTCGGTCATCGCATAGCCTACAGGTGTATTTTCGATATGCTTGCGGAGCGTCCACCAGCGGAAATAATACATCTCCTCGAAGTTACGCTGCGAACAGTCGAAGAGGGGCACATTCTGCTTCATCCAGTCCCATGCCTGCGCATTCGGAATGGCTGAAGTATGGAGAACCTCCGGCTCCATCGCATTGAAATCGTCTACATAATGCTTGTAATCTGCGGTCTTAAGTACTGCAGAACCGGCATCAGCACCCAGACTCTCGGTCTTGACATGGGCGATGCGGTAGAGGGCGGTGGTATCGGTGTCACCGGCATGTTCCAAGGTTCCAAACCAGTCGGCAGGAGTGTCGATGGTCGGGAAGGTACGGAGGTCGCCGGTACGGAAACGGATGCGCTCTATCTGATGCACCGGTGCAAAGAAGATGCGCCTGGTGCTCTTGCTCTGCAAAGTCTTGCCCTCTGCATCGAGGATACTCACGGTGAGGTTGAGCTGGCGGTGCTGGGTATCCAATGTTGCCTCAAAACGATAGGTCTGGTCTGCCTGATAAGGCATCACATTGCCATATCTCGCTCCGTTCTTCACACGGATCATTCCTTCTTTGTTCAGTTCGATGCGGGTGCAAGCGATGCCCTTCTCATCGAGGAATTCAATCTGCAGGGAACCGTTACGGGTCTGAGCTGCCTGCACATCGAAGGATGCCTTCAGATAGGAAGAAGAAGGAATCTTGCGCTCTACACAGGCATAGTCAAACGGATCTTCATCTTTCAGTTCGAGCCACTCCTGACGGAGCGAAACCGGTGCCATCAGCGGAGAATAGATATTCCAAGTCTTGAGATCGCCGAGTTTCTGATATTGGGCGAAATCATCATCGGCATGGGCAGTAGCCACGGTCTTGACCGGAACGGGTACATGCGCCACCCAGATATCTTCCTTGTTCATGGAATAGCTCACCCACATATCGGAATCCTTAGGAATGCCATTGCCTTCCTGAATGCCACGGACATACTGCGGACCGCGACTCTTATAGTTGCCACCGTATCTCATCGGTGGTACTTCGCCACAAATCAGATTCAGTGTCTTGTATTCCAGACCGTCACCACTCAGCGAGATGCCCAGCGGCCAGCGGTATTCTGAAGGGTTGTAGACGGTGGCATAGCTGCCGTCGGTCAACCGCTGTCCCCAAATCTTGGCATTGCTGTTGACGAATCCCAGGGCACGGTTGGTCGTGGTATAGGTATTACCACCATCCAGACTCAATGAGGTGAGGGCGTGCTTCCACAGACTGACTATTCTGCCATCCGGCAGGGTATAGTCGCAATAAGCCTTATAGCCGTTGTTGAGCGGTATCAGTTTGTCGCCCCTATCAGCCTCTTCCACCCATTGCATGCGGTAACGTGGGTTGGCAAGGATTTCCTCGCAAGCCGCTCTTACCGCCTTGGATGCTTTCTTATAATTAGGATAAGCAGTATTCTTCTCATTGAATCCATGATTGTAATAGATGAAATAGATAGGTCCGAGCGAACCGTCTTTCTTCACCTCTCTCACCACACGGCCGATGCCGTTGCCATCGTTCGGGTCGTCCTTTCTGTCCAAAGCCACACCATAGTTTCCGGTAGCCAGGAGGATGCCACCCTTAGATACATACCAGCCCACACGCTGGTGCATGATAGCCTTCAATGGTTTCTGCTTGTAGACATCAGGATATTGCAGTTCCGGTTTCGGCTGGTATTTCGCCTTCTTGAAACCGGCTGGCACATCATATTCAGGGAAGAGAATCTGTGGCTGGCTCCAATTGTATCCGTCCTCAGAAACCTGCATCAGGGTTCTCGATGGGGGTACATGCTCCTCGGCAGGATCGCTCAGGAAATGCATGTAGAACTTGCCGTTCCAATACGCCATCATCGGCTGATGGTTATAGGTCCAGCCTCCACCATTTGCCTGGGAAGGATGCTCGCGGTTGGCACGGAGCGTCTGGATATTGTGAACTCCTACCACTGGCGACAAAGCTCCATCATGACGCGACGGATCTGCCATCGTGGTTCCGGTATAGTGGATGCGGTCCTGTTCCAGCATGGCCTTCACGATGCGTTCCGGAGCACGGAAGATGGTGCCGTGCTTGTGGTTCTTCGGCACACTCACCTGCTGGCTCACATCGGTGAAATGAACGAAATCCTTGGTAAAATGAGCGCCGAAATCGAAGAGGCGGTAACGGTCGTAATAAATGAGATAACCATTGCCCAACGGACTGTTCTTAGGCAGTTTGACGGTGGTTGGTCCTTCCATGAAATTGCCGGTGAATGGTTCTGAAGCCTTGCTCCACGGTCCCATCGGGTTCTTGGCAAAAGCCACCTTGATATTGCGGGCATTGCGGGTATTATCCTTCAATACCATCACATAATCGTTCTTACCACGCTTCAGCAGAGTGGCATCTATGCAACTGAATCCCGGATCTATCAGGAGCTTACCCTTGGTCCATGTCTTGAAATCCTTGGTTACGGAATAGTAGAGACGGTGATTGTTCTTCTCGTCTTCGATGCCCAGGGCGAAGTGCTGGCTAGGCACACACGATGCCCATACCACCATTGCCTGCTGGCGGTCTTCATCCCAGAAGAACTCCGGTGCCCATACATTCACGGTAGTAGGATCGTCCATCACCTCGATGAATTTCGGTTCGCTCCAATGCATCAGGTCGCGACTTTCTGCATAACCGAAGCCACGGTCGCCCCGCCAGCTGCTGGTCCATACCAGATGGAACACACCGTCAGGGGTACGGATGATGGAAGGGTCGCGCATTACTTTCTGCTTGCCTACCTTAGGAGCCAGGAAGGTGCCCGGAATACTGTCCCAATGGACGGCATCCCTACTATAGATGAACCGCAAGCCGTCGGTTGCAGGCTCGTGGAAAGAGGTTGATACATAAAAATCCTGTGCCTGGACTGCAAAGCCCAAGGACAGCAACCATAAGATGATGAACAGTTTATTCTTTATCTTTATCATTGTTCTAGAGTTTGTTTCTAATGATTATATAGAATAAAGACGCAAGACGCTCCGTTTTGTAACGTCACTATTTAAAAATAAGTTAAACATTTTGGCTGTTTTGTCTGAATGTTGTACTTTTGCATAATATGAATAGTATTCTAGACCAAGACATCATGTTCCTGCCGGGGGTAGGACCCAAGAAGAAAGAGATACTGAGCAAGGAGCTCGGCATCAACTCTTATAGTGACCTGCTGGAATACTATCCATATAAATATGTAGACCGCTC
>ENA-OQNN01001074-OQNN01001074.1-human-gut-metagenome-genome-assembly--contig:-NODE-1074-length-21258-cov-26.545502_pt1 | contig 21258 bp, 24 predicted proteins | sample MGYA00242624_ERZ504870 | MGnify/ENA primary metagenome ERZ504870 (study PRJEB26092, sample SAMD00036379) | human gut metagenome | host: Homo sapiens | study: EMG produced TPA metagenomics assembly of... | reverse complement strand
TCCTGATCTGCGAATATATGCATCCATTCCACTTTTGAAGTACCTGGCATAAAAATACGACCTCCTTGTGGCTCTATTATTTCACAAAGAGATTGTTATTTTAATATGGGCTCTATTTGACGCTTACCATATTTAAATACGATATTTTCTTTAAATGCATATAGAAAGAAATATTATGTTCGTTTTACATTGAGTGAAATGAATAAGGAATGTTTAAGATGTGCTCTTTCAATTTATTTATCCTATTTAATTTTATGGCTATTTGTTGGAATTGTTATTAATCCAGCCGATTCAGGCGAATTAACAAAATATTTTTTATCTGATGTTTTTGGAAAGAATCTATATATAGATCATCAAAGGTGGTATTACTTGATGGAAGGAACAATTCGTTTTTTCTTTGTTCCTTATGTATATGCGTTTTTAGGGACTACGATTGCATATACGTTCAAGAGAAAGGTTGATATTGTTATATTGCCTTTAGTTTTTTATTACGGTGTTAGTTTTGTTGCTCAATTTTTGATTACCTGGAATATGGCATTTATTTATGTTGATCCTATAGCTATTATGGTCAATGGTGCAATTAGTGGATACAGTAGTTTGCTTCTAATGTTATTTACAATTGTGATTTATGTTATATGCATAATTGTTGTTACATTAAAGAGTAAGAAGTGTGATTGTTATGCTAAATAAACTAAAAAGAATTAGTAAGCTATTAAGTAGGTATTTACTTTTGATTTTTGTGTTAACGCTTATTTCAGTGTCTGTGTTTTTAAGAAATCTTAAAATGGTAATGATAGAGTATGCACCGATAAAGAAAACTGATTCTTTATTTAGTGCCATTCGAATTGTACTAATGGATAAGAATTATAGTTCTGATTATGGGTTTATATATCCAAATATGATTTCTATGATTGGTTTTATACTTTTTGTAATAGTAATACTATGGATTATAGAAGATAATAAAAATTTTCACTATAGCGAATATAATTTTTGGCAATATCGAATGTCAAAAGTTTCATTTTTAAATAGTATCACAATTGACTTGGCTAAAAAATGCTTCTTTACTTGGTTTTCGATTTGTATTTTTATAGGTTTCATTTGTGTCGTTGAACATTGTGATGTTTCAAACTTATTTATGATTTATATGTATCTTATTCGTTTCTTTTCGCTGTTGCTTGAGATTATCTTTTTGCGAACGATTTTTCAGATATTATACAAGAAAGAGTTTTTTGTATATCTACAATTTCTTTTTCTGATATTGATGACATTTCTTGATAACTATTCTAAAACAAATTTAGTGACAATGAGTTCAAATAGCGTTTTTGAAGGAATATATTTTTGCATAATAATTGTGACGTCAGTTTTATCCTATTGTCTCATCAGAAAATTTTACATAAATCAAAGTGAGGATTATTTATGATTAGTTTAAAAGGTGTTTCGAAATCTTATAAAGGCATAACAATTTTTGAAGATGTAAATATTACTTTTGTGCCCAATAAGTGGAACTTCATTGAAGGAGTGAACGGATCAGGAAAAAGCGTTTTATTAAAGCTTATATGCGGATTTAGTAAACCAGATACGGGTATAGTTACGGTAGATGATTATGTTATCGGACAAGACTATGACTTTATACAAAATGCAGGAATCTGTATAAATTCACCAGATTTTTTTAACAATTTATCTGGGATGGATAATTTATTGGAAATCGCTAAAATAAAAAAGATAGTGACAAAAAATGAAATTTATCAATTTTGTAAATTATTCGGATTAGAGGAAGATATTAATAAAAAATATAAGTATTATTCTTTAGGTATGAAGCAAAAGCTTAGGATTATTCAAGCAATAATGGAAAGTCCAAATATTCTAATATTAGATGAGCCTTTTGATGCTTTAGATAAACAAGCTAAACAAATCATGCAAAATTACCTGAATGATTTTATCAAAAAAGAGAATCATTATTTAATATATACCAGTCATTCGAATGAACACAAAGAATTTGCAGATGTAATTTATAGCATAGATGCTAAAACAATCAAGCAAATTAAAAATGTTGAATAACAAAAATATTCATATAAAAAAGGAGGTGGACCTATGAAGAAGTATGCAGCGGCATTGCTAAGTGTATTCTTGGTTTGTGGATGTTCGAATATAACACCAAATAATGAAAAAGTAGAGGCTAGTCAGGAAAAGCTAGAGAATATGACAGCCTTATATACGGGTTTTGCAGAAGCGAATGAAACTATAGATAATAAGTCGAAGATTGGTGTATGGGCCTATTATGAGGATGGTACAAAAGAATTCATTACACAGGGCTGGACTGTCAAAGAGCCTGTCACATTAAAAGCTGGAAAGACTTCAGAGGTTACTGTTGAATATCAGGGCTTAGAAAGTACGATTATGGTTGAATGCAGTGAAGTGGATGAAGCATCCTTTAAAGCAGAGTCACAATCGCCTGATCAATCGGATTTAGAGGTTACACATTCTAAGTGGTATGGAAAGAAATTGACATATACAGGAAAAATCATAGCTCGCGTAGATGATAAAGATTTTAGAGGATACATGATCAGTATTTTTGATGATAAGTCTTATGTTTGTGTGCTTGATTTCAATAAAGAATTTGATTTTAAAGAAGATCAAACCGTTACGTTCTGGGCATATGGTCTTGGGCGTGTGGAAACAAAGGGTTTGTTTGGAAAAGAGAGAAGTTGTATTGCGTTTAAGGCAAAATATATGGAAGAAGCATAATAACATGTTTATGAATCACAAAATGGTGAGGAGGAAAAACTTATGGATTTAAATGATTATGTTAAATTTGATGATTCTTGCAGACAATTTGAGATTGTTACTGGAACACAAGGAAAATACTCTTATGATGATGTGATAAGAGTATCTGTTTTAAATGAAAAGGCAAAGTATAAGGGAAAAGGAATTCCATTTACAGCTGTGCTTCCGGGTGGACCATTACCATACGGCTTATTACAGAATCCATATTTGTATGTTGGAGTAAAAATTGTTTTAAAGAATGAAACTGTATTAGCTATTTATGTGTCAAAAGAAAAGACAATGGTCAATACAGATCAGTACATACAAGATCGTAAGATCGCAAAGAAGATAGAAGGGGTGATTAAGGATGTGTGTAAAATTTCATGATGAAGAAAAAAGATTAGAAATCATTGGTGGTGCAAGCTGCTTATATGAAGAGATTCAAAAGTGTTCCGTTCAAAATGAAGATGCAAATTTCAAAGGTAAAACAAAACCATTTACACATACTATATTAGGTGGAGCTACATTTATGGCGGGTGCAGTAGAACCAATGATGTATGTTGGTATTAAAGTTGTTTTGAAAGATAATAGTGTATTGCCAATATATGTTTCTAAGGAAAAAGTGTTATTTAATAGTGATAAGTATTTAAATGATGTTAAAGAAGCCAATGCAATATTGAAGAAATTAGAAAAGAGATTGCATGTCTAAAGAAAGTTAGGTGAAAAAATATGTGGAACAGGCAACAAGTTAAAGAACAAGCTAAACAAATCATGAAACGCAACTATTGGAAGATGTTTGTGGTTGCGTTGATTGCAGGAATATTGAGTGGTGATTATGTGACTGTTATTCAAACAGTACAAGATTTTATACCTGATGTTGTAATGCCAAGTATGTTTTCTTCAATCCTTTCATTTTTATCAATGGGATCTATTGTAGGATTATTATTTTCTATCTTTATTGGTAATGTCATTGTAGTTGGAAAAAGTAGATATTTTATAAAGAACCATGATGTAAATCCTGAGCTTGGTGAAATCTTTAGTGGTTTTAAAGGCAACTATTTAAATGTAGTAAAAATCATGTTTTTGATGAATTTAAAAATATTACTATGGATATTCCTATTCATAGTGCCTGGAATTATTAAAGCTTATGAATATTCTATGATTCCATATCTATTGGCAGAAAATCCAAGTCTTTCTGCTTCAGAAGCATTCTCTTTGTCCAAACAAATGACGACTGGACAAAAGATGGATCTGTTTGTCTTAGATTTATCTTTTCTAGGATGGTATTTTCTAGGCTTTCTTTGCTTTGGAATTGGAGCATTGTTTGTGCAGCCATATGATGTAGCTGCGTTTACAGAGGTTTATTTGATTCTAAAAGAATCTGTAAAGAAAGATGAGTGTGCGGATATTCAAAGTGATTAGGGAGTATACGATTGGATGAAAATGAGATTTGTATTTGTAATAGCTACTCTTTTTACGATTAATTTCGTTCATTTACTGGTGTTGAGAAAATGGGGAATGAGTGAAAAAGTTGATAAGGGGATAATGATGTGGTACGGGAAACTAAGTTATAGAAGAAAGTTTATTAGAACATTATGGATAATTCCAATAGATATAGCTATCATGTTTGGGTTTTATTATGAATTTCATTCACTTCGTTGGACTTGTATAATAGCAGTTATATTAAGTATTATTTTGTTTATCCAAGCTTTCTATAACTACAAAAAATGGCAGGAAGAGATTGTGACAACAGACAATAATGAGAGTAACTAAAATAAACGGAATAATTTGTAACGGGTATAATTTCCAAGAACAAATATTATTGAGCGAATAGAAGTGTCTTATGGATTTATTTACATCCAATCCTGGTTTCTAAAAGATACTGTATCAAAACAAATGATGACAGGACAAAAGGCAGATCTATTTATCTTAGATTTATTTTTTCTCGGATGGATCATTCTAGGCTTGATTTGTTGTGGAATTGGAATTCTATTTGTACTACCTTATCCACAAGCAACAAGAGCTCAAGTTTATTTGATTTTAAAAGAATCTGTAAAGAAGGATGAGTGTGTAACTGATTCTCAAAGTGATTAAAAACGACAATCTCTATTGATTAATTGAATAATATAAATCTATGTTGAAATAACAACGGATTACATTTTAATAGAGTAAATATTCTGAATATTTGGTGTAATGTTTGAGAAATGAGGATAGTCTATGATTGAAATAAGAAATGTAAGCATTGAAACAAGACATAATATTTTAAAAGATGCAAATTATATATTTGATGATGGAAAAATATATGGAATTGTAGCTATTAATGGATCAGGTAAAACAACATTCTTTAGAACATTGGTAAAACTGTTACATCAATCTTCAGGTCAAATAAAATTTGATATGAAAAGTGTTGATGAATTAAGAAAGAACGTATTTTATTATGAGTCTCAAGAATGGCTGGATAAAAATTTATCTGGAATGGATTATTTACGTTTTGTAAGTTCGATGTGGCCATCGGATAAAAGAATAGATTCAATTGTTGAATACTGGAGCATGGAAGAGTATGTCAAGTTGCCTATTAAGAAATACTCGCTGGGAATGAAACAAAGATTAATAATTTCTATGTATCAGTTAAGTGATGCAAAATTTATGATTATGGATGAATTGACTAATGGGTTAGACGAAGAGAATAGAAAAAAATTATTTAGATTTCTTTTAGATGCTAAGAAATATGGAAAATTGATTCTTTTATCTTCTCATTACGGAGAGGAAATACGAAAATATTGTGATGTTATAGTAAAGATTGATAATCATAAATTAATTGAGGAGTCAGTATGAAGTATTTCTTGATTAATGTAAAAAAAATTTATAAAAATAAACTAAACAGCATTCCGGTGTTCATTATTATACTTTTTCTTGTATTTTTATACGTCGGAAATCTTAAAAGTGCAACTATAGAATTTGATTTAGATAGTCCAATTTCTATAAAAGAGGACATTAATTCTACTTCTAAACAAATCAAATTATTTGAAAAAAACTTAAAATCTATTTCTTTAGATAGTGAAGAATATATAAATATAAAGAATGACTTGAATTTAGCTAAAGAAAGAAAAGAATATTTAGAAAATAAATTAAAGGCTTATAAAAACAAAGATTGGCATCAATTTTATCAGAATGATATTCGGTTAAAAAAGATTGATCTAGAAGCTAATAAATATGAATCAGATTATGATGATGAATTTTTGCAAACAATAAAATTAAATGAAAAATATTCTTTATACCAATATGAAAATAAACTTGGTTTTGATGATAGGTTTACTCCGGTACAAGGAATTAGTTATATCATTTTAATTGTTAATAACTATTTATCAATCATATTAATCGTTATGATGGCATTTATACTTTCGTATCTCTATTGTTCGAATTATTTTAATGGTATAGATATTAGTATAATTGTACCAATGAAACAGGTTAATAGAATTATGACAAAACTAATGGTTGGTTGTTTTGTCGGTATTTCTGCAACTCTTCTTGTTTTGATAATTTCTGGAACGTTGGGAAGTATTGGGACTGAATTTGGCAGTCTAAAATCACCTATATTAACTTATTGCGCATCCGGAATTTGTGAATATGAACCGATTATAAATTTTATGATGAGTTGGATAATAATGAGTATATTGTCCATGTTGTTTATCAGTAATGTGATTTTTGTATTGTCTGTCTTATTAAAAAAGAGAACTTCTTGTTTTTTTTCATCGTTATTGTTTTTGTTTGCCTGTACATGGGGATGCACTAAAATAGCTCCTATATTTTCGATAGTACACTTAATTCCAACAACATATTTAAACTGTTTACAAGTGCTAAGTGGAGAAATAGGGTATTTAACGCAGAATAATAATATAAATGCTTTAACAGGCATTATAGTCCTTTTGGTTTGTAATATAGTTTTAACTATTATTAATTTTAGTTTAATGAAAATGAGAGAAGTGAAATGAATGTTTATATATATTGATTTTTTAATAAAGAAAATTTTAAAGAGGAAGCAAAATGTTATAATGGTTTTTATTTGCTTTTTCGTAATAGTTTTTATTTATGTGATGAACATCAATTCTCAAAAAATACTAAGAGATTCACTTGCTTCTCAAATAAAAATGTCTGAAAAGGCAATTAATGATAAAACAAAAATAATGAAATCTAACGATGTTGATGATTCAAGTATTCAATCTTTGCAAAAAGAAATTGACGAAATAAATACAACTAAAAAAAGATATAGCGATTTAGTGGAACATTATGAAAATAAGCAATGGAATAAATTTTATAGTGGATATTTAAATGAACTGAATAACCAAAAAAAAGTGATCCAGCAAACACAGAACATTTCAAAAAAAGATTCTAATAAGAATGAGTATTTAGAAATGATTGAAGCTACAGACAAACAGATAAATATAATAAATCATTATAGAAAAAATAATTTAAACTATGAAAATTCTGATTATCCAATATATGGAATTACTTTTACTTTATACCTGTTTAAAACAGTTTTTCCGATTTTATTAACGGCAGTTAGTATATATCTGTTATCGCAGGTTTTTACATTTGATTATGTAGAAAATATGGATAGAAGTAAATTGTTGAGTCTAACGCCTATAGAAAAAACAGTTTCTAAAATTATTGCGGGATGCATTATTGTGCTAGGAATATTTACCATTTGTACTTTGATTTCTGTTCTTATTGCTACATTTGTTACAAAAAATATTGGGAATGATTATCCAATCATGGTATTAGTTGACAATCATTTGGCATGTATAAAAGCAATAACAGTTTTTGTTAAAGTAATGTGTATGAATATTTTTTATATGATATTTATTATATTGTTATCGTATATCATGTCTTTACTAATACGAGATAGTTTGACATTATTGCTTATTTTACTGTGTATGACAATAGGATGTGCATATTTACCAAACATTCTATCTGTTATTAAACCATTTTCACATTTATTTCCATTTATTTATGTTAATGCATTACTGGTAATTGATGGGAGTCTGACAAAGACTTTTATGAACCCAAATATGTATTTTAATTTTGGGATGCTGGTTTTAATTACGGGAATGATTGTATTGATAGTTCTAATTATCGTGCTTTTAGCGTTGGAAACAAGAAATGATAAAGAGAAGTTGTGCCAATGAATACACAGTACATACAAGATTGTAAGATTGCAAAGAAGATAGAGGAGATGATTAAAAATGTGTGTGAAATTTCATGATGAAGAAAATAGATTAGAAATAATGGGTGGTGCAAGCTGCTTATATGAAGAGATTCAAAAGTGTTCTATTCAAAATGAAGATGCAAATTTCAAAGGTAAAACGAAACCATTTACACATACAATTTTAGGTGGAGCTACATTTATGGCTGGTGCAGTAGAACCAATGATGTATGTTGGTATTAAAGTTGTTCTAAAAGATAATAGTGTATTACCAATATATGTTTCCAAGGAAAAAGTGTTATTTAATGGTGATAAGTATTTAAATGATGTTAAAGAGGCCAATGCAATATTGAAGGAATTAGAAAAGAGATTGCATGTCTAAAGAAAGTTGAGTGAAAAAATATGTGGAACAGGCAACAAGTTAAAGAACAAGCTAAACAAATCATGAAAAGAAATTATTGGAAGATGTTTGTGGTTACGTTGATCGCATCAATATTGACAGGTGAAAAAACAACCATTATTGAAAGAGTACAAGACTTTACTTCAAACAATCTTTCTTATGATTCTCAGCCTATATTTTATTCATCTAATTTTGAACTTATATTTTATTCATTCATTTCTGTTGCCAGTATTCTTGGAATCCTCTATACAATCTTTATTGGTAATATCATCGTAGTTGGAAAAAATGGATATTTTATTAAGAATCATGATGAGAATCCTGAACTTGGTGAAATCTTTAAAGGGTTCAAGGGTAATTATTTAAATGTTGTAAAAATCATGTTTTTAATGGATTTAAAAACCCTACTATGGTTGTTACTATTCATAATTCCTGGATTTGTTAAGGCTTACGAATATTCTATGATTCCATATCTATTGGCAGAAAATCCAAATCTTTCGGCTGATGAAGCCTTCTCTTTGTCCAAACAAATGACAACTGGACAAAAGATGGATCTATTTGTCTTAGATTTATCATTTATCGGATGGATCATTCTAGGTTTAATTTGTTGTGGAATTGGAATTCTGTTTGTACTACCTTATCCAGAAGCTACAAGAGCTGAAGTTTATTTGATTTTAAAAGAATCTGTAAAGATATAAAAACTGATGCTATGGAAATGAAATCTAATAGTTGGGTGAAGTGGGTAGTGAATGGTTATTGGCTATTTCAACTACTAAGAAGGTTATTAGGATTTCATAAACAACCAATTGAACAATATGTACTTGCAGGTATTATAAGTGTTTGTATATTGATTATCTATCCATGGTTAAAAAGAAAGGACGGGGATGCTCATGAATGATAAGAAGAAGATTTTTGGAATCGGTATTGTAGTTGGAATTGTTCTACATAGTCTTATAACGCGTTTATGTGGGTAATCCTATGAAAAAGAAAGTGATGATTATTGGTTGTATATTACTGGCTTTGATTCTATTGATTGCAATCTATAGAAAACACGTGGAAAGTAATATAATCTTCCATTCATTCAACGAACCAGCAAATATCAAGGTTGGAACAAAGTTAGAGGAAACACCTATTGAGTTTTATCATACTGAGAATATAGATGGTAACAAGGTGACTCATGAGTATATATATGATCAGGATATTGTTAATGAGGTTCAACCAGTAACTGTAAAAGTACATTATCAAATATTTACTTTTACAAATACTTATGAGCTATTGATAGTGGATTAATAAAAATCAAATAAATTTTAAACCAGAAAGGAAAAAGTATGTGTAGATTACTTTGTTTAATTAACTAATTTATACATATTTTGAGGAATGAATATGCTAAGATATACAAGAAATAAATATAGAAAAGAATCGATATCTGCAAAATTAATTGAAAAAAAAGAAGGTGAGTATTTTGCTATTCCTGGAAAAGTTCCAAGTCCAGAAGCTTTTTTTGAATTGATTTTTATGACTGAAGAGGGAATGAAAACTTTTGAAGTTAGTGTATTTGAATATAATGTTGTAGACGTTGGTATGGAAGGTACTCTAGTTTTTCAGGGATATCAATTGTTATCTTTCGGTGATTGGATAAAGGAATTTAGTTTATAAAGCAATCTAAGAACACTCGTGACTTTAGTCATGAGATGAATTAGATTGACAGATGTTAAATAAAAAAATAATTATAAATATTCTAATTATATAAGCGGTTCTATTATTCATAATGGTTTGACAATGGCATCGGGACAAAATAGTAAATTTAGTACAGGATTCAGCGTTAATTGGAATCCAAAAACAGCTTATTCGCACTCACATACTGCATCCTCAGGATTAAGAACTAGATAATCAAAAGAGTTCCCTTATCAATAAGAGACTCTTTTTAGAAAGTTGAGATTTGAATTATGAAAAAAATATCATATCTGCTTATTGCCATTCTAAGTGTATATATTTTTTATTCCGGATTCTCATCTTTTTCTTCTGATCAGATAAACAGAATGAATTCTTTTGCCACTTCAATTGGACAAACAACTAATAAAAAAGTAACAGGATTAAACCTGCAATTTAATGAAGATTTAGTTTCAACAATTCATGAATATTGTGAAGAGACAAACAGTACAGGAATTATAGAAGTTTATGAAAATACTGAGGGGTTTATAACAAAGAATTTAATCTATATTTATTCTGCTGATCCACAGAATTTGAAATCCCTATATATACGGAATGATCAAAAACGAATTAATTTTAAAAAGGATTCAAAGAATTATTATTCTACAAATCTAAATGATAAGGATGCATATAATTATATTGATTATTTAAATCGAAGCTATTATGGAGATTACAATGACATATATGAATTTCACACTTTAAATGATTTGTTGAATCACACTCCAGGTTCTGAAATTATTACACTTTACTCTATTTCAAATAAAACTTCTACAAGTCAAATGAAAGATTATTTTAAAGAATTTATCCCTGAAAATAGCCAAGGACAAGGTATCTCAGATGTTGAAATTGTTCCTTACTCTATGCAAAAAGAAAAATTTTTGAATATGGTTTTTTTGAATGCAATATTAGGGACTGCATTGATTTTCGCTTTTATTTTTCTGAAAGATAGAAAAGAAATAGTAATACGTAAAATGCTAGGAAATTCAAACAAGAAAATTTTTATATCACTATATACAAAACATATCGCAATCTTATACGGTCTATTTCTTTTCTTAGAAATTATTTTATTCGCATTATTTGTTGGCCCTTATAGACCATGTGCCTCTTTATTCTTATACTATCTAATCAATGAGGGAATTAAGCTACTTTTCAGTTTAATTATGATAGGAATTATTTTGTTAATTTCAACGATAGCCGTCAAATCAGTGAAGTATATAAAACAAAATGGTACTCAAGAAAATAAAACAGTTCTATCATTGGTCTTGAAAGGAATTCTGATTTTTGTTTTATTTCCTGTATTCTTAACAAACTGCGCGGATTGGATAGAATCAGTACACTATCTCTACATTTTGAATTTGAATGAAAGTCAAATGTCGAATAAAATTATAACAAACGGCATATCTGTGTCTTTAAATGAGGACTTATTTTATTCATCTGAACTTGTTAATAAACTGTATTATTATATGCAGGAACATAATGGAATATATGAGGATTTCGATATAAACAAACGAATTGACTTCTTAAAAAATCATACAGACAGTGATTTAGAAATACCTGTTTCAAATGAAATACCATATATAGTTGTAAATAATAATTATTTAAAAGATTATACGATTCGCGATGAATTCGGAAATCCTTTAGATTTTAATCAGATAGAAGAATCTATTTTACTGATACCTGAAAATTATTCATTCAATCAAGATCAGATAAGCTATTATTCAAATTATGAAGATTGTAAGGTAATTCGAATCGAACCAAATCTTAGGTTTGTAAGACATATGCCTTATGTAGAAAATACGAAAGATTTAGAAAAAATAAATCCAGTAATTTTTATAGACCATAATTGGATGGAAAATGCAAGGGTTTCAACTGATAATTATTTTATCCCAATCGATACAAAAAAAAGTGTTTCAAATTTTAAAAGATTTTTAATTCAGAACAATATGGACAAAAAAGTAAAATTTTATTTAAGTGATTCTTATTTTGCACAGGTCAAGAACAAAAAAACATATGAATTGATTTCATTAACTATACTAATCGTTTTAATAAGCATAATTTTATTTGTTTACCAACTTCAAGCGATTGTCATTTTCTTGTTTGAAAAAAGATACTATTTGTCTATTCAATATCTTTTAGGGAAATCTTTCTACGAAAGATATTCATTATACTTAAGTATAAATGTATCTCTTTATCTATCGGTGATTATTTTCTATGCATTATATTCTAAAAGAATATTAGAATCTTTTGAAATTGGCCTTTTAATACTTGGAATAGATTTGATATTTACCATTTTCACGTTAAAGAAAAAAGAATATGCTGAATGTGTAGATTCATTGAAAGGAGCCAGATAGTTATGAAGAAAATTGTAGAATTAGATTCGATTCAAAAGAAATTTAAAGAGAAAGTAATCTTTGATTCATTTTCTTGTACCATATATGAAAATGAGTTTGTTGCAATAATTGGAAAATCCGGGTGTGGTAAATCAACATTGTTAAATATGATTGGCTTATTAGATAGTCCAGATTCAGGAGAAATCATTTTGTTTGGAGAAAAAGGAATTAAGCCATTTTCAAAGAAAGCCACTTTACTCTTAAAATCAAAAATAGGATATTTGTTCCAGAATTTTGCATTAATCGAAAATAAAACTGTATACGAAAATCTGCAGATGGCAATAAATGAAAAAAATAATAAGACCGTAAATAAGTACATTGAAGACGCGTTAAAAAAAGTTGGCTTAAATGGATATTCAAAAAAATACATATATGAATGTTCTGGGGGAGAACAACAACGTATAGCTCTTGCTAGATTATTAGTTAAGCCATGTGAATTGATTTTAGCTGATGAACCAACTGGATCATTAGATGAAGAAAATAAACAAATTGTTATAAAACTACTCAAAGAATTTAAAAAAGAAGGATGTACAATTATAATGGTTACACATGATATACAATTAGCTGAAGAATGTGATCGCGTGATAGATTTGAATGGTTATATTTAAGGGTAATCCGCAATTAGATACCAGCTAGATTAAAAGTTGTAGGGTTTAAAATACTATGAGTGTTTTAAGGTTATTGCTTTCTAAAAGCAAAATCCCTATGACTTTTTTTATATATTCATAATAAAAGAGTATCACTTGTTTATGGTGATACTCTTTTGATTGTCTGATATGCATTTGTATGGTAGTGAAAATGATGAAAAACGATTGAAAAAGAAGTGAAAATGTTTACAATATTAGATATATAGAAAGATTCACTGAGAGTATAAAAGAGATTCAATTATGATTAGATATATAAAAAAGAATAAAATATTATGAGTATTCCATGGTGGCGGAGCCACCCAATCCATGAAAATAGAGCCACTAAATCCACGAAGAGAGCCACTTTCAATTTATGAAATGACTCTCTTTTTTATTATTCGATTTTTGAATGATCATCTTGAAAAAAATTTACCTTTTGAAATTGTATAAGATGATTTTTTAATATGATCAAGAATAGTGTCGGTGAGCGGTCTGAGTTTATTTTCATGTAAGATTATTTTGGATATGTTAAATCATAAAAAAAGTTATTGAATAAATAAACTACAGGTGATATATAATATGTTAAAAGGTTACAGTAAAAATATCTAATGCTTACATTACTATGTAAAATAGTTACAGTTAATCTATAAATATACATAGTTACTAGTTATTTTGTCGTGTATGATGTGCTGTTACTAAAAAAGAAAGTTGGATGAGAAAGATGAAAAATGTAGTTGAGGTGAAAAATGTAGTTAAGAGTTTCAAAGATAAAATTGTATTAAATCATGTTTCTTTTAGTATGAAACCTGGTGAAATAGTTGGCTTTGTTGGACAAAATGGTGCAGGGAAAAGCACGTTAATGAAATGTATGTGTAATTTGATAAATATGGATGAAGGAACTATTTCTATTTGCGAAGAAGATGTAGTTAAACAAAGGGAAAAAGCATTATCATATGTATCATGCATGATTGAAGGTCCTGGATTATTTGAAAATATGACAGGTAAAGAAAATTTGGAATTAATGGCCACTTTAAATCATGCTTCAAAAGAAAAACTACATGAAATGATGGAGTTTACTCAGATTGGTTCTCAGCTGAAAACTAAGGCAGTATCCCAATATTCCATGGGCATGAAACAAAGAACAGGTTTAGCTGTGGCTTTAATGAAAGAACCTAAAGTATTGTTACTAGATGAACCAATGAATGGATTGGATGCTACAGGGATTCAAGGCTTACGTGAAGAATTGATACGTTTGGCCAAGGAAAAGAATGTAGCTTTACTAATTTCAAGTCATCAGTTAGGTGAAATTGAAAAGATGGCAGATCGAATCATAGGTATCCATTTTGGCAAAATCAAAGAGATTTCCATGGAAGAAAAAGAAAATGTATATGTATTAGAAACGGATAGAAAAATACCAGATCAATCAGACTTGCAAATCATAGAACAAATAGGAAATACTTATAAATTAGAAGTGAATTCTGTTGTGGAAGTACTTTCAAATTTAGAAAAGCAAGGGGTTCAAGTGAAGAATATTACTCAAATACACAAAACATTAGAAGATGTATACAACGAGTTTATTCAAGAGGCATCATTATGATGTACGAACTTAAAAAGTTTATCTTTAATAAACGAAATGTCGGTGTATTTGGATTTCTTGTATTCTTTCTTATTTGTTTTATTGGTTATAACGTATATATGGATAAACACTATAATGAATCTCAAATCAAAATCTACCAAAAGGCCTATCGAATTTCTGAAAACAGAATGGATGAAGCAGGAAGTGAAGAAGAGTCTGAATTTTGGAAAAAGGTTTATCGCAATGCGAGTGGTCTGATTCACTTTTACTACAACAGTGAAAATAAGACAGATGAATTTATTGAGTCAAAATTGAGCTGGAATCATTTGATGTTACAGGCAAATAATGAGGGGTATATCATCAATGATTTTGAGAAAAGAGATGTTCAAACTTTGCAGAATGAAACAAAGCAGTTGAAATATCTAAAGAAGAATCATATTGAAATGTTGAATAGTCCATATGAACCTAATACTTTTAATATATTCAATGAACTGTTTAATCAAAAACTGTATTTAGTTGTCATGTTGATCCTATGCATATTATTATGCGATATATTCGGATTGGAAATGGAAAGTGGGTTTTATAAAAACTTATATGTTTCAAGAATTTCAAAGCAAAAAATACTTTTGAATAAGATAAAGTTTTCATTGTTTGTAGCTGTTTTTTTGATAATAGTGATGCTTTTGATTATCGTTCTTTCTGGATTGATTTTTGGAATTGGAAATTGTGATTATCCGTACTTTTACTTTGATCAGATGTATACAGTGAAAGAAATTGTTGCGAAAAGTATTATTCTATTAGTTGTAGAAAGTGTATTTGTGGTAGGCATATCTGCATTGTTATTTACATTCAGTTTAAATAATGGATTTATTTTAGCTGTAAATCTAATTCTATATGCACTTTTCTTTGTCTTAGGAAATGTAACAGGCTATTCTAGATTCTTTGTGTATATTCCATTTTTACATATTGATTTTGTGAACCTGATTATTCATAAGCAGGTTGTCCTGGCTGCTATTATAAGCTTGATGTATTTTCTGTCTTGTAGTTTGATTTCATTACAATGTTTCAAAAAAAGAGAGTTGGTGAGATAAATGTGGACTTATGTGCTTTTCAATATCAAATCTAATTTAAAGAGGAAAGAAAATCTGATTCTAATCGTACTATTCATCATTTGTGAGATTGCTTTGTTGTTTATTTTGAATACAAGATCATTTACGGAAAGTCCATATCAAACATCATTAGGCATTAGTATAGCAAGTGTTTCACAAAAGAATGATCCCAAACTTTACCAAGAATTTATGGATGAAGTAAATTTGATACGTCAGACCATTGATAAGGGTGAGCAGGATGGAAAAGAAAAAAATTGGAAGTCATATTGTGAATATAAAGTAAAGGTGAGTGTGTTGGAAGCACAGTGGTATATGGTGACTTCAAACATGTCTAATGATTCCTATTTTGAACATGCAGATGTTCTAGAAGAATTAAGGAAGGAATATGGATTACCTGATTTGTCGCAATACGAGAAATTAATTGTACAAAAATCAAATGATATCAATTTATATTTTTGTTCAATGCAGCAGGCTCGTTACTTTGACTACTTGCTAAAACATGATCTTACTCCAATAACATATTCATATGTGGATGCATCCAGTGTTTCACTACAAATAGCTCGATATATATTGCCTGTAGTTTTACCTTTGCTGGTTGGACTTCTATTGTTTCAACAAAGAGAAAGACGAGCAAAGACAGAAAAAACAATTCTAACTATTTCTGGAGTAAAGAAAAAATATGTGAGATGGAATTTGATTTCTGACGTACTTTTTGTTCTATTGGTTGTTTTCTTGCCTATTTTAGTTTATATGATAGTTCTTGTACCTTTTAAAGGTGTATCGAATCTAATCTATCCGGTTTTATATTATAAGCCAGGATTTACTGGTTTTCATTATTGGGATACACAAGGATTGGATCATATTGAGCTTGCGGCAAGTGGACTAACGAATATGAGTGTCAATCAGTTTACAACGCCAGGAATGGAATTGATGCCATTGTGGCAATGTACACTATTTGTAGCATTTGGACTTGTGCTGTCTACAATATTTTATGTCCTACTCATAACTGTATTATCTAAACTTATGAAAAACAAATACTTATCTTTGCTTGTATTTTTAGTTGTCTTGGGTCTTTGTTCTTTTGCATCGCCATTAGGAAACATGCAGAAGATCAATACATTCAATCCAATGTCATACAGAGATTTTGGAATGAACCTATTAGGTACTAGTTATTTTGGATATTTTGCAGGAATTGTAATCATTGGACTATATAGTGTAATTTTGTACTTAGTTTTGAAGTGGTGTGCTAAGAAAGTACGCGTTTAATATATCATGATGAAACAATTGAATTATAAAAGTTAGAATAGTTGTCATAATATATTTTTTGGAAGTTCTAATGATGTTAATGATAAAACAACTTTTTTGTAAAATGATATATTATAAATAAAATGAAATAATATGAAATTACAAATAATTAAATGAAAATAACATACATTTATTATTGAAAAAATTACATTTATGCTAGAATCTCTAATAAAGAAGGTGATACGTATGTTTAAAAGCTTAACATTTCTTTGGAAGTATGCGTGGAATGTACAAAAAAGCTATTTGGTTTGTTTGATTTTGTATCAAATAACGAATACGATCCCACCTTTATTGATTATGTTTTTTCCAAAGGTTTTGTTGGATGAACTAATGGGACAAAATCGAATTTCATATTTACTTACATATATCATTATCTTTTCAATTGTGATTTTCTTAATGAAGTTTTTAAGCGATTTTTTAAAGAATACGGCCTTCTATAAGCGATGTATTATTTTAGAAAAGTTTCAGGTGGAGTTAAATACAAAACTTTCTAAAGTGGATTATGCGTGTTTGGAAGATCCAGAGTTTTTAAATTTGAAACAAAATGCGGAAAAATTTTTATATGCGAATGGACAAGGATTTAGTTTTGTATTAGATCGAGCGATGGCAATCATTAGTAAAGTGATGATTTTCGGAACAGTGATTTGGATCATAGCTTCATTGAATAAAGCAGTGTTGCTTGTGTTTTTATGTCTTGCCTATCTAAATAGTAAAGCGCAGATGCGATTTAAGAAGGCCTATGCCAGATTGGAAATGGAGAAAAATCCGAAGGAAAGAGAATTGTCTTATTTTATGAATGTGTTTTCGGATGTAAAGTATGGCAAGGAAATTCGAATGAATCAAGGTCAATATGTATTGATGAATTTTTTAAAAGATTGTTTACATAAGCTTTGGAAGTTTTATAAAAATCAGATGTATATTATGGACAAATCCGATTTCTTTATGCATCTTATGGATTTTTTTCAAAGAATGGTTTCTTATGTATATATGGTTTTTATGGTATCAAAAGGATTTATATCCATCGCTAATTTTACACTGTATATCAATGCGATTGCGACATTTACAACTTCTATGGATGAAGTGATTGATAGTGTGAATGATATAAATCAGTATAGTTATTATTTTGAAGCTGTTGAGAAATTTATGAATTTGCCTATGGATATATATGATGGAAAGGTCAACCGTAATATGCCTTCTCGATTTGAATCGTTAGAATTTAGAAATGTTGGATTTAAATATGGCGGTAGCGATAAATGGGCTTTAAAAGATATCAATTGTTTTATGAAGGCTGGAGATAAAATTGCAGTGGTTGGAGAAAATGGTGCGGGTAAGACTACGTTTATTAAATTAATTTGTCGATTATATGACCCAACTGAGGGAATGATTTTATTAAATGGGGTGGATATTAAAGAGTATGATTATGTTCAATATGTTAAATTCATTTCAACTGTATTTCAGGATTTCCAATTGTTTTCAATGTCACTTAAGGAAAACGTGAGTTTATCGCGAAAAAGTGATGAAAATCGAATTCATGGTATATTTGATTCTTTGGGGATTTCTGCATTTGTAAAGAAATACAAGAAAGGCTTGAATGTACGTGTACATAAGGATTTTGATTCAGATGGTTTTGAACCTTCAGGAGGAGTTGCTCAAAAAATTGCGATTAGCCGAGCTATCTATAAAGATACACCGATAATCATATTGGATGAGCCAACAGCTGCATTGGATCCAAAATCAGAGTCGGAGATTTATGAACAATTTAATGAATTATCAAAAAATAAATTGGCTATTTTTATTTCACATAGAATGGCATCGACAAGGTTTTGTGATAACATTATTGTTTTTAAGAATGGAAGCATTGAAGAAATGGGTAGTCATTATGAATTAATGAAGGCACATTCTGTATATTGGAATTTATTCAATATGCAGTCAAAATATTATATGAATGCAGAAAGTGGGAAGCTATGATGGAAACTTGGAAATTAGTAGAATGATTGGAATAAGCAATAGATAATTCAATTGGATGATGTAAAAGAACAAAACTCAGTGTTACAGACAAAAGTGGATGATCATAATCATAGTATGTTGACAATGAGTAAGAAGCTGAATAGGTCTGAAGTGAAAAAATATGTAGATGCATTTTTAGTGATCATAGGATTATTAATTATTGTTGGAACAGTAATCTATTACTTATTCTATAATTTTAATTCAACTACAATGTATGCCATCTGTGGTATTGTTCTAGTAGTAATGATTTTATTACTATATATTAGAAACTATAAAAACAATCGTTATGGTGGCATAAATTCAAAAATGATTTTCTTGATGCACATTAGCTTTGATCCAATAATTATTGATTGTATAAATTTAAATTCTCTCAATAAAAGAGTATCACTTGTTGCGGTGATATTCTTTTGCAACTCTGGTTTAAGTGGGCGATTGGATTGCTGTTTATATATAAGACTTTGATATAGGAATATGCTTTATATAAAAATTTAAAAATATCTGTTGTGATAGAACAATGGGAAATATATTTCTTTTCATTGATTTAATGAGTCATTGTATATATCATTGATATTAGAGGTGACACTATAAAATGACTAAGTATATTGAAGATGAACGTACAGAATTAAAACGAGAGTTGATTGATGAAGTCAAAAGCGAAATAATTGCTTTTCTTAATAGTGATGGTGGAACCATTTATGTAGGTGTGGACGATGACGGTAGCACTGTTGGGATTAAAGATGATGCTTCTAAAGATAAAGTAGATCTGAAATTAGGAAACTGGATTCAAGAAGCATTCTTTCCCAAACCTTCAGGATTAATTCAATATTATTTTAATAGTGATGATGTTTTGGCCATTAATATTTCTAAAGGAATAAACAAACCATACTATTTAAGAGAAAAAGGACCAAAACCCTCAGGCGTATATATTCGTGTTGGTAGAAGTAAGCGTAAGGCTAATGACGATGAGATATTACGTATGATAATGGAGTCACATAGCTACAGTTATGAAGATGACATTTCTGAGGAACAGGATCTTACATTCAAGAGTTTTGAACGAACACTTGAAGAGAATGATATAAACTTAACGCCTCGATTAATGAATACAATGGGTTTGAAAGCTAAATCAGGTAAATATACAAACCTTGCATATTTATTATCTGATCAATCTGAGATTGTTGTCAAAGTTGCAGAATACGATTCTGAAATGAATTTCAAAATCAAAAAGAGTTTTAAAGGTTCGTTAGTGAATGTTTTAAAAAATGTAGAAGAACAGGTAGAAAGATTAAATGATTTACGAGTTGTGATTGATGGAAGTTCGTTTAAGCGAATTGAAACAAAATCTTATCCCGGTGCATCTATTCGTGAAATGGTTTTAAATGCAATATGCCATGCCAATTACTTTATACGTTCGAATATTAAAATCGAATTCTTCCCTGATAAGGCAAAAATTACTAGTCCAGGTGGAATATTTAATGCATCTATGGATGATATTATGAATGGCGTGCAAACATATCGTAATCCAAGGTTAGTACATGTGTTTGATAAACTAGGTATGATTGAAAACTTTGGTACAGGAATTCCTAGAACGATGGAAAGCTATAAAAATTATGGCGTGAAACCTGAGTTTAAAGCAACGGAAAATTTCTTTTTTGTCACATTACCGAACGTTAACTATCTAAAGAATGACTCAATAACTGACCCAATAACTGACCCAATAACTGACCCAATAACTGACCCAATAAGCGATTTGGGATTAGAAATAATGAAAGCTTTAAAACTGAATCCTGGAATAAACACAATAAAACTATCTGAAATAATCCAAACAAATTTGCCATCAGTTAGCAGGGATATGATAAAAAATGAGTTAAAAAGAAACTTGACTGTTTATGTAGAGCATCGTGGCTCGAATAGAAATGGCGGATATTACTTAAAAAGTAAAGATGATAAATAAAATATAGGTAAGAAGAAATTCTTTTGTTGTGAATTCAGTTAGAAGCAATGGATTTAGAGAAAAATAAAAACAATCGAAATCGATGAAAAAAAAAGGCGCAATAAATTTGGATGGGGTTAGGTGAATTTGCTCTCCAAGAATTTAAGGGGCGGCATATACCCCAAAACGGTTTATAGCTGATATTGGGCTCAGACAACATTTAGTTGTCTGGGTCCATTTTT
>ENA-OQNN01001047-OQNN01001047.1-human-gut-metagenome-genome-assembly--contig:-NODE-1047-length-21945-cov-8.635484_pt1 | contig 21945 bp, 17 predicted proteins | sample MGYA00242624_ERZ504870 | MGnify/ENA primary metagenome ERZ504870 (study PRJEB26092, sample SAMD00036379) | human gut metagenome | host: Homo sapiens | study: EMG produced TPA metagenomics assembly of... | reverse complement strand
CAACAGCAAAGACTATTAATATAAAACCAATCTCACAATCCTCAATGAAGCGTCGCTGACACTCAATTATCTCACGGAAAACAACTTGCTCCAATACTCCGATCTTGAAAAAAAGGTCTAGGACGTTCACATCTCCTATGACCGCACCGGCAAAAAACTGAAAGTCATCGAAGCGCGACTGCAGGAAGTCCAACCGCTTATCAAAAACATCTCCAACTACCAGCGGCTCAAGCCCGTATATGACGCATTCCAGAAGGCAAAAGATAAGCCGGGTTTCAAAGCAAAGCACGAAGCCGAGCTTGTGATCTTTGAGGCAGCGAGAAGCACATTACTTGCCATGCAGGGCGATGAAAAACTGCCGAGCTTGAAGACACTGCAAGCGCAACAGCAGCGACTTCTTGATGAGCAACAGCGGCTCTATGATGAACGTGCGAAGCTCAAAAAAGAAGTAAAGCAAATAGAGACGATCAAGTCTAATGTTGATACGTTTCTCGCTCCTTCTGCTGACCATGACCGTGATCATCTGCGCAGCACACAGCGCGAATAGTCCTTTCAAAAGCAGGGCATCTCCTGTTGACCGGAGATGCCCTGCATCCTTAAGAGAAGGTTCGAGAAATTGAAACTTTTTCTTTAATTTCTGCATCAACGGATTGCTTTTGAGAATGAAATCCAGTATAATATTATATGCGATGTTGAATGCAAGCAAGCGAAAGGATGGTTGCCGTGCGCATAAGCTATAAGAAACTATGGATGCTTCTTCTGGAACGCGACATAAAGAAGGCTTCTCTACGACATGAAGTAGGGCTGTCTGCCGGAACATGGACAAAACTGAATAAGGGGGAAGAAGTGTCCCTCTCTATTTTGCTGCGCGTTTGTGATTACTTGAACTGTGACATCGGAGATATATGTGAGGCTGTGCGAACGGACAAGAACTGAGTCCGGTTTTTCGTACAGCTCTTTTTGTAAAATAGGTTAGATAAATACACAGGGAGGATTTTGATATGGCACGAGCCGCATCGGCACCGAAGAAGGAGATTTCTATGGAGGAAGCTCTGTGGAAGTCCGCAGATAAACTCCGTGGTTCTGTCGAGCCAGCAGAATATAAACACGTCGTTCTCAGTCTCTTCTTTTTGAAGTTTGCCAGCGATAAGTTTGAGGCACAAAGGAAAGCTATTTCTGAAAAATACGGTGAGAAGTTTGTTGACAATGTTGCCTTCTATACGAAGGATAATGTATTCTTCCTGCCTGAGATCAGCCGTTGGTCTTTCATCATGGAGAATGCGAAACAGGATGACATTGCGCTGAAAATCGACACCGCCCTCTATACGATTGAGAAAGCGAATCCCGCACTGAAAGGCGCACTGCCGGACAACTACTACTCACGTCTTCACATCGACACAGCAAAGCTGGCATCACTGCTGGACGAGATTGATAAGATCAACACCGGCGATAAAGAGAATGACATTATCGGGCGGGTCTACGAATACTTCCTGAGCAAGTTTGCTCTTGCGGAAGGCAAGGGCAAGGGCGAGTTTTATACGCCGAAGTGTATTGTCAATTTGATTGCAGAAATGATTGAACCGTATGATGGCATTCTGTACGACCCTTGTTGCGGTTCTGGCGGTATGTTCGTGCAGTCAATGAAGTTCGTGGAGGCACATCACGGCAACAAGAAGAAGGTCTCTATCTATGGTCAGGAATATACAAACACGACGTACAAGCTGTGCAAAATGAATCTGGCTATTCGCGGCATCTCTGCAAACCTCGGAGAAATGGCAGCGAACACATTCACCAATGACCAGCACAAGGACCTCAAGGCAGATTACATTATGGCAAACCCGCCTTTTAATCAGAAAGAATGGCGTGGTGATAATGAGCTGATTGATGATCCGCGCTGGGACGGCTATGAAGTTCCGCCCACGAGCAACGCAAACTATGGCTGGATTCTGAACATTGTTTCAAAGCTCTCTCAGAACGGTGTTGCCGGTTTCCTGCTTGCAAACGGCGCACTATCTGACGATGGTACAGAGTTAAAAATCCGCCGTCAGCTTATAGAGAACAATCTCGTCGAGGCAATCATTATCCTTCCCCGAAACCTCTTCTACACCACGGACATCAGCGTTACGCTTTGGATTCTGAACAAGAATAAAAAGGCTCGTGTGGTTGAAGAAAACGGTGAAGTAAAACGCTTCCGTAACCGTGAGCGCGAGATCCTTTTCATGGACTTGCGGCAAATGGGAAGCCCTTATGAAAAGAAGTATATTGAACTGACAGAAGAAGACCGTGCAAAAGTCACGGGCGTCTATCACGCATGGCAGCAGGAAGGCTATGAAGAAACTTATCAGAATGTGCCTGAATTTTGTTACAGCGCATCCTTCGATGAGGTTGCTGAAAAGGGCTTTACCCTTGTTCCGAGCCGTTACATTGAGTTTGTAAACCGCGATGAGAACATCGACTTTGATACGAAAATGAAGGCGCTGCAAAGTGAACTGCGTGATCTGCTCATTGCAGAAGAAAAGTCAAAGGCAGGCCTGTTGACCGTGTTTAAGGAGCTGGGCTATGAAATCGAATTATGAACCTCTTGGTAAACACATTCGGCTTGTTGATTATCGAAACTCCGAGGAAGTCACCAGCACTGTTCTTGGCATAAGCATCGACAAAGAGTTTATGCCTTCCGTCGCAAATGTAATTGGCACAGATTTGAGTCGGTATAAACTGATCAGCAAGGGGCTATTTGCCTGTAACCCAATGCACGTTGGACGCGATGAACGTCTTCCGATTGCGCTCTATGAGAAAGACAACGCCGCAATAGTTTCTCCGGCGTATTTCATGTTTGAGATTATTGACCGCAATGTCTTAAATGAAGAGTATTTGATGATGTGGTTTCGTAGACCGGAGTTTGACCGTGAATGCTGGTTCATGACGGATGGCAGTGTTCGTGGCGGCATCTCATGGGATGATCTTTGCCGCATTCAGCTCCCGGTTCCTCCCTACGAGCGGCAGCTTGATGTAGTAGAATCCTATCGAGCAATCACAAGGCGAATTGCTATGAAGAAGGAGATAAATGATAATTTAGCGGCTCAAATGCGAGCATATTTCAAGGAATATACAGCAAATAACGCTTCAATAACAGGCAAACTCAAAGATTACTCAGTTATGCAGTACGGTTACACTGAAACAGCTACCACCGAACCAGTTGGACCGAAGTTCTTGCGTATAACAGACATCGCTCAAAATTATATTGATTGGAATGGTGTACCATATTGTCCAATCAGCGAGGAAAATCATGAAAAATATGTTCTCTCGGAAGGCGATGTCGTTGTAGCTCGGACAGGAGCAACCGTGGGGTATGCTAAAATGGTCGGCAGAAATATTCCCGATTCTGTATTTGCATCGTTCCTTGTTAGAATAAGACCCATTGATGACGAATACAGATACTACTTTGGACTTGCAATTACATCTGCCGAGTTCCTTAATTTTGTTCAGACGAACGCTGGGGGTTCAGCTCAACCGCAAGCAAATCCTCCGCTTTTAGGGGAATTTGAGCTTTCTATTCCTAATAAGCAAAGTCTGCCAGAGTTCAACACAAAGATTTCCTCGTTTCTCGGAGTTATCGAGTCTAATGAAACGGAAATATCAAAGCTCCACGAGGTCAAAGATACAATGGTGAAGATGTTATCAAGCCGCTAAATTATCATTTACAGTCCACAACTCTCACCAGTGGCGAGAGTTTTACCACAAGGAACTGCCACTGATTGTCGTTCTCTGAGTTAAAACAAAGGAGAAACGACAATGAAAGAACATCTAATTCAAGAAGTGCAGCGGCAGATGCTTCCGTATCTGAACAATGCACAGCTCAAGCAGCTTAAAGCTGTACTTGAGAAGGCACTGACCGGCGTAACAGTCCATCGAGACAAAGCTGCTGATGTAAGTGAAAGCGTAGACACGGTTTCCTTGTTTATCACAGCCAAGCGAATTGAGGGCTGCTCGGAAAAAACGCTGAACTACTATCGCCAGACCATCTTTGCAATGCTGTCCGGCATTGGAAAATTGGCGCAGGAAATCACCACAGAAGACTTGCGCAGGTATCTCACGGACTACCAAACGCAAAGAAAATCCAGCAAGGTCACGATTGATAACATTCGCAGGATTCTATCCAGCTACTTCTCGTGGATGGAGGATGAAGATCATATCGTGAAAAGTCCGGTTCGCCGCATACATAAGGTCAAAACGGCGAAGGTAATCAAAGAGACTTATTCAGACGAGACTTTGGAGATCATGCGAGATAACTGCTCTTCTATCCGTGATCTCGCCATGATTGATCTGTTGGCATCCTCTGGAATGCGTGTCGGAGAAATGAGCGCACTCAACAGAGATGACATCAATTTCAACGAGCGCGAATGCGTAGTGTTCGGAAAAGGCAGCAAGGAAAGAATCGTTTACTTCGATGCCAGGACGAAGATTCACCTTCAAAACTATTTGGAGAGCCGTAGTGACAGCAATCCCGCTTTGTTTGTTTCTCTGGCATCCCCACATGGGCGGTTACAGATCGGCGGTATTGAAAGACGATTGCGGGAGTTGGGACGACGACTGGATTTGCCTCGTGTCCACCCACATAAGTTCCGAAGAACATTGGCAACATCAGCCATAGATAAAGGAATGCCCATAGAGCAAGTCCAGCAGCTCTTAGGGCATCAGAAGATCGACACGACCATGCACTATGCTATGGTCAAACAGCAAAATGTCAAGCTGGCACACAGAAAATACATAGGGTGAGGTGTCACAATGAAAGAAGGATATAGGCTGCTTGGAGACTTCATTCGCCAAGTCGATGTCAGGAACACAGACGGAAAAGAGGAAAACCTTTTAGGTGTTTCCGTCCAAAAGATGTTCATTCCCTCTATTGCAAACACGGTTGGTACCGACTTTACGAAATACAAGGTAGTCAAACGGGGGCAGTTTACCTACATTCCAGATACTTCTCGGCGTGGAGACAAAATTGGTATTGCTCTTCTAACGGATTATGATGAGGGGCTTGTCAGCAATATCTATACCGTTTTTGAAGTGAAAGATGAAAACGAGCTACTGCCCGAATACCTAATGCTCTGGTTCAGCAGACCGGAGTTTGATCGTTATGCACGTTTTAAGTCTCACGGCAGCGTCCGGGAAATTATGGACTGGGATGAAATGTGCAAGGTTGAACTGCCTGTCCCCTCTATCGAGAAGCAACGCAGCATTGTAAAGGCATACAATACGATTACGGATCGGATTGAACTCAAGCGGAAGATAAATGATAATTTAGCGGCTTAGCCAGCCAATCGAGAAAGCAGCAAATCAGATAGCTCTTGAAGCCGAATAATCTCACGGCTGTTTGTGAAAATGGTTTCAAAAATTGATGTAGCTTTTCGATTAAAGAGTTCTATCTGTTCAGTGACCGGCTTTGGAACTTCTATATTATTTAAGATTTCCTGCGTGAGCAACTGCTGACCAGTTCCAACGTGGTGATTGAAAAGATTCAGTCTCTTCAAAAGGAAATAATCGAAAAACTCATCCTTTGTGATTTTTGACTTTGCGAAAATTGCATTGTCGCTTACCCAGCATATTCCTTGTTCAAGGTAAACGCTTCCGCAATATGCACCAACACGACCGATTAGGACTGCGTTTTCAATGTTGTGATGGTCTGTGTAGGAAAGAACGCCATTTCCTCCGTAAACAGGGATAGGTCCATCTGTTTTCGGGCGCGATTTTCCGTTACCGAAAGTCATTAGCTCACCCAATTTGGAGTGTTCTGATGTGTCTTTTGAAAAAAACATCTTAGAATGCGACGCCGCCAGTACCGCTTCTAAATTATCATTTTCCTACGAAGGGAGGGACGAAAATGGACAAGGAAACATTGATCAGAATTGCCGAAGAACTTCACCAGGGAGCTTTCGACGCAAAAGCCTACTACCTGATCATGCAGCAGTATCGGAAGAACCAACGTAATTATGCCGAAGAGATGAAGGTTTCGCCAGCATTCTACCATACAGTCTATGATGCTCTGATGAAAGCCTGTTTCATGGAGATTGCCAAACTGTATGATACCTCGAATGGTGTCGTGTCCATTGGAACCCTCCTTGTTAAATGCGAGGGAAATCAAGACCTTTTCCCGAAGTACAGAGAAACTTTGACGGTGGATCATGACGGAACAACCTTTTTCTACCCGATCCCATATCAGCACCAACTCAAGCCGCAAGAGGAATGCTTTTTTAAGGATCGGGTTGAGGCAGATAGAAAACTCTTCGCCGCGTTTGATATTCCTGATGCGGACAATGTTCCTGTTCGGGTGGATTTGACTTTTCCAGAATTTTTAGACCTATATCAGAAGCGGTTCAACGGACTGAGTAAAAAGAGAGATAACATCCGAATGCAGAGAAACAAACTCTATGCCCACAACGATGAGAAGCGCATCGTGAACAGTGAAAACCTTCCGAATCGTTACCCTATTTCCTATCCGGACGTTCAGGAAATGATAGACTTTGCGCTTGATTGTACGGGCTTGATTCTTGGTATTCTCACAGATGTAAACCACGCAACTCAATACTCAAATATAGATGACTGGGAAGGTACACTCATGCTGGCACGTCTGGGTTTGAAGTATCAGGAGTACGACTTCCAGCAAAGTGAAAAAGCCTTTGAAGCAGAAATGCAGAGGCAGTTAGGGGGAAATGATAATGGCGAACTTCAATGAGCATTCTCTTGAAATGTCCATCATGGATTTGTTTCAAGATGAAGGGTATATCTATTTGAATGGTGAGCAGATCCACCGTGAACGCTCTGAGGTTCTGCTTATCGACGATCTGCGGAAATACCTCCTGAACAGGTATGCCTCAGAGGGACTTACCCCCAGCGAAGTTGATAGCATCATCCTTCGCCTGAGGTCTATTTCCGGTACGATCTACGAAGCAAACAAAGCAGTCTGCAAAATGATTTGTGACGGCTTCATCTTCAACCGTGAGGATCACACAAAGAAAGACATTTACATTGAGCTGATTGACTTTGATGAGCCAGAGAAAAACGTGTTCAAGATCGTCAATCAATTTGAAATTGAAGGCATCAACAACCAGCTACGTATACCGGACGGGATTGTCTTCATCAACGGCATTCCTGTTGTTGTGCTTGAGTTCAAGAGCGCAGTCAAAGAAAACACAACGATCATGGACGCCTATACTCAGCTCACCGTGCGTTATCGCCGTGATATTCCTGAACTCTTCAAGTATAACGCCTTCATCGTCATAAGCGATGGTGCAAATAATAAATACGGTTCCTTCTTCTCCCCGTATGACTTCTTCTATGCGTGGAGAAAGATTGAAGCTGACGATAAGGAATTGGACGGCATCAATTCCCTTGTAACTATGGTGAGTGGACTGTTCCGCAAAGAACGGCTTTTGGCAGTCATCAAGGATTTTGTCTATTTCCCTGATAGCTCGGACAAAGACCTCAAAATCGTCTGCCGCTATCCTCAGTATTTTGCTGCGGTCAAGCTGTTTGAGAATATCAAGGCACATCTCAGACCGGAGGGGGACGGCAAGGGCGGCACATACTTCGGCGCGACAGGCTGCGGAAAAAGCTATACTATGCTCTTCCTCACAAGAATGCTTATGAAGAGTACCTTCTTCCATAGCCCTACAATCCTGATTATTACCGACCGAACGGATTTGGATGACCAGCTCTCAAAGCAGTTTGTAGCATCCAAGAAGTACATTGGTGACGAAACCGTTGTGAGCATTGATTCCCGCGAAAAGCTGCGTCAGGAACTTCAAGGCAGGGCAAGCGGTGGGGTGTACATGACCACCATCCAAAAGTTCACCGAGGACTTGGAGCTTCTGACGGATAGAGCGAATGTGATCTGCATATCCGATGAAGCACACCGTAGTCAGATAAACCTCGATCAGAAAGTCAAGGTCACTGCCGAAGGTGTAGAGCGAAGCTATGGATTCGCAAAGTACCTACACGATTCTCTCCCCAATGCTACCTATGTCGGTTTCACCGGCACGCCCGTAGATGGCACGATTGAAGTCTTCGGTCCGGTTGTCGATGCCTACACAATGACAGAGGCGGTCAAAGACGGTATCACAGTCAACCTTGTCTACGACGGACGCGCTGCACGGGTCACTCTTGATCAGGCAAAGGTTCGGGAAATTGAAGATTATTATGACCGCTGTGCTGTTGAAGGTGCAAATGAGCATCAGATTGAGGAAAGCCAGAAGGCGGTTGCTCATATTGATGCGATCATCGGTGATCCTGACCGACTTCACGCAGTTGCGGAGGACTTCATTAACCACTATGAGACCCGCGTTGCCGAAGGAGCTACCGTTGCAGGAAAAGCAATGTTTGTCTGCTCTAATCGCAAGATTGCATACGCTTTTTATCAGATTATAGTTGGAATGAGACCGGAATGGGCAGAGAAAAAGATTTGCCCTGACAGGGTTCAACTGACGGAAAAAGAGAAAAAGGAACTCAAACCCATCGAGAAGATCAAGCTCATCATGACGCGAAATAAAGATGATGAGCCTGAGCTATATGAAATGCTGGGAACGAAAGAGGATCGCAAGGAGTTTGACCGTCAGTTTAAGAACGTTAAATCAAACTTCAAAATTGCCATCGTTGTTGATATGTGGCTTACCGGCTTCGACGTACCGGCACTCGACACAATCTACATCGACAAGCCCATCCAGCAGCACAGCCTTATCCAGACGATTTCCCGCGTCAACCGCGTCTATACCGGCAAGGACAAGGGCTTGATCGTGGACTACATCGGCATTAAGAAAAACATGAATCTCGCCCTCAAGAAATACACCAACTTTGAGAGCGATGAGTTTGAAGGCGTCGAGCAGTCTATCACGATTGTTAAAGACCAGCTCGATGTCTTGGCTCAGATGTTCCACAACTTCAATAGCACGGATTACTTCAACGGCTCACCGAAAGAGCAGCTTGCTTGCCTCAATCGGGCTGTTGAGTATGTACAGCTCACGGAAGATTTGGAAACTCGCTTTATGGCGGCAGTCAAACGCATGAAACAAGCGTTCAACCTATGCAGTTCAAGTGAGGCTATCTCTGATAAAGAAAAGGACTATCTGCACTTCTACTGTGCTGTGCGCTCTATTCTTTTCAAACTCACAAAGGGTGATGCCCCTGACATTTCACAAATGAATACCCGTGTCCGTGAACTTCTTGAAGGTGCAATTCAATCTGATGGTATAGAGGAACTGTTTGAGACGGGAAAGCACATCTCTGTTGATATTTTCAGTGACGAGTATCTGGATAAGATCAATGCAATCCAACTTCCAAACACAAAGATAAAGGTGTTGCAGAGGCTTCTTTCTCAAGCGATTGATGAGTATAAAAAAGTCAACCGCATTATGGGCATGGAGTTCTCAGACCGCCTCAAGCGGGTTGTTGATGAGTACAACAATCGCCGTCGTGATGAGGCTTTTGCTAATGAAGTTCTTGACGATGTGGCGGAGCAGCTTGCGAAGCTCCTTGAAGAACTCAAAAAGGAAAAAGACTCCTTCAAGGGCATGGGAATTGACTACGAGGAAAAAGCCTTTTATGACATTCTCAAGGCGGTTGCCAAGAAGTATGAGTTCGAGTACCCGGACGATAAGATGATTGAATTGTCAAAGCGGATTAAGATTATTGTCGATGACAAAGCTAAATACACCGACTGGTCTACCCGCGATGACATTAAGGCAAATCTGCAAGTTGACCTCATACTGCTACTGGATGAATTTGACTATCCCCCCGTAACCATTGATGATGTCTACAAGGAGGTTCTGGAACAAGCTGAAAACTTCAAAAAGTACGCTCAATAACCCGCGTTCCATCGAAAGGAGTAGATCATGGGCAATTCAGTCATGTTGAATGGCGTCGAATATGCCGGAGAACAGATTGCCTACAAAGACAGCACCTATGAACTTGTGTCAAAGGTAGCATATCTGATCGGCGTCCCGCTCCGTATTTTTCAAAATGAACACGAGCCGCCGAAGATAGAGATATACGACCGGCTTGAACAGGATAAAAATGCCCGTATCATTCGCAATCTCTGTATCATCCGCACCGCCATTGAGCGCAACTACCGGAAAATAAATGACATCATGCGGATGGAGTATCGAGGGCTGCTTTCAATGCCAGAGATCATCCCGGCTTCCAGTATGCAGCAGCTTTCAAACGACGGAATCAGCTTTATCAAAAAGTCGAGTACAAAGCTCTGCCACCACATTATCGAGATTAACCGGCTGATTTCAGACCGCATTAACAACTGCAAAAGCCTCTTTCCAATCTGGATTAACTGGACGTACATAAAAGAGCTGTTCATTATGCCAAACGGCTTGACAGAGGACGGAACGAAAGATGCTGCGGACATCTATTACGCAAGTCTCTCCTACTACCCCTATCAAATGTACATCAACTGGGTACCGATGGACGAGGGCAATGTCCTCTATAATGATAAGAAGTTTGCTACCCTGCTTTATCAATGGCATTGCGACGCCTTCACGGAATACAGTAAAGTCTCCGATGCAGGGGCTTTTGTAAAAAACAATATCTACGATTTCATAGATGACAGCGAGAAAACCGTATTGGTAGTGGACTGCGAAAACTCTGACCCGTACAAGCTGTGCGCCACGCTCAAAAACCTTGATTATGAAGTCATGCAGAAAATTACGGCGATCATTCTTTTTGATGACGTACATACTGCTACGGCATGGCGGATTCTTGAAAACTACACCCGCATCCCCGTTGAACATATCATGATTGAGCGGATCAAGCAGAACAAATCACTGGTAGACATCAAGCTCACCGCAAGAGCCTGTCAGGAACACTACCAGAAGCAAGTGGATTCCTTCGTCATTGTCTCAAGCGATTCCGACTACTGGGGGCTTATCTCTTCCTTGCCGGACGCCAGATTTCTTGTCATGATTGAGCGGGAAAAATGTGGACCGGATATGAAGGCAGCACTTGCAGAATCCGGGATATTCTACTGCTATCTGGATGACTTCTACTCCGGCAACAGCGAGGACATCAAGAAAAACGCACTATTCAAGGAGATGTACCGCTGGATTGACAACTCCGTTCACCTGAACGTCAACGATATGTTTGACGCTGCTCTGCGAAACACGAGGATCGAAATGTCTCCCGCAGAGCGGCGGCAGTTCTATGAGAAGCACATCAGGCACATGACGCTGACCATCGACGAGAACGGAAACGTCAGCATTGAGCTGAAACGCGGATAGCCTTGGTTTCTATTCCGGGAGGAATGTGGATGGACAATAGATTTTATTTTGGATTCAATACATCGGAGGAACGGAAAAAGCGCAGAAAAGCAGAGCTGTACTCCATGAGTGAGCAAGTCAGCACCTTCTTTTGGGATGAAGCCCCGCAGCATGGATTGGAAATGCGTGAGGGGCAGCAGGATATGTCTTTTGAGATTGTGGACGCCCTCATAAACGATCTGCATTTTGCGATTGAAGCTGGCGTGGGCATAGGCAAGTCCTTTGGCTATCTTGGGCAAGGTTTTTCAACGAGATCGGGATTTCTGCAAAGCTGATGAATCATCCGCTGACCTAAGAAATGTGCTGTCATACTACCTTGAAGGTGAAAATATGGAACTGAAATCATATCAGAAAAAGGTGATAGCGGACTTGACCCGCTATCTGGAACTGCTGAACGAAACAAGGAGTGACGCAGCGGCGTTTCGCCTGTTTTGGCAGGAGAAATCAGCCCCGACTTTAGGGCTATACCAAAATGTGATACCCGGTGTCCCGAACCTCTGCTTCAAGATGCCGACAGGCGGCGGTAAGACCTTTATCGCCTGCAACGCCATTCGCCCGGTGTTTGACGCGCTCCCCGTCACCAAGACGAAAGCGGTTGTCTGGCTTGTCCCGTCAGAAGCCATCCTGACGCAGACGGCGAAAGCCCTGAAAGATACGTCCCACCCCTACCGTCAGAAAATCGACGTGGATTTCGGTGGGCGCGTGGAGGTCTACACCAAGCAGGAGCTTTTGAACGGTCAGAACTTCAACCCCACTGCCGTAACGGAGCAGCTTTCTATTATGGTGCTGTCCTACGATTCGTTCCGCACCAGCAGAAAGGACGGGCGCAAGGCGTTTCAGGAAAACAGCAATCTTGCGGAGTTCCCCAAAGTGCTGGGAAAACCTGACAGCCCCATTGAGGGCGCGGACGAAACCGCCCTGTTCCAGATCATCAATCAGCTTAACCCTCTTGTCATCGTGGACGAGAGCCACCACGCCCGTTCGGATTTGAGCCGGGAAATGCTGGCAAATTTCAATCCGTGCTTTGTGCTGGACCTGACCGCCACGCCGCGCAAGGACAGCAATATTATCTCCTATGTGGACGCGGTACAGCTAAAGACCGAACACATGGTAAAGCTGCCCGTCATCGTCTACAACCGCGACAGTCAGGCAGAGGTCATTCTGGACGCAATCGACCTGAGAAACAAGCTGGAAGAACTCGCCGCAGCCGAATATGCCGTGAGCAAGAAGTATATTCGCCCCATTGTGCTGTTTCAGGCAGAGCCGAAAGGCAAGGAAGAAGCCACTACCTTTGAGAAAATCCGCGAAAAGCTGATTGGCTATGACATCCCCGCAGAGCAAATCGCCATCCGCACAGCGGACGTGAACGAGCTGAAAAACACCGAACTCATGTCCGCAGACTGCCCGATTCGCTATATTATCACGGTCAACGCATTGAGCGAGGGATGGGACTGCCCCCTTGCCTATATTCTTGCGTCTATTGCCAACAAGACGAGTCAGGTTCAGGTGGAGCAGATTTTGGGACGTATCCTGCGTCTGCCCCACACCACCCAGCACAGGCAGTCATCCCTGAATATGTCCTATGTGCTGACATCTTCCAATGATTTCAACGAAACCGTAAAAGGCATCATTCAGGGCTTGAATGACGCAGGTTTCAGCGATAAGGATTATCGCGTTTCCGAGCCGCCTACGCCGAAAGCCCCTGACCCGGTGCAAATCATGATTGACAATGGGTGTTCCAAAATGGAAACCCCTTTGGAATCGCCCGAAGAGGACGTTTCCGGTGTGGATTGGAAGTTAGTCAATGAAGAATACCAGCGGCGCAGAGAAGCGGAGAAATCACCTGAAACCACCCCGAAAGCCGACAGTATGCTATCCGAAGCGGAAAGCGCGGGACAAGCCTACAATGCCGCAATCCAGCAGTCGGGCAATGACCCCTATCTGCAAAAAACGCCGTGGGAGGTGCGGGAACAGATGCCTACATTCGCTGTCAAGCCGGAGTTCCGGGAAGATATTGAGCGCCTTGTCATCCCGCAGTTCTTTGCAGCTATTCCGGATACGCTGTTTACGGATGGTTCTCATGTGCTGCTGGATGAAGCGCAGCTTTCCGAGGGCTTCACGCTGAAAAACAAGGACTGCGACATTGATTTTGCCGCAGCGGACGATGGAATCGTTAAGGTGGATATTGAGAACAAGGAAAACGGCTTGCCCCGTGTATTCAAAATGTCCAGCCCGGAGCAGCAATATTTCAAGGAATACTTCAACAGTCTGCCCCCGGAAAGCCGGGTACGCCAGTGCAAGGAAATGATGCTCCGTCAGCTTAACAAGCTGAATGGCGTGGACGCTGCCGAACTGAAAGCCTACATAGAGCGTATTGTCGGCAACATGAGCAAGGACCAGCTTGCAGCAATGGAGAAAGTGCCGCTTGGCTATGCAAAGAAAATCAAGGACAAGGTGCAAGCCCTGTTGGAGCAGCATTGCCGGGAGAACTTCTCCGACTGGCTCTCCACCGAACGCATTGTATGCTTGCCGTATTATCGTCTGCCAGACGCAATTCATCCCGCTGCGCATACGGACATCTACGCGAAATCGCTGTATCAAGCAGAGGACGGCGATATGAACAAGCTGGAACAAAAGCTGATTATGGAATTGACCGCCTTGCCGAATGTGCGCTGGTGGCACAGAAACATTTCCCGTCAGGGCTTCTGTATCAACGGCTATATCAATCACTATCCTGATATTCTGATTATGACGGAAAAGGGCAAGGTCATCTTTGCGGAAACTAAGGGCGAACACCTGAAAAATGATGACAGCCGGGAGAAAATCGACCTCGGCACAATGTGGAGCGGTCATGCAGGAAACCAGTATCGGTATTTCATGGTGTTTGAAAAGGATGCAGACCTGCCAAAAGGAGCAGTCAGCATGAGCAAATTTGTTGAGATTGTCGCGGCGCTGTGAATCCCGTTTCTGGGCGATTCTGACAGACGGCAATGACGCACTGTTCATATCAGCCCCTATGCGGTTTTGCGGAACCGAACGGGATTGCGCCAATCCGCAAAAACCTTTCCCGTTCCGAACACTGGGAACACTGTACCGTAGAGCGCGATTCCGTGTAATGAGTATGCAAATCGGGAAATAACTTTTCGGATTTCACAAGCATTGATTTATGCGGCGGTTTTTAGAGTGGTAATTGGGGTTTATTCTGCCGTGGAGGTCGATAATATCTACCCCTGATTTTTCATCACCTATGGTGTGAAATAAGCCCCTGTCTCGACGCTGTGATTACGACGGAGAAACATTTTGATCTCCTTACAAGTTCATACAGATTCAGGCAGCAGGAGCAATTCTGCTGCCTTTTTCTTTGGGTGACTGTTCCGCTTACCTCGCGTATGTGGATTGTCATAATTTTCAAAAAGGAGCGTGGTAGTAATGAAATTGGAAATCGGTCAAAGGAGGTGGTGTGCCGATGCAAAGCAGAAAACGCAGACGGATTCTGATGCAGGAGGCGGAATATGGCAAAACCGCTTGACCCCAAAGCGATAGAGGTAAAGCGACAGACCGGAAGCAGAGCCGAGCGCAGAGAGCAAAAACGCCGCCAGATGCAGGACGAAATTTCTTATAACCAGCGTGGAAATGGCGTTATTATTATCCCACCGCAGAAACGGCGGGAACTTGCAGAGGAGCCGCCCAAACTCCGTGTTGCGGCGTACTGCCGCGTCAGCACACAGGAGGAACAGCAGGTCGGCAGCTTTGATATGCAGATCCACCATTTTACCAAGAGGATTGAGGCAAATCCGCAATGGGAGCTGGTTGAGATTTATCAAGACGAGGGCATCAGCGCAACTACCGTTGAAAAACGTCTTGGCTTTCAGAAAATGATTGCCGACGCAGTTGACGGGAAGATTGACCTGATTCTCACCAAAAGCATCAGCCGTTTTGGTAGAAATATCGTGGATATTCTGGACAATCTGCGAACGCTTTCTGCGCTGAACCCGCCCGTTTCCGTTGAGTTTGAGACAGAAGGAATCGCCTATACCGGCGATGGGCGGAATAATCTGCTGATCTCGCTGCTGGCAGCCTTGGCTGAAATGGAGTCCCAGCAAAAGAGCGAGGCAGTTAAGGCTGGTATCCGCTGGCGCATGGCGGAGGGCATCTACAAGTTCTCCGTTCAGAATACGCTTGGCTTCTATCGTGATCATTTCGGGCGGCTTGTCATTGAGCCGACCGAGGCAAGAATTGTTGAGTACATCTATGAAAGCTGCTTGGAGGGCGCAACCCCGGCAGAAATCGCCGCCGCACTGACAGAACAGGGTATCAAATCTCCAATGGGGAACGATCTCTGGTCTGCCGGTACTGTCCGCAGCATCCTCCGAAATGAGAAATACTGCGGTGATGCTTTGATGCAGAAAACCTATACCAAGGATTTTCGCACCCATAAATCCGTCAAAAATACAGATTTGAATATGTATTTCAAGGAAAATCACCACACAGCGATTATCAAAAAAGAGGATTGGATCAAGGTACAAAAGCTACTGTCAGAGCGGCACAGCACAGCAAAACGAACTACATTGCGCCGTTTAAGCAATCACTTCGTCGCATACCGCGTAAAGGATGGTCTTTTCAAGGGCTATCTGATTATGGATTCCCGCTGGTCTTTTATGGAACGTCAGGAGTTTATGAAAATCGTGGATGAGGCGCAAAACACTATGAAATGAAAGGATTTTTACTATGAACTTCGATTTTTCCGCTTTGAACTTTGAAACCATCGACTCCAACATCAACGCCTACCCGGATATGTTCCTGAATCAGAACGGCGTGACTTTCACTAAGAAAGTGCTTGAGGACTTGAGCTATCCCGCCTACGTTTTGTGTCTGCTGGATGCGAAAGCGAGGGTATTTGCGATCCGTTCCTGCAAGAGCAACGAACCGAAGGGATTCAAGTTCTCCAAGCCGAGAGGCGAACAGAAAGGTGTTGTTACGATCTCCAACAAGAATCTGCTTGACCCGCTTCGCGCTGTCACCGGCGAGGACTGGATTCCCGGCAAGCGTTACAGGGTGCGCGGGTTCTGGGTTGCCGATGCAAAAACCATGTGCTTTGACCTCAATGAGGGCGTTCAGGAGGACTTTCGTCCTGTTACGCCGAGCAATGATGCAGAATAATCCCTGATTTTCAGGGAGAAAAGGGAGAGCCAAAGAGCAGCGGCAAGCCGCCTGAGCGAGAAAGCCACCTCTCCCTTTTCTCCCTCGCTGCGGCTATGGAAACCGTGGAAAACCGCAAGCGGTTTACGCACCGTTCCCACAGCCTGCGCTCACCCTCTTTTTCCTCTCTGGCTTTCTCTCTATACAAAGATAAGTGTCCATTTTCTATCCCGAAAACGCACAGTGCCACGACGAACAGAGGGCAGCGTGTCAATATGGCAAAGAAAAGCAAACGGCACACAGGCGGTTTTATCCTCAAAAAAAGCCCCGAAGCACGACAAAAAATAAGCCCAGCACCACGCCATTGACGTGATGCTGGGTTTTTAGCCGTAAACTCACTCTGAGGTTAAGCCAAAGTGCCGCAGCGCATCCTTGATTGCCTCGACCTTTTCAGGCGGGCAGGGATGATACTCATGTTTTCTCTGTTCAACAGCATTCGGTGCTTTGTGCATATCCAGCCCGACCATACGCTTGACCTCGGCAATATATGCCGTATGGACTTTGAAGCCGTACTTTTCCTGCACATACTCCTGAATGCGTTTATAGGTCGGATGCTCCTTGACCTCGCCGGTTTCCACTTCCATCCTGACCTCAACCGTCAGTGGATTTGTTTCCCGTGACAAGAGGACAACCGTCTCGACAGTTGTTTCAGTTTCCAAGGGAAGTTCTTTCACTTCCTCACCATCAACAGGCACAGGAAAATTGAATACGATCTTCTTTATCCAGCTTCCGTCTTTCCTTTTCTCCGGGAACATCTCAATTCGCTCGATAAAGGCCTTCATAAACTCCTTCTGCTCCGCTTCCGTTGCGGAATGGTAGACTTCATCAAATGCCAGCAACAAGCGATAGATATTGTCTCCGGAAATCTTCTCCTGCTGGATGCTGCGGATCTGACTTTGCAATTCGCCAATCTGAACTTCGATTTCCTCTATGGTGTCATACTGCTCATCATAGCGGCGCTGCAAGTCCAAAATCTTTCTGTCATAGTGGGCATCATTGATGTCCAAGGTATCCATCTGACGCTCCAAGCGGCTTTTCGTTCCAAAGGCTTGCTTTAGCCGCCCTTGTAGGACAGCAATCTGCCGTTCCATATCTTCTGTATCAACTGCTGTTCCGATTTTCGCCTGAATCGCTTCTACAAACCGTGGATTGTTGACCATAGCGGAGATAACCTTCGCCACAAATTTGTTGATTTCCGTCTGCTCGATATTCAGACGGAAACTGCACTCATGCCCGGTAGGTGTTACCGTATTTTTGCAGTAGTAATAATACCGTGTTTTCTTGTCCTTGCTGTGCGCCTTGGCGATATTGCCGTACATACTCTTTCCGCAGCATGGGCATTTCAAGATACCGGACAGGATGTGTGCGTGGTCTGGATTGTTAACCTTTTCCCGCTTAAAAGAATTGATCTTGCGCTTTTCCTGTGCCAGATACCAATCCTCTTCGGAAATGATAGCTTCGTGTTGTCCTTCATAAACCGGGAACTCCGACTGCTCAACCACGTGCATCTCGTTTCTTGTACCCTGTTTCTTTTCTGTTCTTCGTCTGCCGTAAGCAATCTTTCCCATATAAACAGGATTGTACAATACATTTTTCACAAAATCTCTTGAAAATCCCGGAATGGTATTATTCTGTCTTAGTTTCTTAGTATAACCATTGCGGTTCAGATATTTTGCAACTCCTGCAACACCCTCATTAGTGTGAATGTAGCGGTCATAAATGACACGAATTACTTCCACTTCATCCTCTGCAATGACAAGGTTTCCATTTTCCAGTTTGTATCCATATGGAGCGAAACCGCCGTTCCATTTGCCCTCACGAGCCTTTTGCTCACGTCCTGCCATTGTCTGTGTGCGGATATTTTCTCGCTCAATCTCTGCCACCGCAGACAGCACAGAGATCATCAGCTTTCCTGCATCCTTGGAGCTGTCAATGCCATCCTCCACGCAGATCAGATTGACACCGAAATCCTGCATGAGTTGCAAAGAATTCAGAACGTCCGCTGCATTTCTGCCAAATCGGGACAGCTTAAAGACCAACACATAAGAAACATCATCTTTGCCGTCCTGGATGTCATTCAGCATCCGTTGAAACTCCTGCCGCCCTTGAATGTTCTTTCCGGAAAAGCCCTCGTCAGAATACTCCCCGGCAACGATCATATCCTCGTATGCCGCATACTTCCGCAGCTTGTCACGCTGGGCATCCAAGCTGTATCCGTCAACCTGCATCGAGGTGGACACTCTTGTATAAAGATAGCATTTAAGTTGTTTCTTTTTCAGAATCTCCACCTCCCTCATTCCTTCCTTTTACCATAAGTCCCTCGTTGCGGATATAATACTCCAAAAGCCACAGCACATAATCCGGTGCATGGCGGTTGTCCAATTCCCATTCAGTCATAGTCCGGTAAGGAATATGGACGAGCTTGCAAAAATCTTTCCGATTCAGTCCTGTGCTTTCACGCAACTTTATAATTCTGTTTTTACAATCCATCCGTCTTTTCTCCACAAAAGCAAAAAAATACACGTTGCGTAATCATTATAGCATAGCCATAGCGAATACGCAACGTGTAAATTGCAAATTTTATGCAGCCTTATCCGTCAGAAGCTGCGCTTGATTACTTTCCTCGGAATGCTCCACTCCCTGCGGTGCGTCCTGTTCCAATTTATCCAAAACCTGATGTCCATATTTCTGGAGCATCTGGCTCATAACATCCACACAGCGGTCAAATGCCGCATTATATTTCGCTTCCTCATAATATTTCTTCAATAGGCGATTCCTCCATCAAAGTTCCATATCCTGTCCACGCTTCCGGGCAGGGTGTTCGTGTTCCTGTGTTTGCTTTCCTCTGATGAGGATAGAATTGATAAAAGCCCGAACCTTTTCGGATGCGATTTCCAGTGCATCCAGAAAGGGTTGGGCTTTCTGTTTGAGTTCCATATATTTTTCGTTTACCGCTTCATACCGCTGCTTCCAGATGGAAACCGTCTTTTCTGCGGAAGCCAGTTTTTCTTTCAGACGCTTGTTGTCAGCATTGGCGATAATGCCATTGACCGCATAGCGTTTGAGTGTGTCGCATTCATCCGGTGTCAGCGTGATATTGTTTCCGAATGTGGCTTTTTTGCCCATTACTTCAATGTCCTGCACTGTCAGCGCAATGGTCTTTGCCGCCTTGGTTTCCTTTTGCAAAGATTCCAGTTTCTTTTTCTGTTTTGCTGTGGCAGCTTTGGCATCCTCCAAATTCTGTTCTGCCTGTGCCACCTGCCCGGTCACAGCTTCCAGCCGCTGCTGTTCTGCCTGCACCTTGAACTGGGTCACAGTCAGATGTTCCTCGGTGCTTCCACGTTCTCCACGCTCCACATCGGTATAACCGGCGTTTCGCATGAAATTGAAAAAGTCATCCTGCAACACACTGTAGGATGACTTCAAAATCTTTTTCCCTTTTGCGTTGAGCATGGGATTTCCGTCCTCGCCAAGCACCGGCTTGGACTCCCATTTCTTACTGCGGCTGACCTGTGTGATGACCTCCTTAACGGTTCCCCGGAGGGCTTCATCCTTGCATCGCTTCGACCAAAGGATCTGCTTTTCCACCACCGGGATATAAACCACATGAAGGTGGTAGTGGTACACATCTTCGCCCAAAGCTTCGGACATTGCTCGGTTGCGCTCATCGGCGTGCATCACAGCGGAGAGGATATACTGCTCACCACCTACGATCTCCGCAGCAGCTTTGTAGGCATCGGCATAAAACTGTTTCGCAAATTCATAGCCGCCATGATTGTAGAAATAAGCGGAATTCACATCAAATACCAACTCACCGTATTTGACGGCATCCGGTTTCAGACCTCTGGTGGAGATCACGCCGTCTTGTTCCATCTGCTCAAACATTTTTACATAATCGTCCGTGGGTGCTTTGAAATGGACGTTCAGAGAAGTGCGTTCCGGCACGATGTCCTGATTGCTGTAGCTGTCCTTTTCACGCTCATTGTGTTCCTGTACCTTCGCCACATCAGCCGGTGTTTCCAAGTCCTGATTTCTGGCTACGGTACGGTCTATTCCATCATTTCTTGCCATTGGATTTTTCCTTTCTTTGAGATTTGCAACAGCGGAAGGCTGGAGAACGGCACTTTTTCAAAGTGTAATAACCCACTATGACACTTTCATCCATACTGGCTGCAAAGTGCCGTGGGCTCTCCGAGGGCTCTCCCGAGGGGGAATGCGGTCACTGCGGTGACCTCTGCTGACCAAGGCGAAAATGTCTGCGCCTTTTCCCATGGTCAGCCCGTCTGCATGAAGCTGTTCTGTGTCAACTTCCTCTTGCAGCCGGTGTCCACAGACACTTTTTCAAAAGCCTGTGGACATAGAAACAGCCCGAACGAGAGGATGTGTGCTGTTTCTATAACAAGCGTTTCACGCTCTTTTGCTGCGTACATACGTACCAGCAATGGGATTTACTCGACCTGCCGCCATTCCTCCGGAATGTCCTCCGGTACGTACGTACACGGCGAATCTCCGTAAAACCCATTTATATGAGGTCGTGCAATGGCTTCCACTCCCATGAATCCCCAAACCCGCCGTCCGGCAGAGTTGGTGATGTTGTTGCAATGCTCCAGATTGAATTTTCTGGCATTGGCAATCATGGCGTCGCTGAAGCTGCGGGCTTTCAGCGGTGCAAGGGAGTTTTCCTCGCACCACATCCGGTAGATTTCATAGAAATCCTTGGAGCTGATGGACGCATCCGCTTTGCGCCGGATATATCCCTCTGATTCCATGAAATCAAAGATATTGTTGTTGTCACGCTTGACCGCTTCCCGATTTTCACGGATGCGGTCACTCTCCGTAAACTTAAAGTTGTTGGCAACAAGCCGCTGCAAGCCTTCAAATGCCCACAGGAAGATACCCTCGGCTTCAGCTTTCATCTTCTCTGCAAGATCAGGATCGTCAGCTCTGTCCACCTGCTTTTCCTTGGTGGTCAGCACAAGCTGTCTGCGATAAAATCCGTCGCTGCGGTCATACAAGGCTTGCAGATCACCGTTGCTGAATGCCAGCAATCGGGCGAACATCCAGCCCTGATAACTCTGCTTGCCTTTACGTTCCAAATCCATCTTGCCTTGTGCTGTCACGATGGATTTTACATAGTTGGTCTGGCGCAGAGCTTCCATCCGCATATCATCATCCACGCACAGGAGAATGTGTTCCAAATCGGCACGGGCGAAGCGGTTTTCAGAAATCTTGCCGATGCTGCCGTCTTTCATATTCGTGCCGAAGATGGTAGACAGTACCGCACCGATTTGAGATTTACCCTCGCCGCCGTTGCCTTTAATCACCATCATGCGCTGCCCCTTGTTGGAGGGAATCAGGCAATAGCCGATAAACTCCTGCAAAGTTGGAATGTCCTCGGCGTAAAGCAACCCATCCAGAAAGTTCAGCCAGATCA
>ENA-OQNN01001044-OQNN01001044.1-human-gut-metagenome-genome-assembly--contig:-NODE-1044-length-21995-cov-5.619398_pt1 | contig 21995 bp, 20 predicted proteins | sample MGYA00242624_ERZ504870 | MGnify/ENA primary metagenome ERZ504870 (study PRJEB26092, sample SAMD00036379) | human gut metagenome | host: Homo sapiens | study: EMG produced TPA metagenomics assembly of... | reverse complement strand
GCTCAGATTTATCCGCTGATTTATGAATTTCCGGTAAAAGAGAAGAAAAAGCAAAAGATATTATATAAGCAGTTTACGGAAAGGTTTCAGTGGCAGAAGCTGAATAAAAAAAGAAATGGCTTTTTGTGGGCAATGACAGGAATGGCTGCCGCGCAGATGGGGGATATCAATAACCTTTTGGAAATGATAAGAAATTATGAAACAGAATACTGCGAGAACCGAAAATACCCGCTATATACAGGCGAAGCAGGATGGATTTGTATGGAATGTGAGAAATTGTATAGATTATATGAAAGAAAAAAAAAATCAGGATTTCTGTTTTACAATTTAATATCTAAAAAACTACTGAGGTCAGATTTCCTGCAACGGATAATGATCTCAGTTTTTTATACCAGGGAATCGGCATTGAAAAGAGCCGGTTCTTTTTGTTTATAGAATACGTTATTTAAAAACAAATTCTTAACAAATAATGTGTTTACATTGATTAAAATGATCACAGATGGAAATCCAGAACAGCTATAAAATTGACACATTTCTCATAAAAAGAAACCTATTTTGTTTTAAGGGATTTTTGTAAAATATCATTACAAGAAAATGCAAAGGAAAAGAAAAGAGTGAGGTACTGTAAATTACAAATTGCCTGTTTTATTATGTATTTGATGCATTATCTTCCCGCAGATGTTATAAAGAGCCAATGCCATTGAAGCAGTGCTTTGAAATTATAAAGCAGGTACTAAGAGCTAAAGCGGACAGAACAGGAACGGATGGAACTGATTCGTAACAGAACATTGGAAATACGGAGAAAAGAGCAGAAGCGCAGACAGCGTACCCAGGATTTTGGATGCGTGGCAGCCTGTGTGATCCTGATCGCCTGCCTGGGGATTTTGATGCCGCAGGTGGCAAACCAGCCGGCATATGCAATGGATGGCTTTTTCGCGGGCGCCGCCAGTATCTTTGGAAATAACAGTGCACAGGGGTATATCCTGATGGGAACAATCTGTTTTCTGTTAGGTGTCTGCGTGACGGTTTTATTATACCGTCTGCACCGGAAAAACAGGGAGAAAAAGTCTGATGAATTTTGAAATCGTAGATAATATATTTCAGATTCTGGTGTTGTTTTGCGTAATGATTGCCTCTGCCGTAACTGCCTGTAAAAAAAAGAGCAGGGACTTTCTGCTCCTTGCAGGCAGCAACGGCTGCTTTATGATGGGAACGCTCTATTATGTCCTGTATCTTATCATTATGGGAAAGGTACCGCAGATTTTCTATGTGGCGGAGATTTCCTGGCTGGCTGCATATTTGTTCTTTTTATCGCTCTCTTTATCCCGAAGGGATCTGCACGGAAAGCTTCCAGGTGTTGTCTCTGTTTTGGGGGCAGTTGTGATCGTGTGTCTGGTTATGGCTTTTCAGATATTTGGACCGTCCCTGTTTTTTTCTGGCTGCTTTGGAATTACTGCAGGTACCATTGTCCTTCGGTGTATGGAAGTGCTAAGAAGAGAAAAAGAACATCATTTTCTGGACGGAATTATGCTGTCAGTGGCATGGCTGCAGGTATTGTTGTATATTGTGTCTGAATTTATTAAGGATTATACGAGATTTAATCTTTACTTTGCGGTAGACATTACGCTGACTCTTACAATGGCATATCTGTTTTTTGCCCTGCGAAAAGAGGTGGAACGAGGATGAGCTACTATATTGAAAATATTTTTCTATGTCTTGCAGTTCCGCTTATTTTGAGTCTTTTATTCAGAAAAGGGAGACAACAGACTTTTACGGTATTTGTGATCCTGGGAATGGGAAGCTGTCTTTTGTCCGCTTATGTGAGCAGTTTTTTTGCAGGCTCTTACGGGGCAGATACTGCGGTGGCGGTGATGGAGATCACGCCCGTGTGCGAGGAAGTGGTGAAATTTCTTCCCCTTTTGTTTTATCTGCTGGTGTTTGAACCTGACAAGCACGAAATCGTATCCCCGGCTATTGGAATTGCCGTTGGATTCGCTACTTTTGAAAATGTATGTTATCTCACAGAAAACGGGGCAGCAGATTTTTCCTATGTGCTGATCCGTGGCGTATCAGCTGGTTCCCTTCATCTTTTGTGCGGAATTGCACTTGGCTGCGGAATCGCCTATGTGTTTCAGAAAAAATGGATCATGGTCACTGGCACGATCGGGGCGCTTGGGGCATGTGTGGTTTTCCATGGGATTTATAATATACTGATCACAGCAAACAGCAGATGGAACCTGATCGGCTATCTGTTCCCGATATTTTTGATCTTTGCCCTTCTGGCGGTTAAAAAGTTCCGGCTTTATCGGAAAATTGAGTTTGAATAAAATGTTCTGTCGCGAAAAAGTGTTTTTATTTGAAAGGTGACGGTGAAAGAGCCGGATAAAGCCAAACGCATTAATCTGGCAAAAAACTTCTTCGTCTGCCTTTGTTTCCTTATTTGTTACTGTTCGCTGGTGACATTCCGCGAGGTGTTTTTGTGAACGTAGTTCACAGAAAACCCGAGAAGTGCGGCGCGAAATCATGCGAATGCATGATTTCTGTGCAGCGCGAAGCGTGTTACTGTGAACGGAGTGAACAGTAACCCTTATTTTGCAGGTTTTATCAAGCATTTGAAAACGCATTGTATTACAGGAAAAAATCCGCTATAATAAAAACAAAGGTTGCTGATAGGAATCATTGCAAAACATAAATGCCAGACAAAGATACGAATTATAGATTTGGAGGGAACGTATATGCCATTATTTAAGGAAGAATACAAAAAGGAAGAGAAAATAAATGGTGTCATTTATGATATGTCGCCATCACCAAATTATCAGCATGGTATCGTAAACGGAAATATATACCGGATTATATCTGGAAAACTGCAGGGAAGTATTTGTCTGGCATTCATTGAGAACTTGGATTACAAATACCATCCTGAAATAAATGATGATTATGTAATCCCGGATGTTATGATTGTGTGTGAACGGAAACACTTAAAAGGCGGTGCCTATTCTGGCGTGCCTAAATTTATAGTAGAAACACTTAGCCCGGCTACTGCATTGCGTGATAAAACAGACAAGAAAGAAATATACCAGGAAGCTGGGGTAGAAGAATATTGGATCGTGTCACCTAGAGAAAGAGCGGTTGAAATCTACTACCTGGAAGATGGAAGTTATAAGTTGAACTATAGTTATATTCTTCAGGATGATCCAGAGGAAGCGCATTATAATGCAGATACCGTAATCACATTAAAAGAATTCCCGAATATCAGTATGGCGCTGGCAGAAATTTTTGCGGATATTGATTGAGGCTTTACTATCTGGTTTTTGTGGATCCGTACAATAAGGTATGTGTTCTGCAATCCACTTCAAACATGATGTATGTGATGAGAAAACAGCTGACACCAGATCAGATTGAAGAGATATTTCGTAAATTGAGTCTGATTTTTGAATTTGCAGTGCAGAGTGCGACGGAGGAATCTGTTCATGCAGATTATATCATGACAAGAAATCTGAAGGATTTTACCAAAAGTAAAGTTATAGTATTTATACCAACCGAACTTTTGGCAAGAATTTGACTCTTGTGGTAAAAATGAAAAACATATTGTTTATAACACAAAATACAGAAAATGAATTGTTGACGCATACTATATCTTGTGTTATTATGACTTTGAGATTTGTATTTGTACCTGTAAAAACAGGTAAGAAGTTCTTGTTTCGGGGAAGCCCGAAAGAAAAATTATGAGGGACATGGTTCCTGCCTTTTGTGATGGATAAGGTCATTTAGAATGGATTCTAAGTGGCCTTTTTTTGTTGCAAAAAACAAATACGGATCAATACCCGGAAAGGAGGAAAAACAAAAAATCAGAAAAGAAAGGAGGCCAGAAGAACTGGTGAAACGAAAAGAAAGAATCTGGTAACGGACATTTGGAAGTTATTCTGAATGTCTTTTTTGCTATCCAAAAGAAAAGGAGCATTTATATGAATAAGATCATACTTATCGGTTGCCTGGTACAGAACCCTAAAGTGGTTGCTTCAGAAGGAAAAAAGACAGCTGCATATTTCAGGGTTGCAGTTAACCGAAAATATGGACAGGAAGGTGACCAAAATGCAGATTACTTCAGCTGTGTTACATTTGGAACCAAAGCAGAGTTTTTAGGCAAGTATTTTCAAAAAGGAAAAAGGATCGCTTTAGAAGGCGAGATGCATAATGATAACTATACGAATGACAGGGGAGAAAAAGTATATGGAATGAGACTTATCGTGAGCGATATTGAGTTTGCCGACAGTAAGGGCGAAGGTGAGAGTCAAAAGGGGCATACCGGTCGCAACAGTTCCTCACAGTCATCAAGAAACAGCAGTTCGAATGCTACAGGGCGGTTCAATCAGAGGAGCTCTTACCAGAATTCGTCTTATTACCAAAACAGTAATCAGAATAAGACAAACCGGACCGGAAACAGAACCCAGAACGCACAGCCTTCACGCCAACATTCGCAAGACAGTTATAGCGTAGACGAGCAGTTCATGAACGCAGGCGGTGAAGCTATGGATGATTTTTGCTGATGGTAAAGGAGGAAAAATGGAACAGGTAGAAAAATGGTGCCGGGTGCATAAAAAAGCCTGCCTGGTTACCGGAATTATGGGGCTGCTTCTGGCTCCTTTTTTATGGCCTGTGTTTCTGGCTGTTATTGTGCAGAGCCTGACGATTGGCCTTCCAATTGCAGCAGGGATTTGCTGTTACAAATATCTAAATGAGAAGAAGGAGAAAACGAATGAGAATGAACAAAAATGCCATCATACTGAAACAAAACAATCAGCTCCCGGTGAAGTATGCGAACATGCTGAATTGTCCGGCAGTGTTCCAAAAAGTCCGGATGAAACGCGGACAGAACCGGTAAATACGAAGGAAGAACCAGAACTGATAAGCCAGGAAACATTACTTTGGTATGAAAAGGAAGGAAAAGAACGGCTTGCTGCAATCCGGAAGAAAGCAGGTTACGAGAAAAAAACAGAGCTGGCGGTTAATAAGGATGGGATCTGTACGGTACCTGAAAAAAACGGGTACCACCGTATTGGCTTTTTTAAAGGCTATGCAGGGCGGCCGAGAGAAACTCTGGTGAAGCTGTTAAAAAACGATGGTTATACCGTCAGATCTTCTGGTACTTATCTATGGATTTCCTGGAAATGAGGTAGTAAAAAATGAAATGTAAAGCACTTAGGTGTATCTACTACAATGAAGGCAATGGATACACGGTTGCCTCCTATGTGACAGAAGAAGCCCTTCCAGAGAAAGTAAGTACCCAGAAAAACAGCCAGTACGGAATGTTTACAGCTGTTGGAAATGAGCTTCCAACAGAGGAGGGGCTTGAAGTGGAACTAAACGGAACCTGGAAAGATGGAAAGTTTGGGATGCAGTACAAAGTATCGTCTTTTCAGGTGGTACTTCCTACAAACACAGAAGGGATTAAGGCGTATCTGGCATCAGATTTTATAAAAGGGATTGGCCCGGTACTCGCAGAACGGATCGTAGACCATTATAAGGAAAAAACCTTTGAAATTCTGGAGAAAGACCCAGAGAGGCTATTGGAAATCAAAGGGATTACAAAGAAAAAGCTTGTGGAAATCCTGGAAGGATATCAAAGCAGTGAGACGCTGCGGCGGCTGATGGTAGCATTATCTCCCTTTGGGGTGACACCAAGGAAGGTGACGCAGATTCAGGAGCATTTTGGAAATGCAGCCCCTCTTATCATTCAGGACACCCCGTTTCGCTTATGTGAAATCCCAGGGTTTGGCTTTTTGACCGTGGATCCCATTGCAGTAAAAGCAAAGAATTTTAAACCGGATGAGCCCATGCGGATCAAAGCGGCTATCCTGCATGTCATGTCCGAGGCTGAGGGGGAAGGACACTTATATTTATCCTGTGAGCAGGTTCTGACACGGACAGGCAGGCTTTTAAACCACAAAGGTGCAGATGGTCAGGTAACAGAAAGAACCATCCGTGATGTGGGAAATGAAATGATCCGCGAAGATGGAACCCTTGTGTGTAATGCAGGAGGCTTCTACGCGAAAAAAAGCTTTGAAGCAGAGCTTGGGGCAGCTGCTTCCCTTGTGAAATTCAGCTTGCAAAAAGGAATGGGAAGAAACGTGGAAACAATCCTCCGGGATATCCAGAAGAAAGAAAAAATCCTTTTAAATGCCAGACAAAAAGCAGGAATTCTGGAAGCATTCCAAAATCCGGTATCGATTATTACCGGAGGTCCGGGACGCGGTAAGACGACCATCATCCGTTTTATCATGGCCGTCCAGGAAGCACTTAACAAAAATGCAGAGATTCTTTTATGTGCTCCAACTGGACGTGCAAGAAGACGTATGAGTGACTGCACTGCTTATCCGGCTCTGACCATCCATAAGGCTGTAGGTTTAAAGGGAGAAGCCGGCGAGGAAGAGTGGAGCAAGGAATGCTCCATCCAGGCGGAACTTATCATTGTGGATGAATGCAGTATGATCGACATGTATCTCATGGATAAGTTTTTGTCGCGGGTTCAGAATGGTGCGCGAATGGTATTTCTTGGTGACAAGGACCAGCTGGAATCTGTGGGGCCTGGCAATGTATTTAAGGAAATGATCGAATCTGGTGTGATCCCTGTCACGGTATTAACAGAGAGCTTCCGTCAGGAAGGTAAATCCACGATCATCCAGAATGCAGATAAAATCAATGAAAGAAAAACCAACCTGGTATTTGATGATACGTTCCGGTTTTACCCGGCTGCTGATGATACAGAGGCATCGGAGCTGATCCAAAAGCTTTATAGGGAGGAACTCCAAAAAAATGAAAACCAGGCAGAAGGAATCCAGGTAATTTCCCCGCTCCGGAAAGATACCAGGGCCGGTGCAGATGCATTAAACCCTGTTCTTCGGGATATTGTAAACCCGAAACGGTACGGCTATCCGGAAATCAAAAATGGAACGACCTTATACCGGGAAAAGGATCTTGTCATGCAGCTGAAAAATATCGAGGAAGTAGCAAATGGTGATGTGGGAGAGGTTTTAAATATCTACAGGGCAGATGGAAAAAATGTCATGCGCGTAGATTTTGGGGATGGAAAAATCATGGAATATACAGATGATGATATATGGCCGTTAAATCTTGCCTACTGTATCACAGTCCATAAGGCTCAGGGGGATGAATACCCGGTTGTGATTCTGCCGATGCTTACCAGTTTTTACCGGATGCTCCGTAAAAACCTATTTTATACAGCTGTTACAAGGGCAAAGCGGAAGGTGATCATAGTCGGAAGTAAAAAAGCAATGGCAATCGCCATTAAGAATGATACGCTGAGTAAACGCAATACCATGTTTGGGCTCCGGATCCGGAAAATTTACGAAGCCTATCTGGAACAGGAAAAGAAATCAGCATAACGGACAAAGAAGGGCAGGATATGGGGAAACAGATTCCCATGCCCTGCTTTTCCTATGGGAGGAATGAAAATGCCGGAAATTTGTTTTTACGAGCCATGGACCTATCAATTGGCACTGCCGGAGAAATTTGAGCAGATTTTAGAAGAGACTAAGAAAAAAAGAATCAGCTATGAAGCAGACCATTGTTCACAGTATAATACGCGGACCCAGGGTAAATCAGCAAAACTCCATCCGCCGACTCTGTCTGCTGTTTTAAAGCTTATTGCCATGCAGGAACAAAAAGAGCCGGAGGCGGGAGCTGCCGGGATCCAGAATGTAGAAAATTCCATCCGGTATTTTTGTATGGAATATCCACTGGATGAAGAAGTTTGTGTCATGACCTATAATTTCCGGAATGGAAGGTTTTGTGGGATCAGAAAGAAAAAAGATCCGGACGGAGGAGATACAACAAAAATGCCCGGGGTTTTAAAAGGGGGCTCCACAGGGGAGGAATATCTTGCCATGCTTGCCTTTGCAAGTATTGTTTCCAAAAGCAGGTATTACGATGATGAGTTTCATGCCTGCTATGAAGAGTTAAAACGTGCCCTAAAAAAAGGACTGGTGCAGCTGGTGCCTAAAATGTCCCTCCTCTGCTGTGACAACCTATACCAAAGGGTTACGGCCGGAACAAAAGACACGATTCCATTTGACTGTAACCAGTTTTTTAACGGGAAATTAAAGGACAGTTTTCTGCCCTTTGACCTTAATTCTGGAATTTACGCCCCAAATGCCTGTATAATCGGAAGTTTTAAAGTGCTGGGAGCGCAAAAAGGAAAGAATAACGCTACCATTGCAGAGTTAAAAGTGGCTTATAAAGGATGCTTTACCTGCCCTTCTGTCGAAGCAGAAAGGATTCCCATGCTTCCGGAGAATTATATTGCCAGCCAGGAAGTGGAAGAGATTCTGGAAATGGTGACGCATACCCCGGCAAGGCTGTTTATGATGACCGGGGAAGCAGGAACCGGGAAAACCACAGATGCCAGGATGCTGGCCCAGATTTTAGGACTTCCCTATTACGTATTTACCTGCGGACCTGGAACGGATGAACTGGAACTCCTGGCAAGTACCGTCCCAAACATGGGAACGAAAAAAAGGATGCTGCCGCAACTGCCAGATTTTCAGGACCTTCAGATGGATCCTGCCTCTGCGCTTTATGTATTAAGCGGTATTTATGAAGACGGCATTTCAGAAGGGGAGGCATTCCACAAACTTTTGAGCCTGGCTTTTGAAAAAGGATATGAAAGTGCAAGGAAAGAGAAGGATTTTTTCTTAAAGGAATCAGAAATCATAAAAGCATGCCGGCGGCCTTCGGTTCTGGAAATACAGGAACCGTCCATGATCGAGAAACCGGGTACCCTGACCAGGCTGAATTCCCTTTTTGATGACGGTGCAGTGACAGATCTGATTAATGGTGAAAAAATCCGACGAGATCCGAATACCATTATCATTATGACCACTAACCTGGATTATGTGGGATGTGGGAATTTTAACCAGTCTGTATTGTCCCGTATGAGTCTGATCCAGCCCAAGCAGGAGCTTACAGAAGAGGAAATGAAGCAGCGGATAACGGCAAGGACTGGGTATGCAGATGAGAACGTTTTAAGGTTTATGATTTCCGTGGTAAAAAAGATCCATGCTTATCTGAAGGAAGAAGATCTCCAGGATGGCGTCTGCGGCTACCGGGAACTGGAAAACTGGGTGCTTACTTTTCGGGCAATTAAAGATATCAGGCGGGCAGCCCAGATTGCGGTCCTTAGTAAGGCAGCAATGGATCCGGAAGAGCAGGAACATCTGATGAAAACCTATATCGAACCATATTATTCGAAACAGGAGTAAAGAATGAAGGATACTTATAGAGAACGGATCAAAGAGGAACAAAAAAAGTTAAGCCCCCAGCAGTTTTTTTTTCAGAAGGCTATCAGCGGCTTTTCCAGCATCTTGCAGATGAAGTGGCAGGGGAAAAGCTGGAGCAGCTGCTTTTGTACCAGAACGCTTCAGATGGGATTGCCGGCTGGAATGACGGAAAGAGGATTGGCATCAACGTTGATAATACAATCACTGGCAGCTTTTTGGAACTGGAACAAAAAAGTGACAGCCTGGTTGGAATTTTAGGACATGAATGCGGCCATGCCAGATTTACGGATTCCAGGCTTCGAAGAGTCTATATACAGAAAATGCAGGCGGGAACCTGGTATCCAGATGCACCGGAGCCCGAAAACGAGGATGAAGAGAGCGCATTGACTGAAATGAATACTTATCTGACCAAGAAAGATCCGGCGGTACTATCCCTTCTGACAGAATGCGCTTCCTATATCAGCAATCTTTTAAATGACGTATATATAGAGGAGAAAATGTGCAGTTTGTTTCCTGGCAGTATCAAAAAAGGGATTCTGGTCAACCGGAGACGTAATGTGGAATGGATCCCTCCTTTGAAAGAACTTTTGGAGGGGAATCCGGATCCGGTTTCCGTCTTTTTAAAAGTACTTGTGCAGTATGCCCTCCGGGGCTACGTAAATTCCTGGAATATGGAAAGCTGTGAGATGCTGGATACCTTAAATGAAGTAAAACAGCTTGTAGATCTGTCTGTGGAAGCAGACAGTGACCTGATCCGTTACCAGGCCACAAACCGGATTCTCCTAAAGATGTGGAAGTATTTTAGAAAGCTTCTGGAGGAACTGAAACATGAATGTCAGGAACCGGAAGAAAATGGGGAACAGCTGCAGGAGACACAGGAACAATCTCCGGAAAAAGAAACGCCCCAGGAGGAACAGCCAGGAAAAGATTTTTCAGATGAACCACCTGAAAAGGACAATGAAAAATGGAAAGCTAATGCTCAGGAAAATGGATGTGGCGAAGAGCTGACAGAAGAACAGCAAAAAAAGATGGAAAGTGCCATGGATAAGTATTTAAAAGAATTGACGGAGAACCTTCCAGCCTTTATCCAGGAATCGGAGGCAGAGGAAAAAGCTTTACCAGATGTTGAAAATGCCAGGATCATACAGGTTTCCAAAAGAAGCGAAGACCAAAAAGAGAGTACAGATGAGAAATCTGAACTTATATTCCAAAAGATTCTTTTTCAGCTGGTAGAGGGAACTGTAGATCAGAAAATAGGACTGGAAGTCCGAAACCGACTACAGAAGGAAGTGGATGGGATGAAATTTGATGCGGCTCATGACAGGGTGAAAAAAGAGATTTTGTATAAGAATGTCTTTACAGAAGCGGAAAAGAAGTTTCTTCCCCTATATGAAGCTGCTGTAAAAAGAACGGAAAAGCGGCTTCGGGTCAGATTTCTTCCAATTCTGGAAAACCAGAAGGAACGAACGGAACACAGGATGTTTTTCGGAAAGCGGCTGGATATGCGTACAATTGCGGATCCTGGCGGTGCGGTGTACAAGCGGACTTTTCAGGGAAAGAAAACGGATGCAGCCGTCTGTGTATTAGTGGATAATTCCGATTCCATGATGGGACAGCGTATGGAAGCTGCCAAGGCAGCTGCCCTTACCTTATATGATTTTTGCAGGAAGGCTGGAATCCCGGTTCTTGTATATGGGCACCATACGGATGGCTACAGTCATAATAATCCCAGTGAGGAAACCGTCTATTTTCACAGTTGTGCAGAGTTTGCAGAAGACCGAAACGACCGTCTGAGAATTACCACTATGGAAACCTGTGGCAGCAACCGGGATGGGGCAGCCCTTCTTTTTGTGGCAAATAAGCTTCTGAACCGGCCGGAAAAACATAAAATGCTGTTTTTGATCAGTGACGGATTGCCAAATGCAACCTGTTATTCTGGAAGTTATGCCATGGCAGACCTAAGAAAAATCAAGGAAAAACTTGTAAAGAAAGGAATTGTGTTCCAGGCTGCTGCAATTGGCTGGGACAAAAAAGCGATCCAGGAGATTTACGGAAATGCTTATCTTGATATTTCAGATCTGGGGGAACTGCCAGTTCGTCTGACCAAACAGCTTGCAAAGTTACTTAGAAGAGCAAATTAAAAACAGGAGGAATATGATGCAGGATAGAAAAAAGATTTATTCCGAGCAGTTGTTACAGATTCATACGGATTCCAAAAAACGGAATCCTGGAAAGGAAATCTACGCAACCGGGTATGTGATTGAACTAAAAAAAGACTGTTATTTTGCAGGATTTCAAGAGGGAAAAATACTGTGCCGCTCCCTGGAGTATGCCCGTTATTTTTTCAACATCCACAGTGCGGAACAGTTTGTAAAAGAATATCTTGGGTATGCAGGATTAAGATGCAATCTTTGCAAGGTGGCCTGGGGACTTGCGGTTCCCGCCATGGAACCAGGGCAGAGGGAAGAGCTGAAACCCTATGAAAAAAATGGACGGGTTATGAACTTTCCTTCTTATCATGATGGTGTAAAGTATCAGAAAACACATCATCTGGAGAAGAGCACATATGTCCTGCCCCTTGCAAGCAAGGAAAAAGAGCTTTATATTGCTGCATAAAACTTTTGGGGACAATATTGTCCCCTTATTTAATGGAAAGAAACTACATGGAAGGGAGAGAATGACATGACTATAAGGGAAGCCGGAAAAGGTATCGTGAAAAGCACAGGAGGAACCTACCAGATTGGATTTACTGATCTGTATGGGGAAGAGCATGAAACGGAGCTGAGTGCACACAATATGAAGGAGTTAGAAGAACTTTGGCGCTCCCTGTGTCCGGAATTTACATGCAGGCAAAACAGCATCCGTTACATTGAACAGGGATAACGCTGTTGAAATGGTTAATTTTAAGTTTAACAGGAAAAGGGAGATTAAAATGGAATGGAACATTTATAAAGAATGGCTGGATATTAATCTGTATCGACAGATGGTATCCATGATTTATCAGTCCTCTTCGCGGGAAGATAAAATGAATTTTATGCGTAAGGAAAAAGAAAATGACCTGTTTTATGGTGCTTATAAGCAGAGCTTGGAGGAAGAATATGGTCTTTATTATCCCGATGAAGTATTAGAGCGTATAAATGCACACCGGTCAATGACAAAACCTGTCTACCGTGCGCTTGGTCTTGCACTTGCAAAAAGTGATTATCTGCAGGAAAAATGTATGTTTAACGGAACACAAAAAAGCCGTTTCTGGAAGCAGTTTGGCAAAGTACTTGGAAAAAAGGATCTGTGCTGCATTTCAGTTGGATGCCTGCTTTCGGAAAAAGACCGGAAATCCTGGTTCGATGAGTTATATGCATATCCATACGAAAAGGTGGAGGAAATGGTTTTTATCCTCTCTGTTTTTCCGGAAGATATTACTTTATGGCAGCTGCTAAAGGGAAAGGTTGCAGCCTGCCTTGGAAGCAGACGCACCATATCCGTTTATGAAGACTGGCCTGTTTATGCCTGGGTTACAGGCAAATATGACAAAAGATTAAAAAATGACCGGACAAAGGATGTGGCTGTCTTAAAACGGCTGATGAAATTATCCCGAATAAACGCAGAAAATGCGAATGGTATATTGATCGGGCAGTTGGAAAAATCCGGCTATACCAAAGAAGAAGTGATTTTTCTAAATGGTGTCCTTACAAGGTCAGAAAGCGGGCTGGGTCAGCTGGATCAAGAGTCTCTTACAGCCGAGAAGATTGCAGTAAATGTTTTAAAAACCTTTCTGCCCGGAAAAGAGCCCTACCCGGATGCCGTTTATAAACTATGCAAAACACTTTTGTGTCAGTATGATCTGCTTCCGGTACGTATTGATGGAAATGAAAAAATACAGCAGTGCCTGTATGAATGCCTGAATGTGGAAAATGTAAAAACGTTTCTGGCATTATTCCCTTTTCGGAAAAACGGACTGAAAAAGTGGCATTACATAGACTTAAATAAAAAAGAATGGGAATGTCTGGCCGGACAGCTGGATGAGGAAGCCTTTGAGGAATGTGTCAATGATACACTGAAAGGAAATGTCTTTGAAAAACAGGAACTAGTATCTTACCTGAAGAAATACCGGGATCTGACTGGACATGAGTATTCAGATATTTTCCGGAGAACAGGGAATTATGACCTGACCTATGTATTCCATCTGTTATGTGAAAATGAGATCCTGGATGGAATTGGTCTCATGCAAAAATTTGTAAAAGAGCATGAGCAGATTGTTATAAAAGGCTCTTATCCGAAAGAAGAGTATGAAGCTTTGTTAAAAAAGTGGGAACATATATTGTTCTATTTAAAATGTGAAATTGGAAATATTGAAACGGAAAACAGCTATTTCCTTTTGAAACTTCTTGTTGATAAAATCGGTATGGATGGAGTTTCTGGTCATCTGGTGCCCTGGCAGATCATGAAAAAAGCCTTTTTTCTGGATTACTATGAGATCCAAAGAGAAAACTGTGAAATCTATCGTCCAATGTTGGAGAGAAGCATGCACAGGGAATTATTCCTTTGGGCAGAAGAGAAGCTTTTTACGGAAGATACTGAGTATTATGTAAGGTTTCTGCAGGTAATTCTTCTTAAGGAGAGCACAATGCTTTGGATGGAGGAAGAGGAAGCCAGGCAGATTGCAGAAGCGGTTCTTCCGCTTATGGAATCAGGATTTCAGAAAGAACAACTGCACAAAAAATATATGACTGCAGAAGAACTGCAAAATTATGAGAAACAGAAGAACTGGAAAAGCGAGCAGAAAAAGCGGATGGAAAGGTGGAAGAAAGAAAAGGAACTTAAAAAAAGTTTCAATCATATTGTCCGAAAAAATACAGACACAGATCAGATCTTTAAAGCGCTTTACAGTTATTATGCCTATGGCAGGTTTGATGGGATTTCCATGCGTGCCAAAATGGTACTGGGGTATATGAGGGATGTCCTGAAACGAAAAAGAAAAATAGTAACAGATAAACAGGAAATTGAATATCTGATGGAACTGATCCAGAAACTATATGCAGATGGACAGCTGGAACTGGATGGTGTCCGGAAGATATTTGACAGAATGGAGGCAGCATAATGGTAGAAACTGTAATAAAACATTTGACGGAATTTAAGCAGATGACCGAAGCAGCGATTCCGTTTCGCCTTTTGAATGAACAAGGTGAAATAAACTGTGCAAGGGCAGCGGAAAAAATAATAAAAAACCAGGTAGCCGATATAATCCCTTCTTTACGTGAAGAAACACTGTTGTATCTGATGGAGAATCCAGAAGCAATAGATTGTCTTGGAAAATTAAAAAAAGAGGAAGACAGCTTAAACATGGAACGTTTTCAGAAGATTCTTTCCAATGTAGAGAATGACAAGTTATCGGACATTGGATACGGACAGATGAAAAAAATATATTTTGATCCAATGATCCCAGACGAGGCGGCTTATCATTATATGAAATACTATGGAAAACTGGATTTAAGCCTGGAAGAGAAGGAACAGCTGGTAAACAGCCTGACCATGTGTATCGGGGAGCTGGATTTTGACAGGGCAGGAGAAAAAGGGCGTATGCTACTTTTTCAGCCGGTATTTTCCTCTGACCTTCTGCTTGGATTACTGGAGAAGCCCAAAACCATAGAAAGCCTTGAAGATCCTGAACTGCTGAAACTGGTCAACACTCTGGCAGGATACAAGGCAGGAATTGAACCGTTAAACCAGAACCAGTTCGATCAGCTGAGGGAAAAACCTGGTGAAATTTTGGAAAAAATGCAGGTTGTAACAGGATATATTCCAAAAGACCTTCTGTCTTATGGCTTGCAATTGTGGCTGTGGAATGGGGCTTTGTATGCGGACCTTTGTAAACTGGAACGAATTTTTATGGATGGGATGGGTGCATCAGAGGTTTTTAAAAGCAGAGTGTCTTATGTAAATACTTTATACCAGAACCCATTATCTGGAATTGACCTTTCAGGTCTCAGTTATAAAAAGTCTGAACTTCTGTTATATGCAATTACCCAAAAGAAGAAAAACTTTTTGAGGCTGATCCAGAAAGAAAAAATGCTTTTCGACGACCTTCCAGATAATTCCCTATTGCTGGAGGAATCGGTTTATCGGGAATATCTAAATTTAAATACTGTAAACAAGAAGAATTTAAAAGAAAGTGCTGACCTAATCCTGCCACGCCGGCAGTTTCACGATCTGAAAAAAAGAATGTATACTTTTGAGGAGTTAAAACTTCTTTGCAGGGCTGAAAAAACAGTCATATGCTTATACGGGCAACTAACCTGTATGCGAATAGACGACCAGATCTGTGTCCTCCGGGAACTTTTAAAGAGAAAGTGTATGCCAAGAACATTTCAGGATGGACAATTGGGGATACTTGCAAAAGCATTGTCCATAAAGCCTTTATCCAGATGGATAAGGGAAGATTTTGGAAATATCCGTGGCTTAAGCTATGAAACAGCAGTCTGGCTTCTTGTATACCAGGAACAGTTAAAAGGTATGGAAAAAGAGATTACTATGGAAGAACAGGTCTTTTATCTTTTAAAGAATCTGGAGCTGATTAAGGAGTGTGGTTCGTTTTGGGAATTAAAAGAAAAACTTATTATGCGGGATATTTCCTGGGGAGTATTAAAGGAAAAACTTACGTTTTCTGAGGATTTTGTAAAAACAAATGCTACACGGATCGGAGAGTTTATCTTTGCGGGAGGAGCTGAAGTTATAGCAACCTATTTAAAACAGCAGCCATCCAAGAAAGAAGAAATCCGCAGACTTGTTGTAGCAGAACTGCTTGGAAAATTTGAAAAACTGAAATATCCGGCTGGTGATCTTAGCCGAGAGATTGATTTTGCGGTATCAAAAGAAGTGGAACTGGAATGGGAAAAAGATCTGACCTACATTTGCGGAGATCTGACACTGCAAGAGGAAACCAGACTTCTTCCAATCATGCAAATTGGAGAAATCCCAACTTATTCCTGCATTTCTTACCGTACCGGAAGCAACAGCCACTGTCTGTTGTCCTGTTTTGATTCCAATAAAAAGTTTTTATTTATCCAAAAAAATGGACAGGTAGTGTTTCGTGCCATGTTACGGCTGACAAAAGGATCCTATGCAGACGACAGGCACCGAAAAAAGATCCAGTTTGCAGATTTATCAAACCTGGATGAGACGAAAGACGAGGAAGGGGAAGAACTGGTCCTTTTCCTGGAACGGTATTATGAGAAAAATTTATCCTGTTTAAATCTTATATTTCCACAATCGTCAGAAATATTTCCATCGATAAATTTAGAAAACTAAAAGCCCAAAAACGATCAGCCAATATGGTTATGGCATTGGATGAACTTGCAGATGTACTGCCGGATGAAAGGTATGCTCCGGGCAGGAATGATGAAGAGATTGGAAAATCGATCAGTATTTTTCTTTACAAACAAAAAGAAGAGATCCGGAGAGTGTTTCTTCTAAAATATTTTATTTTGAATCTAACATAGCTATTGCAGAGAGATGTGGTTTTACTGAACGCAAAGCATTAATGTTTTTGCATTCTTTGTTGGTATGGTTGCAAGTTACTATTTGTATTCAAACTATATTGCAGGATTTTTTCCAAGAAGCTATGCGGTGGTTTGGTTTGGATTTACATCTATTTCTCCATTATTGGCTTTTATCTGCTGGTATACAAAGGGGAAAGGAAAAGTGGCATTTATACTGTCAGCTCTGATTTTGGCAGTGTTGTTCAATATGTGCTTTCTATATGGATTCGGATATTTTAGTGCATGATACCTATTGCCGGATTGTTATTCGCCATGCGTCCTTTGACGCTGCCCGTATGCTGGTGGCAAGGTGGAAACGGGAAATCTCCCTTGAATATTTGACCGAAGAAAAGTTTGTCCCACTAAGCACCACAGACGAGTATCGCACATCTGCAAAAGCACACGGTATCATCACAAGGGGGGACGACTGCTATCGGAGGTAATCATATGACAAATCAGAGTACAATAGATAAAGAGGTCAAGAAAAAGAGTCGTAAAAAACCGGAAGTTAAGATATATAAAATATCAATACTTGTTCTAAAGAACTAGCACATCTTCTGTAGATTCTGTATCTTTTGATTATCCATCAGTATACTAATTTTAGACCGAATTATCGTTCTGAAGGAGGTGCTATGATGGATTTAAAAGCGGTTGGTCAGCGAATCAAGGCTGCAAGAGAGGCAAAAAATCTTACACAGGAAGAACTGGCGGCGCTGGTAAATTTAAGTACAACACATGTCAGTGTGATAGAGAGAGGACTAAAAGTAACAAAATTGGATACCTTTGTAGCGATAGCCAATGCACTTGATATATCGGCAGATGCACTGCTGATTGATGTCGTGACACATTCTGTCACAGGTGTTACCAATGAATTGTCTGAAATGATAGAAAAATTACCAAAGAACGAACAGAAAAGAATTTTAAATGCAGTCAGAGCTTTTGTAGGCTAATAGAATTAACTGCAAAATTGAAGGGCATAAAGCTCTTCTTTTTTTTATGGATTTATTTGTAAAACATGTCTTTTTTCGCAATCAAAACCATGATATTATAGTTCTAAAGAACTATATATAATTCTTAAAAATAGATATAGGCAAAATGCAGGATTTGAAGATGTTAATCTGTCTGTGCAGAAAGAACGAAAGAAAGTAACACTTAAAAGAGACAAATCGATATTGAAAGAAGTAACAGATTATGCAGTAGGACAGTTAGAAGGGAATGAATGGAAATATGAAGAGAAGTATCATTGCAGTGATCTCAGGAGCAGTGATCTTGATAATTGCGGCAAAAAGTATTTATATGAAATCTGAATCCGGTCATAAGAAAGGTGAACCGGATGTAGTTGGAACATTTTCCATAAATCGTGATGAAAATATAACTGTGGTCGCTAACCGGGAAAATATTGAAGATAGAGAAGCGTTTGCAAGAGAACTATTGCAGATGTACAAGGATGATTCTTTTCATTCGACAAAATTCTCAACAGACCATGGATATGCGACGAGCCTTGATATGTACATTTATTTATGGAAAGAGGATATTGAAGAAGGAGAGTCGGTAATGACAGCCGAATATAGGCCTATAGAATACGGAAAGGACTATGACGTTGTCAATAATCCTGATAAATTTCAACTATATATAGATGGAGAAGAGATTGAGTAAGAATTTCCTGTGGGCAAACCTTTTATCATATTTTTTAAAGAAAGATTAAAGAATAACAATACAAGCCTTTGGATAGCTGACACCACGCTGCCCGCAGGAGAAAATCTGCGGGCGTTTTTCTATTTATATGATTTTCCATTAAATCTCAATTTTGGAAAGAAGATGACTATCTTAAAGCCCTTTCCCCATTGGGAAGCAGCTTCCAGACGAAGGTTTAGATCGTCAGCCATCTTCTTAACCAGGTAAAGCCCTATACCGGTGGCTTTCTTTCTGCTGTCAGTAAAATCCCCGGTAAAGCCCTTCTGAAAAATATACGGCAGATCATATTTTTTTACACCGATGCCGTTATCCTCAACTGAAAGGACATCTGCGGTCTCCGAATGTATCATAGAGATCGTTAGCATGGGACTATCGCTGCTATATTTTATGGCATTGCTCACGATCTGTCCCAACATAAACTGAAGCCCTCTACGGTCTGTATAGACTGTTTCAGATTGCAGTTTATTGAGAATTACAAACTGCTTTTCTTCCAGAAGTGGGGCATAGTCCTCCAGAACTTCCCCCAAGCAGTCATTCAAATTGATATCCTCAAACTGATAATCCTTTGTACTGCTCTTTAACCGGGCATAGTATAACATTTGAGTGACATCCTCCTGAAGCTGACTGCGGACATAATCCAGCTTTGCTTGCAGGGGAGGAGATATTTCGTCGCTCCGATTATCCAGGAGCATAGTCAACAGCGATAGGGGCGTTTTCGCTTCATGTGCCCAGCCCTCCACATATTCTTCATAGTCCTGTAGGGCATCTGCCATACTGTTACTCTCAGTTTTGTGTTCCTGTAAAACGGATGCCAGAAGCTGGATAGATTCTCCTTCTTCCCGGCTGATGGCACTGAGCAGCCGTTCCTTGTTGCAGATGGTAGGATCACTGAGGAAATCCCGGAACAGCTCTCGGCGGGTGGTCTCCCGCTTGTTTAGCACAAACAGGATCGCTGAAAACAGAAGGATGCTTGTCAGAACCACTAACCCAATCAAGGTCTGAAATGCCTGAATGTCAGAAATCCAAAGAATGATAGAACAAAAGCAATCCACACCCAGCAGCAACAGCAGCCAAGGGTAGTACCGTTCTATTATGCGCCAAAACTGCTTCATGGAGATACCTCCGCTTCCAAACGATAGCCCATCCCACGAACCGCAACGATTCGTTGCTTCATCTCCAGACCGGACATCGTCTTTTTCAACCGGGTCAGGTTAACCTGCAAGGCATTTTCGTCTATGTATTCTGTGGTTCCCCATAGTGCTAAGCAAAGCTGCTCCGTCGTGACCAGAGCATCACCACTGGCCAAAAGAGCAACCAACAGTTTTCCCTGATTTTTGGGAAGCACCACAGAGGTGTTATGAATATAAAGTGTGTAAGTCTGCTGGTCCAACAGGAAATCCAATCCCTCTATGAGGTTGGTACGGCCTTCATACCTTTTGAGAATATTGGATACCCTGGCAAGAAGCCGGTCTTTTCTGCACGGCTTCGTCAAATATTCATCTGCACCCAACTGGAACGCTTGCAGTTCATCCTTTACCTGGTCTCTGGAAGTCAGCACCAGGACGGGGATAGCGGTTTTATTCTTTAGCTCCTGGCAGATTTGAAAGCCACTGATCTCCGGCAAATTCAGGTCTAAGATCACAAGGTCAGGACGGAGGGCTGCCAAGAGCCGAGCGGCATCTTCAAACTCGGTGATTGCCTCCACAAGATACCCGTCCTTTTGGAGCATATTGCAGAGTTCTTCCCGCATATAGACTTCATCTTCCACAACAGCAATTCTTTTCACGACAGCACCTCCTTCCAAATTATTCTTCTCTCTGTGGCTGCATCAGTGTCAGCAAATACCGATCACTGGAGCGCTTGACCACTCTCATATAAATATATTCTATCACGCAAAGCAGCAAAATCATAGCAGCAGATACAAACATCATTTCAGCCACTGTCCCACGGGTTCGGGACGAGAGTATCCCTGTAAATAACGCCCTGACTCCAAACAGACTGCTGACAGCCGCAACCAATACAGGAAGTCCCATAAACCAGGTAATTTGCTTTCCAGCAGACTGGCAAAGGGTTTCGTAAGTAGCTCCCAGGCGGATCAGAGTCTGGTATCTGCGCCCGGTTTTCTGCTGACTCATCAGGAACTGAACACCCACGATGGTGTTGGCAACTACCAGGAAAACAATTGCTAGATATAGGGTAATATAACTGGATGCTATGGTGTAGAAAAGCTGACGACCCATATTCTGAAGATAGCTTTCATATTCAATGCCAGTTTCGTCCAGCTTCTCGTTCAAATCCAAATATGCAGTCATAAGGCTATTTCCATCCAGAGCCTGCTCACTGAGCACCGCATTGACATAGGTATCATACATTCCCTGGCTATAATATAGGAATGCTTCATCCGGAAGAATCAATGCAAAGGACAAGGTTATAGAACGGTCCGTGACCAAATTCACAGACTGAACCTCTCCTGTAAGATGAATCGGACTACCATCCAGTTCCACCTTGGGATGCCCGGCCAATACTTGGTTCAGCATTGCGGTACGGCTTACCGTAGTAAACTCTGTATCAATATAGACAGCGGCCTCCTTTTCGCCTAATTGGAGAGCCGGATTGCCGGACAATTCCAACAAACGATTATAGTCCGATAAACAAATCAAATATGGGTATGTGGCATAACCAAGATTGTTCAGAAGGACATCCCGGTCTTCCGACTGGGGCAGGCTCCGAAGAGAGTCCATAACAGCGTCCATGCTGTAGGCATTATCATAATCTTCTGTGGTGCGAATACGCCCAACCCTCATTTCAAAAAGCTCTGAAAATTGATTTTCCAAACTGTTTTCTTTCAGGACTGCCTTTATATTCGGAAGAACCTGCGATGAATCTTCTGCAGTATGATCTTCAAAAGTATAGTCGATTACATGGCCAGAAGACAGGCTATTCGTTCCTGCAATTCCTACGCCCGCACCAAAACAACACAGCGCCGCCAGAATCAGCAGGGAGCTGATGGCCATGGAGTTTGACTGATGAATGACATTCTCCTGAATCTGCCGGAAGGTAAATACATGAAGCTGCTTATTTCCTTTTCCTTTCTTAACAATCAAAGCAATCAGCGCACGCATCCCATAGAAAAGCAGCATCGTACCAACTATGCCCAACAGCAAAGTCAGTCCCATCATACTTACCTTTGTCCATGCAATTCCCTGAATCGCCATGTAGTAAGCCACTGCCAACATCACACTTCCGCATATAGCAGCCAGTCCATAGATAACAGATGGCATTTGCTTTTTGGGGCGGTTCGTTGGCTGGGATAGCAAAGTACCGATCTCCTGGCGGCTGATTCGTCCACTCAAAATCAGAAGTGCCGTCAGCTTAATTGCCAGAAATCCTGCCAGCGTCCATTCAATCGCAGACCAGGATAAAGAAAACTGATGACCGATGATCCCCATGCCTACCAGCTTGGCGGTGA
>ENA-OQNN01001039-OQNN01001039.1-human-gut-metagenome-genome-assembly--contig:-NODE-1039-length-22041-cov-3.598567_pt1 | contig 22041 bp, 17 predicted proteins | sample MGYA00242624_ERZ504870 | MGnify/ENA primary metagenome ERZ504870 (study PRJEB26092, sample SAMD00036379) | human gut metagenome | host: Homo sapiens | study: EMG produced TPA metagenomics assembly of... | reverse complement strand
CGTGTCAACGTTATCACTGATGAGATACAGTTTCATAAAAACCACTCCTTAGGAATTTCCCAGGATCATGAAGGAAATGATCAGTCCGTAAAGGCATACACCTTCTGCAAGTCCTACGAAGATCAGAGATTTACCAAGTACGCTGGAATCTTCACTGATAGCACCTAACGCTGCACTTGCCGCACTTGCAACGGCGATACCACCACCGATACAGGAAAGTCCGGTTACGAGTGCTGCTGCAAGGTAGCCCATGCCTGTGGCGAGAGTCGCACCATTGGCTGCGGCTGTGGCTGCATGGACGCTGTCAGGACCTGCCAGCATGGCAATAGAAGCAATGGCAAAAGCACCGAAGAAGAAAAATGCATTGATACCGATCGTGCGTTTGTACCGCTTTTTGTTCTTTTCACCGATCAGGTAATAGCCGAACGGGATGATAATGCTTAAGATAAGTGCTGCGATAAAAATAATTTTTGTTGCGATAGTCATAGTGGAATCCTCCTGCTTTTTATTAATTTCAGGCTGTTGTTATGCCTGTTTGTTCTTTTTCTTTTTTGTGTACGGGTTAAATGCACGGCCGCTGCCACTGTAGAAACGGCTGAACATTTCATAATATTCCAGACGGAGTACCTGGATGCCGACGATCAGTCCTTCAAATCCGCAGACGAACAGATTGCCGAAAATAACACCGATCCAGTTCGGATGTCCGCTCTCTGCACCTGCCAGCTGCAGTACCACTTCCATGATGGCTGCATGGCTGACGGCAAATGCTCCGATACGGATAAAGGAAATCGTATTGGAAAAATAACTCAATAAAGTTTCAAACATCTCAAAAAATCCCTGAACCACGTACATTCCCGGTCCGGTCTCCATCTTGTCAGCATGCTTTTCAATCCTGCGGGCGAGCGGCTCTTTCAGGAAAATAAGAAGAAGCGGTACTCCGAACATCACGCCCATGACGATTCCGCCCGGAAGCGGATTGCCGGTCATGAAGAGTACAATGGTGACAACCACTGCGAGATAGAAAACCAGTCCTGCTACACCATTTGCATCAAACCAGGTTCCCTCGACATCTTTGCTTTTTGCTGCATTAATAATATGCAGGATCATGGCCACGATGATAAGGAACATACCAAAGGCAACTGCTACGATAAAGACTGTATTCAGTTTCCCCAGGAACGGTAATGTGGTCATATGGTCGATGGGCCGTATCCACAAAGGCTTCAGCACATCTTCAAATCCGAAGATACTTCCGAACATAAATCCGAAGATTGTGGAGAAGAATCCGGCTGTGGAGATAATCCCCGCCAGAGGGATCTTCTTAAAGTGATAGATCAATGCCCCACCGATGAGAAGGAGAAGTCCCTGTCCGACATCTCCGAACATGACTCCGAAAATAAAGGAGTAGGTCAGTCCGACAAATACAGTCGGGTCCATCTCATTGTGGGCGGGAAGTCCATACATCTGAATGAACATTTCAAAAGGCTTGAAAAGCTTTGGATTCTCAAGCTTGGTCGGAGGCTCACCGAAGTAAGCATCATGGTCATCTTCAACGACAACGAAGACTTTGTCATCATCTTTGATCTCTTCAAGAAAACGATCCACATCATCCTCTGCCATCCAGCCGCAGAGAATATAGTAATCTTCCTGATTCTCATCCATACGGGCCGCCATTTTGCGGACATCAAAATTATTGGACAATTCTTCTAAACGGTTCTTTGCGGCAACCAGTTGTGCGGCACGGTCGGAGAGCATTTCCCCGGCTTCTTTGTCGAGGTCGTTCATCTCCACATTTACCCGGGCAATCTCCTTCTCCAGTTCCTGATAAGCATAAGCCGGAGTTCCCTCAAATTCATCTTTCAGCTCGATCCGTTCAAAATGAAGAGAGCGGAAGACGGCATCTACTTTTTTCGCTTCTCCCGGAGAAACAAAATAAGCACCATAGACAAAGCTTTCATCCCGTTCGCCCTCTACAAAGATCGCACCCAGGTCATCCATGAGATATTTCTGCATTTTATGATAATGCTCTACTGCAATCCGTCCGAAGCGGTAAGTGATGAACCGGTAGCTGAGTACCTGATGCAGATCACATTCCAGTGGGCGGAACGGTGCAATGATCTGTTGCTTTGTACGGAGCTGTTCAATCTTATTTTTGCATTTTTCCTTTTTCTGTTGCAGATCTTCATAATCTGCACTTGCATTTCGCACAAGTTCAAACATATCGTCCAGACCGAGAGATGAATCGGGAGTGACCGTATCCGCATTTGGAAGGTAACTGACGAACTGAGTTGCCTTTGCGAGAACATCCCGGTATGGATTGATCTCAACAAAAGGACGGAGGTTCTCGACTGTCTTCAGCTCGGAGAGAGCGGATTCCAACTGGATCTCATAGCGTGAGAGATACTGGTCAGTGACCCGGTCGATATCGTTTCTTGGGCCGGATATGTTGATAAATTTCATTTTTACAATCATTGGGTTCTACCTCCAACGTAAGTCATCGTCTCACCCGGTGAGAGTCCGTAACGGATACACTCAAGGGTGGTGGTGAGCTTTTTGATTTCTTCTTCCTTGAGGAAGAGATAGGTGTTGACAGCAGCGATCGAATAGGGATTCCGTCTTCTGTCGATCAGATAAAGGTGATGCAGACACTCGGAATACATCTGTTCCATGTCCGGATTTTTCTGAAAATGATACTGTCTTCCGTAGCGGGTCTGGCTCACCAGAGTCTGTAGTTCTTCGATTCCCGCAGCCTCAACCATTTCCTTGATCTGAGCGGTTGATAATTTATAGTGGATCGGAATGATCAGAAGATAAATATCCGCGGGCTTCATATTATAATATTTCTTTGCACGTAAGATCCACTGCATATTGAGCAGATCGATCTGCGAACCACAATCCCTTTCGTAGAGTTCCAGATCCTCTTTTTTTAACATTTTTTTACGGGCTTTCCACAAAGTAGTGAAAAAGTAAAGTTCCAGTGCAAGGTCATAATCATACAGGGTGACTTTCTGTGCATCCTGCAATTTCTTCAGCGGATCATAGTATTCTGTCCCTTTGAGATTGTCCACCAGTTCATCTGTCGTTCTGGAAGTGATGAGCCGGTCGATGGAAAGCTGGGAATAACGGTCAAAGAACTCCTTTTTATAATGAAGATCAAAAGGTCTCTTATAATGATTGATGACGATCCTCAGACAATAATCAATCAGGTCGATCTCATAGGATTTGAGCCGCAGTTCCATGAACTTCCGCTGCTTTTGTCCGCAGAAACGGTAGAGCTTGGTATAATCCCGGTAAAGTGACTGCGTCAGCAGCTTTTCGATATTTCCACGGTGAAGCTGCGTTGGCTCAAGGGATTCAAGGGTTTCTGCATAAGCAGTATTCTTTTTCAGATATTCCACTGCCTCCGGTATGGTATGCAGGGATGCAAGCTCCTGAAACTGTCCGGGGCTGAGAAGTCTGGATTCCATGGCACGCGTCTTTGTTACGATCCCGCTGTATTCAAGCAGATGTCCCATAGGCTACACCTCTGTGATCTTTCGGAGAATCTTCTGTGCATACAGAGTATGATTCTCTTTATATTCTTTTTGCAGTGCGTGGATCTGTGCCAGACTTTCATCGCTTTGAGATGAAAGGATCTGAGAAGTCTTTTTTTGCAGATCATCCTGTATCGCCTGAATCTGCTTTTTAGTCTCTGCCTCAAGCTCCAGGTCGAATTGCCTGCGTTTCTCGTCATATTTCTCATCGAGAATGGACTTTTCAGCTTCTGCATGCTGCACAATACTGACAGCAGCAGATTCTATTTCCGTCAATTTGTTTAGAATAGAGTCCATAATAAGCCTCCTTTTTGTGAGAAAATTATAATATCTACTATAATACACCTTTTCACAAAAAAATCAACCCGTCAGCTTTGACCGGAAAGTGGTTGCGTGTTATGATGTATAGAGAATCTCTGAGGAGGAATCATACATGAGACTTAGAAATATCCCGCGTGCAGAGGGCGTGATCCAGATGCACCGTACAGTGATTAAAAGACCGGAAGATCAGCGAGGATGCTGGCATCAGGTGTTTGGAGACCGGCATCCTATCTATATAGAAATCGGAATGGGCAAGGGGCAGTTTATTCTGAATATGGCAAAGGCTCATCCCGATGTGAACTTTATCGGAATCGAGCGTTATTCCAGTGTGCTTTTGAGAGCGTTGGAAAAGTTTGATACAGAGGAATATGAAGCTCTGACCAATATCCGGTTTGTCTGCATGGACGCAAGAAATGTGGAAGAGGTGTTCGCACCGGAGGAAGTGGATAAGATTTTCCTGAATTTTTCAGATCCGTGGCCGAAAGCACGCCATGCAAAGAGAAGACTGACTTCAACGGAATTTTTAGAACGGTATGAAAAGATCCTGGTGCAGGGCGGAAGGGTTGAGTTTAAGACGGATAATACCGAGTTGTTTAACTTTTCACTGGAGCAGGTGAAAGAGGCCGGCTGGTATCTGGAGAAATACACGTATGACCTGCATCACCAGGAAGAAATGAATGCAGGAAATATCATGACAGAATATGAAGAAAAGTTTTCCCTGAAAGGAAATCCGATCAACAAACTGATCGCGAGAAGGAAAGAATGAAAAAAGAAAGCATACATTATTATAAGAAGAATGATTAAAAAGAATGGATGCGTGCAGAGTGAAAAGATGTGGATTCAGGAGAAGATGCTGCTGTACGTTTTATTGTCACAGGAGACTGAACCGATGTCTGCATACGATCTGCTGTTCACTGGAAGAAGTATGCAGGATCCTGAATGAGCGGTGCGGCGGAAAATAGTAAAATACATTGTAAAAAGAAAAGAGGCTTGACTTCCTGTAGTGCGTTATGATACAATGTCATGGCGAATGGAAGTAGGCCTTTTTTTTATGCCTAAAATCAGATGGTTCGCAACCATCAGTAACACGTAGGTGAATATATTAAAAGCGAGGTGGAAGTTGTGCGCACAAGAATTACTCTGGAGTGTACGGAATGCAAGAACCGTAACTACAACATGACTAAGGATAAGAAGACTCATCCGGATCGTATGGAAACCAAGAAGTATTGCAGATTCTGCAAATCACACACACTGCACAAAGAGACAAAATAGTCGTTGTCGAAAGGATGTGGACATATGAGTGAGAATACGAAGACTCAGAAAAAGAGCTGGTTTAAAGGGCTTCAGGCGGAGTTCAAGAAGGTTATCTGGCCAGACAAGAACACTCTTACAAAGCAGACGACGGCAGTTGTTGCTGTTTCCGTAATTTTGGGAGCGTTGATCGCAGTAATCGACGCAGCACTGAAATACGGAATTGACTTTTTAGTAAAATAGTTGACCGCAGCAGAAAGGTGATTTTATGTCAGAGGCAAAATGGTACGTAGTTCATACCTATTCAGGGTACGAGAACAAAGTAAAAGCCAACATTGATAAGACGATTGAGAATCGTCACCTGGAAGATCAGATTCTGGAAGTCAGAGTTCCTCTCGAGGAAGTCACAGAACTCCGCAACGGAGTTGAAAAGGCAGTGCAGAGAAAGATGTTTCCGGGATATGTGATGATCCATATGATCATGAACGATGACACCTGGTATGTCGTAAGAAATACAAGAGGTGTTACCGGTTTTGTCGGACCTGGATCCAAGCCGGTTCCGCTTGATGAGAGCGAGATGGAGAATCTTGGAATCAACAAAGAAGATGTGATCATGGATCTGGCAGTCGGAGATGTTGTTACCGTTCTCAGCGGAGCATGGGAAGGGACTGTCGGAGCTGTTCAGACAATCAATGAACAGAAGAAGAGTCTGACAATCAATGTCGAACTGTTTGGCCGAGAGACTCCGGTTGAACTTGGATTTTCAGAAGTGAAGAAAATGGATTAAAAATGCGTGGGAGGGATGGAAGTCCCGCCAATACCACAAGGAGGTAATTTAAAATGGCAAAAAAAGTAGAAGGATATATCAAATTACAGATTCCTGCTGGAAAGGCAACTCCGGCACCACCGGTTGGTCCTGCACTTGGACAGCACGGTGTAAATATCGTTGAATTTACAAAGCAGTTTAATGCTAGAACAGCAGATCAGGGAGATCTTATCATTCCTGTAGTGATCACTGTTTATAATGACAGAAGCTTCAGCTTCATCACAAAGACACCACCGGCAGCAGTTCTTATTAAGAAGGCCTGCAAGATCCAGTCCGGTTCAGGTGTACCGAACAAGACAAAAGTAGCTACAATCACAAAAGCTCAGATTAAAGAAATCGCTGAACTGAAGATGCCAGACCTGAACGCAGCATCTCTTGAGGCTGCTGAGAGCATGATCGCAGGAACATGCCGTTCCATGGGTGTAGTTGTAGAGGAGTAGAATACAGGAGAAGATGCCTGCGGGCATTGAATCAGATGTAACTACCTTATTGCAGGATTCTTCCAGCCGACCTTTTCCGGTGTCCTCGGGGGAGAGAGTGCTGAAGAATCGATTGTTTAGTAAATTCATGTAAAGTGGGAGGGGCAAGTTCCCGCCAATACCACAAGGAGGTTATTATAAAATGAAACGAGGAAAAAAATATATCGAAGCTGCGAAACTGATCGAAAGAGGAAATCTCTATGATCCTGCAGAAGCAGTAGCATTAGTTAAAAAATCAGCAACAGCAAAATTTGATGAGACAATCGAAGCTCATATCAGAACAGGTTGTGACGGACGTCACGCTGACCAGCAGATTCGTGGAGCAGTTGTTCTGCCACACGGAACAGGTAAAAAGGTTCGTATCCTTGTATTTGCTAAAGACGCTAAAGCTGAGGAAGCTAAAGCTGCTGGAGCAGATTTCGTAGGTGGAGACGAGCTCATTCCAAAGATCCAGAACGAGAACTGGTTCGAATTCGACGTAGTTGTAGCTACACCAGATATGATGGGTGTTGTTGGACGTCTCGGACGAGTACTTGGACCTAAAGGTCTCATGCCTAACCCGAAGGCTGGTACAGTAACAATGGACGTTACAAAAGCAATCAACGATATCAAGGCTGGTAAGATTGAGTACAGATTGGACAAGACAAATATTATCCACGTTCCGGTTGGAAAAGCATCCTTTACAGAGGAGCAGTTAGCGGACAACTTCCAGACGCTTATCGATGCAATCAACAAAGTAAGACCTGCAGCCGTTAAAGGTCAGTACCTGAAGAGTGTAACTCTTACATCTACAATGGGACCTGGCGTAAAGGTTAATCCAATGAAGCTTGCATAATAAAATAACGGTCTTCAAAGACGGTTTATAAGAAAGAGGCTGTATGCCGGAGATTCTCCGACGTATAGTCTCTTTTTTGCTCCCGGATAAAGATAGTTTCCTTATCCGGTAAATGGAAGAATGAATATTCCGCTGAATCCTTGTCTCCTGCTACATTGTACGGAAGGACAATATAGCGGAACACCATGAAAAACAAAAAGAAAACAAGAAAAAATGCTTGACAGCCAGGAAGCCATGTGCTAACATATACTAGCAACTGCCGAAGACAGTAGGTGCTGAAAAGCGTAAGTAGTGAACGCCTACCGAGGAAGGATGAATTTTTACATCTGTATGAATTTATGTGCTTTCGTGTCTTTGGATACGAAAGCTTTTTAAGTTTCAGCAGAATTTCTGCTGAGGACTTTGGCAGTACACGAATAAAATAAGGAGGTGTACCCAAAAGTGGCAAAAGTTGAATTAAAGCAGCCGATCGTAGATCAGATCGCAGAAGAAATCAAAGACGCCCAGTCAGTAGTTCTTGTTGACCACCGTGGACTTACAGTTGCTCAGGATACAGAGCTTCGTAAGCAGCTCAGAGAAGCAGGTGTAGTTTATAAAGTATACAAGAATACAATGATGAAGAGAGCTTTCGAGGGAACTGATTTTGCAGCCCTTGATGGATGTTTGGAAGGACCTAGTGCTATCGCAATCTCAAAAGATGACGCTACAGCACCGGCAAGAATCCTTTACAAATTTGCTCAGGATGCTCCGGCACTTGAACTTAAAGGCGGTGTAGTTGAAGGAACAGCATATGATGTTGCAGGAATCTCTGAACTTGCTAAGATCCCTTCAAGAGACGAACTCCTTTCCAAGTTGCTTGGAAGCCTGCAGTCACCTATTACAAACTTTGCTCGTGTTATCAATCAGATCGCAGAGCAGGGTGGAGCAGCCGCTCCTGCAGAGGAAGCAGCAGCCGAGGAGACAGCAGAGACACCTGCAGAGTAATCTGCATGGAAAGCTGCACTGGAGACAGGCAGCAGGATGAGCGGAAGCTCACTAAGATCAAAAAGATTAAATTAAGAAAATATGGAGGATATTTAAAATGGCTAAATTGACAACAGCTGAAATGATCGAAGCGATCAAAGAGTTATCAGTATTAGAGTTAAACGAGCTTGTAAAAGCATGTGAAGAAGAATTCGGCGTATCTGCAGCAGCAGGCGTTGTAGTTGCAGCAGCAGCAGACGGAGCTGGAGCAGCAGAGAAAGATGAGTTCGACGTAGAGCTTACATCTGCAGGAGCTTCTAAGGTTAAAGTTATCAAGGTTGTTCGTGAAGTAACAGGTCTTGGACTGAAAGAAGCAAAAGAGCTTGTTGACGGAGCACCGAAGGTAATCAAGGAAGCTGTTTCTAAGGCAGAGGCTGAGGAACTTAAGGCTAAACTTGAGGAGCAGGGAGCAGAAGTTACTCTGAAATAATTATTTCGGGAACTGAATGCAGTGGACCGCAGAAGATAAAATGCTTCTGCGGTCTTTTAGATTAAAAACCATACTTTTCATCATTTGAAAAAGATCGGCATGATATCATATCTGTCGAAAAAAGTCAAGAAAAAGTGTAAAAAAGTATGAATATCTTGTTGACAATGAAAAGAGCTGTGTGATATAGTAGAAAATGCGCTATTGTGGAAAGGTATGCCATATAGTACAGGTTTTTACTGTCGCATGGCTCTTTCTGCTTATAAAATACTGGAACTCGACAAAGGCAGATAATTGCCTGCAAAATCAATATATGTATGAGGAGTGAAACGTCAATGGAGAAAAACAGAATTCGTCCCATCAAAACCGGAAAAAGCTTCCGCATGAGCTATTCCAGGCAGGAAGAAGTATTGGAGATGCCTAACCTCATTGAAGTTCAGAAGGATTCCTACAAGTGGTTTCTGGATGAAGGCCTCAAAGAGGTATTCGACGATATTTCCCCGATCGCTGACTACAGTGGTCATCTGAGTCTGGAGTTTGTGGATTTTACACTCTGCGAAGATGATGTAAAGTACACGATCGATGAGTGTAAGGAGAGAGATGCAACTTATGCGGCACCTCTGAAGGTCAGAGTAAGGCTTTATAATAAGGAAAATGATGAGATCAACGAGCATGAGATCTTTATGGGAGATCTTCCGCTGATGACAAAGACAGGTACATTTGTTATCAATGGTGCAGAGCGAGTTATCGTCAGCCAGCTCGTGCGTTCCCCTGGTATCTACTATGGAATCGCACATGATAAGTTTGGTAAAAAGCTTTATTCCGCAACCGTGATTCCGAACCGTGGTGCATGGCTTGAGTATGAGACAGACTCCAATGACGTGTTCTATGTACGTGTTGACCGTACGAGAAAAGTGCCGATCACAGTTTTGATCCGTGCACTTGGAATCGGTACCAATGCAGAGATCATCGATTTATTCGGTGAAGAGCCAAAGATCCTTGCCAGCTTCACAAAGGATACTTCCGAGAGTTATCAGGAAGGTCTGTTAGAGCTGTATAAGAAGATCCGTCCGGGTGAGCCGCTTGCAGTGGACAGTGCAGAGAGCCTGATCACAAGTATGTTCTTTGATCCGAGACGTTATGATCTTGCAAAAGTCGGACGTTATAAATTCAATAAAAAACTGAACCTGAAGAACCGTGTAACAGGTCAGGTTCTCGCTGAAGATGTGGTCAGTGCCGTGACAGGTGAAGTAGTTGCGGAAAAAGGCACAAAGATCACCCGTGAGCTTGCCGGTATGATTCAGAACAGTGCAGCTCCGTATATCTGGGTAGAGGGAGAAGACGAATCCAGAAATATTAAAGTATTATCAAATCTGATGGTAGATCTTCAGTCTGTTGTCGATATTGATCCGGCAGAGGTTGGAGTGACAGAGCAGGTTTATTACCCGGTACTTGCAGGTATCATCGAAGAGTCCGCAGGAGATGTGGATGAGATGAAAAGGATGATCAAGAGAGATCTCCATGACCTGATCCCGAAGCACATTACAAAAGAAGATATTCTTGCATCCATCAATTACAATATGCATCTTGAGTATGGCATGGGAAATGATGATGATATCGACCATCTGGGTAACAGACGTATCCGTGCGGTAGGAGAGCTTCTTCAGAACCAGTACAGAATCGGTCTTTCCAGAATGGAGAGAGTTGTCCGCGAAAGAATGACAACGCAGGATCAGGATGGTATTTCACCACAGTCCCTGATCAATATCAAGCCGGTAACTGCAGCGGTGAAAGAGTTCTTTGGATCTTCCCAGCTGTCCCAGTTCATGGATCAGAACAACCCGCTTGGTGAGCTGACTCATAAGAGACGTCTGTCAGCACTTGGTCCTGGAGGACTTTCCAGAGACCGTGCCGGATTCGAGGTTCGTGACGTTCACTACTCCCATTATGGAAGAATGTGTCCGATCGAGACTCCTGAGGGTCCTAACATCGGTCTGATCAACTCTCTTGCATGTTACGCAAGAATCAATGAATATGGATTTATTGAGGCTCCATACCGTAAGGTTGACAAGTCTGACCCGATGAATCCGGTCGTTACAGATGAAGTTGTATACATGACTGCTGATGAAGAGGATAATTACCATGTAGCACAGGCAAATACTCCTCTTGATGAAGAAGGCCATTTCATTAATAAGAACGTATCCGGTCGTTACCGTGAGGAGACACAGGATTACGAAAGAAATAAATTTGATTATATGGACGTATCACCTAAGCAGGTGTTCTCCGTGGCTACTGCACTGATTCCGTTCCTTCAGAATGACGATGCGAACCGTGCGCTGATGGGATCCAACATGCAGCGTCAGGCAGTACCGCTTCTTACGACAGAAGCTCCGGTAGTCGGAACAGGTATGGAAGTAAAATCTGCGGTTGACTCAGGTGTTGCTGAAGTTGCAGAGCAGGCCGGTGTAGTTGAAAGTTCTACATCTACAAGCATCACGATCCGCCATGATGACGGAACAAAGAAGACATACAAACTGACAAAATTCCAGAGAAGTAACCAGAGCAACTGCTACAACCAGAGACCGATCGTCGATAAGGGCGAGCGTGTGGAAGCAGGACAGGTTATCGCTGACGGACCGTCAACATCCGGTGGAGAGATGGCTCTTGGTAAGAACCCGTTGATCGGGTTCATGACCTGGGAAGGTTATAACTACGAGGATGCCGTTCTTTTAAGTGAAAGACTGGTTCAGGAAGATGTTTATACATCCGTTCATATTGAAGAGTATGAAGCAGAAGCAAGAGATACAAAGCTCGGACCTGAAGAGATCACGAGAGATATTCCGGGTGTCGGTGATGATGCACTGAAAGATCTGGATGAAAGAGGAATTATCCGTATCGGTGCAGAGGTACGTGCCGGAGATATCCTTGTCGGAAAGGTAACTCCAAAGGGAGAGACAGAGCTGACTGCCGAGGAGAGACTGCTTCGTGCAATCTTCGGTGAGAAAGCACGTGAGGTAAGAGATACATCTCTGAAAGTACCTCATGGAGAATATGGTATTGTAGTGGATGCCAAAGTATTTACCAGAGAGAATGGTGATGAGCTGTCTCCGGGAGTAAATCAGGCAGTCCGTATCTATATTGCACAGAAGAGAAAGATTTCTGTTGGTGATAAGATGGCCGGACGACATGGTAACAAGGGTGTCGTTTCCCGTGTCCTTCCTGTAGAAGATATGCCGTTCCTTCCGAACGGACGCCCGCTGGATATCGTGCTGAACCCGCTGGGTGTGCCTTCACGTATGAACATCGGACAGGTACTGGAGATCCACTTAAGTCTTGCAGCAAAAGCACTGGGATTCAATGTATCAACTCCTGTATTCGCAGGTGCGAACGAGAATGACATCATGGATACACTGGATCTGGCAAATGATTATGTAAACCTTGAATGGGAAGAGTTTGAAAAGAAGCATGGTGAGGAGCTTCGTCCGGAAGTACTGCAGTTCCTTTCAGAGAATAGAGCCCACAGAGAGCTTTGGAAAGGTGTGCCGCTTTCAAGAGACGGAAAGGTTCGTCTGCGTGACGGACGTACCGGGGAGTACTTCGACAGTCCGGTAACGATCGGACATATGCATTACCTGAAGTTGCATCACCTGGTAGATGATAAGATCCATGCACGTTCTACAGGTCCTTACTCTCTTGTAACGCAGCAGCCGCTGGGTGGTAAAGCTCAGTTCGGTGGACAGCGTTTCGGAGAGATGGAGGTATGGGCACTGGAGGCTTATGGTGCATCATACACACTGCAGGAGATCCTGACAGTGAAGTCGGACGACGTTGTAGGACGTGTGCAGACTTACGAGGCGATCATCAAAGGAGAAAATATTCCTGAACCGGGTGTTCCTGAATCCTTCAAGGTTCTCCTGAAAGAACTTCAGTCTCTTGCACTGGATGTCCGCGTATTACGTGATGACAATACAGAGGTCAAGATCATGGAGAGTGTTGATTATGGCGAGACAGATCTGCGTCATATCATCGAGGGAGACAGAAGATACCGTGATGAAAATGAATCGTTCAGAGATCATGGATTTACGGAGCAGGAATTTGTTGGTGAGGAACTTGAGAACGTAGAGCCGGAAGAGGAAGACCCGGACGACAGCGATCTTGAGAACTTAAGTTTTGATGATGACTACCTGGGTGAGGAATAATAAGGAGGAGCCGTTTTTATGCCAAATAACAATGAACAACAATACGAACCGTTAACATTTGATGCGATAAAGATCGGCCTGGCTTCACCTGAAAAGATCATGGAATGGTCAAAAGGTGAGGTTACGAAGCCGGAGACAATCAACTACAGAACACTGAAACCGGAAAAAGACGGACTTTTCTGTGAGAGAATCTTCGGACCAAGTAAAGACTGGGAGTGCCACTGTGGAAAGTACAAAAAGATCCGTTATAAAGGTGTCGTGTGCGACCGCTGTGGTGTTGAGGTAACAAAGGCAAGTGTCCGCCGTGAGCGTATGGGTCATATCGCTCTGGCGGCACCGGTATCGCATATCTGGTATTTCAAGGGCATCCCGAGCCGTATGGGTCTGATCCTTGATATCTCTCCGAGAACTTTGGAGAGAGTCCTGTATTTCGCTTCTTATATCGTGCTTGACAAAGGCGAGACAAATCTTGCCTACAAGCAGGTGCTTTCTGAAGCAGAATACCAGGAAGCAAAAGAAAAATATGGAAGAAATGCATTCCGTGTAGGGATGGGTGCAGAATCCATTAAGGAACTTCTTGAGTCCATCGACCTTGAGAAGGAATATGCAGAACTTCAGGCAGGACTGGAGAATGCGACAGGACAGAAACGTGCGAGAATCGTAAAGCGTCTGGAAGTTGTAGAAGCATTCCGCGAGTCCGGCAACAGACCGGAGTGGATGATCCTTACAGCAATCCCGGTTATCCCACCGGATCTGCGTCCTATGGTACAGCTTGATGGTGGACGTTTCGCTACATCTGACCTGAATGATCTGTACAGAAGGATCATCAACAGAAATAACCGTCTGAAGAGACTCCTTGAGCTGGGAGCACCGGACATTATCGTAAGAAACGAGAAACGTATGCTTCAGGAAGCTGTTGACGCACTGATCGACAACGGCCGTCGTGGCCGTCCGGTAACAGGACCTGGTAACAGAGCATTGAAGTCTCTGTCTGATATGCTGAAAGGTAAGTCCGGACGTTTCCGTCAGAACCTGCTTGGTAAGCGTGTTGACTATTCAGGACGTTCTGTTATCGTCGTTGGACCGGAACTGAAGATCTATCAGTGTGGTCTGCCGAAAGAGATGGCAATCGAGCTGTTCAAACCATTTGTTATGAAAGAACTTGTAGCAAACGGAACAGCACATAATATTAAAAATGCAAAGAAGATGGTTGAGAGACTTCAGCCGGAGGTATGGGATGTGCTTGAAGAAGTGATCAAGGAGCATCCGGTTATGCTGAACCGTGCCCCCACACTGCACAGACTTGGTATCCAGGCATTTGAGCCGATCCTTGTAGAAGGTAAGGCAATCAAGCTTCATCCGCTGGTATGTACGGCTTACAATGCCGACTTCGATGGAGACCAGATGGCTGTCCATGTACCACTGTCACAGGAAGCACAGGCAGAGTGCCGTTTCCTGCTCCTTTCACCGAACAACCTGCTGAAGCCGTCTGATGGTGGTCCGGTAGCTGTTCCTTCACAGGATATGGTACTTGGTATTTACTATCTGACTCAGTTAAGACCGGGATCAAAGGGCGAGGGCATGTTCTTCAAGAGCGTGAACGAGGCAATTCTTGCTTATGAGAATGGATATATCACACTGCACTCACAGATCAAGGTGCGTATGACAAAGACTCTTCCAAATGGAGAAGAGATGACCGGAATTATTGATGCAACACTGGGACGTCTTCTCTTTAATGAGATCATTCCTCAGGATCTTGGTTTCGTAGACCGTGAGGTTGAGGGAAATGAACTGAAGATGGAGATCGACTTCCATGTTGGTAAGAAGCAGCTCAAGCAGATCCTTGAGAAAGTAATCAATACACATGGGGCTACAGCAACTGCAGAAGTACTGGATGATGTAAAAGCCATCGGATATAAGTTCTCTACAAGAGCGGCAATGACTGTATCGATTTCCGATATGACTGTACCACCGCAGAAGCCTGAGATGATCGCAAAAGCTCAGGAAACTGTAGACCGTATTACAAAGAACTACAAGCGTGGTCTTATCACAGAGGAAGAGCGTTATAAAGAAGTTGTTGAGACATGGAAAGCAACCGATGATATGCTGACAGAGGCACTGCTGACAGGTCTTGATCAGTATAATAATATCTTCATGATGGCAGACTCAGGAGCCCGTGGATCTGATAAGCAGATCAAGCAGATTGCCGGTATGCGTGGACTGATGGCTGATACAACCGGTCGTACGATCGAGCTGCCTATCAAGTCAAACTTCCGTGAAGGTCTTGACGTACTGGAGTATTTCATGTCTGCCCACGGAGCCAGAAAGGGAATGGCAGATACTGCTCTTCGTACAGCCGATTCAGGATACCTGACAAGACGTCTTGTAGACGTATCACAGGAACTGATCATTCACGATACAGACTGCGTAAAACCGGGTCAGCCGATTCCTGGAATGTATGTATCTGCATTCATGGATGGAAATGAAGAGATCGAAAGTCTTCAGGAACGTATTACAGGACGTTTCTCTGCAGAAGACATTAAAGATAAAGATGGTAATGTCATTGTAAAGGCAAACCATATGATTACTCCACGCCGTGCTGAGCGTGTGATGAAGAGTGGCGTTGACGAGAACGGCAATGCACTTGAGCAGGTTAAGATCCGTACAATCCTTACCTGTAAGTGTAAGAGTGGTGTATGCTCCAGATGTTATGGTGCGAACATGGCAACAGGAGAAGCCGTACAGGTTGGTGAGGCAGTCGGAATTATGGCAGCACAGTCCATCGGAGAGCCAGGTACACAGCTTACCATGCGTACATTCCATAACGGTGGAGTTGCCGGAGACGATATCACTCAGGGTCTTCCTCGTGTCGAGGAGCTTTTTGAGGCAAGAAAGCCGAAGGGACTTGCAATCATCACAGAGTTTGCCGGACGTGCAACGATCAGTGATACAAAGAAAAAGCGTGAAGTTATTGTTACAAATGAAGAGACAGGCGAATCAAAAGCTTACCTTATCCCTTATGGATCTCGTATTAAGATCCAGGACGGAGCAATGCTTGGTGCCGGAGATGAGCTTACAGAAGGTAGTGTAAATCCACACGACATCCTGAAGATCAAAGGCCTTCGTGCAGCACAGGACTACATGCTTCAGGAAGTACAGCGTGTATACCGTCTGCAGGGTGTTGAGATCAACGATAAGCATATCGAGGTCATCGTTCGTCAGATGCTGAAGAAGATCCGAATCGAGGAGAAGGGTGATACAGAGTTCCTGCCGGGAACAATGGTAGACGTCCTTGAATTCGAGGAAGTCAACGAGCAGCTTGTTGCAGAAGGAAAAGAGCCGGCTACCGGTAAGCAGATCATGCTTGGTATCACCAAGGCATCTCTTGCTACAGAATCCTTCCTTTCAGCCGCTTCTTTCCAGGAGACAACAAAGGTTCTGACAGAGGCAGCAATCAAGGGTAAAGTTGACCACCTGGTAGGTCTGAAAGAGAATGTTATCATTGGTAAACATATTCCTGCCGGAACAGGTATGAAGAAGTACCGTGATGTAAAATTAAATACAGATCTTCAGATGGAAGATGAACTGGATCTTGATGATGAGATCAGCCTGGAAGATTTAGATGCAGATCTGGATCTGAACGAAGAGATTGATCTTGAAAATACAGAAGAGACAGCCGGAGAAAGTGATGCCGCAGAGGAAGTATCAGAAAAAGCAGATACGACTGAAGAATAAGCATTACAGGAAACTCTCTGAATAAAAATGATAAGGAACCTGTTGTTCCCCTGCTTTCGGGCAGAGGAGCAGCAGGTTTTTTCGTTGAGGGGAATACGAAGTGTTTTTCTGACAGGTGAATCGCTGGAAGGGAAATGTGCAAAATTGGCAGAAAAATGTCGAATATCAGAAAGAAAATATCGGAAAGATACATAAAATCACTTCCTGAATCTAAAAAATATTAATAATACTGTTAAATATATATATAAAAAATCAATGAATCATAAAAATTTTAATAAAAAATCCAAAAATATTCTATTCTTTCAAAGGAAAGAGATGCTTATAATAAGCTTAGTCAATGAAGCAAGACGAAAATCTAAAAATAGGAGGACATGTAATTATGAATAAGAAAAGATTTTTAGCTGCATTAGCTGTAGCAACACTTGCTTTCTCAATGGTCGGATGTGGTTCATCAGGTGGTGGAGATTCTAAAGGCGGAGACAGCAGCGTAGCAAATAAGGACAAGCCGCTTTGCTGGTTCAACCGTCAGCCATCCAACAGTTCAACAGGAGAGCTTGACAAAGAAGCACTCAGCTTCAACGATGATACATATTATGTAGGATTCGATGCTAATCAGGGTGCTGAACTTCAGGGTGAGATGGTACTTGATTATATTAAAGAGAACGCAGCTAAGATGGATCGTAACGGAGACGGCGTGATCGGATATGTTCTTGCGATCGGAGATATCGGACATAATGATTCTATCGCACGTACACGTGGTGTCCGTTCTGCTCTTGGAACAGGCGTAGAGGCAAGCGGAGCTGTTGATTCTACACCGGCAGGAACAAACGTAGATGGATCATCCAAGGTTGTACAGGATGCAACAATTGAAGTTGACGGAAAGAAATATACAATCCGTGAGCTTGCTTCTCAGGAGATGAAGAACTCAGCAGGAGCTACATGGGATGCTGCTACAGCAGGTAATGCAATCGGAACATGGACAGCTTCCTTTGGAGATCAGATCGATGTAGTTGTTTCCAATAATGATGGTATGGGAATGTCAATGTTCAATGCATGGGCAAAAGATAAGAAAGTTCCTACATTCGGATATGATGCAAATAGTGATGCAGTTGCAGCAATCGCAGAAGGATACGGCGGAACAATTTCCCAGCACGCAGATGTACAGGCTTACCTGACACTGAGAGTACTTCGTAATGCACTGGATGGTGTAGATATTGATACAGGTATCGGTACTCCGGATGATGCAGGAAACTGCCTGACAGAGGGTGAAGATTACAGATACAGTGAGGAAGAGAGATCCTACTACGCATTGAACGTAGCTGTAACAGCAGATAACTATCAGGACTTTACAGATTCCACAAAGGTTTATGACAAAGTTTCTAACCAGTTGGATGAGAGCAAGAGTCCATCCAAGAAAGTATGGCTTGATATCTACAATGCTTCAGATAACTTCTTAAGTTCTACATATCAGCCACTGCTGAAGAACTATGATGACCTCCTGAACCTGAAAGTAGAGTACATCGGTGGTGATGGACAGACAGAGTCCAATATTACAAACCGTCTTGGAAACCCAGGAGAGTATGATGCATTCGCAATCAACATGGTTAAGACAGATAACGCATCATCTTACACATCAATTCTCTCAAAGTAAACTAATTGTTTTAAAGTAAAATGATTTAACTCAGAGGGGTGTCAGATAAAAATGATACCCTTCTTTTACTAAGAAAAGGAAGTAGAGATATGGCAGAGGATAAGAACAAATATATCTTATCGATCAATGGCATGAGCAAATCCTTCGGTAGAAATAAGGTGCTGAAGCATATCGACCTGAATGTGAAGCCCGGAACGATCATGGGACTGATGGGTGAGAATGGTGCCGGAAAATCGACGATGATGAAATGTCTCTTCGGAACGTATCAGAAAGACGAAGGGGTTATAATATTAGACGGCAAAGAGGTGAATTTCTCTGGCCCTAAGGAAGCACTTGAAAATGGTGTTGCAATGGTTCATCAGGAGCTGAACCAGTGTCTGGAAAGAAGTGTTATAGACAATCTGTTCCTTGGTCGTTATCCCAAAAATTCACTTGGGGTTGTCGATGAAGGAAGAATGAAAAAGGAAGCATCTGACTTATTCAGAAAGCTTGGGATCACCGTCAACCTGACGCAGCCAATGAAGAGAATGTCGGTATCAAAGCGTCAGATGTGTGAGATCGCAAAAGCAATCTCTTATAATTCCAAGATTATTGTACTGGATGAGCCAACCTCATCACTGACAGCACCGGAAGTTGCCAAGCTTTTTAAGATGATGAGACAACTGAAGGCACAGGGGATTTCCCTGATCTATATCTCACATAAGATGGACGAGATCTTTGAGATCTGTGATGAGATCTCAGTTCTCCGTGACGGTAGTCTGGTTATGACGAAAGAAAGTAAAGACACTGATATGAATGAGCTGATCTCAGCCATGGTTGGTCGTTCTCTTGATAACCGGTTTCCGCCGGTAGACAATACACCTGGCGAGACGGTTCTTTCCGTACAGAACCTTTCTACAAAATATGCACCGAAATTACAGAATATTTCCTTTGATATCAGAAAAGGTGAAATCTTCGGACTCTATGGTCTGGTTGGTGCAGGACGTACCGAGCTGCTTGAGACAATCTTCGGAATGCGTACAAGAGCGGCAGGAAATGTAATCTATAATGGAAAGACGATGAATTTCTCGTCACCAAAAGATGCCATGGATCATGGATTTGCATTGATCACTGAGGAGCGAAAAGCGAACGGGCTGTTCCTCAAGGCAGATATTACATTTAATACGACAATCGCAAATATGAATCATTATAAAAATGGAATTGCTCTGTCTCATGACAGTATGGTTCGTGCAACTGCTGAGGAGATCAAAGTCATGCATACAAAATGTATGGGACCGGATGATATGATCGCAAACCTTTCAGGTGGTAATCAGCAGAAGGCAATCTTTGGAAAATGGCTGGAGCGTTCTCCAAATATCTTCATGATGGATGATCCTACCCGGGGTATCGACGTAGGTGCAAAATATGAGATCTACGAACTGATCATCAATATGGCAAAGCAGGGAAAGACGATCATCGTAGTTTCATCTGAGATGCCTGAGATCCTTGGAATTACAAACCGTATCGGTGTTATGTCGAATGGACACCTTGCAGGAGTTGTAAATACAAAAGAAACGAATCAGGAAGAATTATTGAGACTTAGTGCGAAATATTTGTAAGAGAGAGGAGCATTGGATATGGCAGACAGAAGTACTATCCTTTCGGCTGATGCAGAAGAGAAGCTTTTACAGCCGATTGAAGAATATGTTGGAAAGATACAGGCACAGATTGATGAACTTCGTGTAGAAGGATCTGACAAAGTCCGCAGCCTGAAAAATCATATTGCCATTGCAAAAGAAGACAAAAATCTGTCAAAAGAAGAAAGAGACAGAATGATTGCAAAGGATAAGGCAGACCTTGAAAAGGCAAAAGCCGTAGAAGCATCAAATAAAGATAAAGTTGCCAAATTAGTAAAAGAGGCAGAAGATTATCTCGCACAGCATTATGATAAAGATTACTATGAAAAAGTAGCTGCAAGCTGTGCGGCAGAAAAAGCGATTGAAAATGAAGAGTACGAAAAGGTACGTGCCACGATCAAGACAGAGCATGAGCAGAACCTGAAAAAGCTTTCTGCTGCTGAAGATATCAAAGATGAAAAGTATGTATATAAGAACAAGCTTTTCGATGCTGAGATGGCTCACGAGTCAAAACTGCAGGAGATCAAGGACAGAAGACATGATGCATTTGCTCATAAATATCACCTGATCGATCTGCTCCGTATGTCAAAATATACATTCGGACAAAAAATGGCACAGAGATTTGAGAACTACAAATACACATTCAATACAGCACAGTTCCTGTATAAGAATGGTCTGTATATTGTAATTATCCTGATCTTTATTGCATTATGTATCATTACACCAATCGTTAAGAATACGCAGCTGTTCACATACACGAATATTCTGAACATCCTGCAGCAGGCTTCACCTCGAATGTTCCTGGCACTTGGTGTTGCAGGTCTGATCCTCTTAACTGGTACTGACCTTTCCGTAGGTCGTATGGTTGGTATGGGTATGGTTACAGCAACGATTATCATGCACAATGGAATTAATACAGGTAGTGTGTTCGGACATATTTTTGATTTCTCTAATATGCCGGTAGCAGCCAGAGCAATTCTTGCTTTGCTTGTATGTATTTTATTTACGACTGTATTCTCCTGTATCGCAGGATTTTTCATGGCAAGATTTAAGATGCATCCGTTCATCTCCACAATGGCGAACATGCTGATCATCTTCGGTCTTGTAACTTATGCAACAAAGGGTGTATCTTTCGGTGCGATCGATGCAGCGATCCCGAATATGTTTATTCCACAGATTGGTAGTTTCCCGACGATCATTCTTTGGGCAGTTGTAGCAATTGTAGTTGTATGGTTTATCTGGAACAAGACAACATTTGGTAAGAATCTGTACGCTGTAGGTGGAAACCCGGAGGCAGCAGCAGTTTCAGGTATTTCAGTATTTAAAGTAACTCTTGGAGCATTTATCCTTGCAGGTATCCTTTATGGATTTGGTTCATGGCTTGAGTGTAACAGAATGGTTGGTTCTGGTAGTGCTGCTTATGGACAGGGCTGGGATATGGATGCCATTGCAGCCTGCGTAGTTGGTGGTGTATCATTTACAGGTGGTATTGGTAAGATCTCAGGTGTTGTAACCGGTGTATTGATCTTTACATCCCTTACATACTCTCTTACAATTCTTGGTATTGATACAAACCTTCAGTTCATATTCGAAGGTATCATCATCCTTGCCGCTGTAACTCTTGACTGTCTGAAATATGTACAGAAGAAATAAGCAACGGTAGCAGAGAGGACGATCATGTAAAAATGAAACTGGCAGAGAATATCTGACCAGTGAGCCGTTCCGGTCAGATGAAAATTGACCGGGGCGGCTTTTTTAATCCCGGAACGGGCAGGGATACATTCTTTTTAATCAGGGGATTCAGTATGGAACGGTTCTTTGCTATAATAAGAGGCAGTTAGGGAAAGGAAGAAAGGAACTGAAAATGGATAAGTATAAAGTACTTCTTGTTGATGATGAAGAAGAAGCAATAGAGGCGATCAGACTCAAACTGGAATGGGAAACGCTTGGATTTGAAGTGATCGGCAGTGCGAATAACGGGGTAAAAGCACTGGAACTTGTGGAGCGGCTACAGCCGGATGTAGTATAACCGTTATTAATTAACTGGACTTTTGAATTGGCAACGTATCAACCACCACCTCTTCACTTGAATTAATTTCTTCAAGCTTATACTTCCAGTGATATACGACAGGTTGTTCGTTTACTTCA